>Ga0316576_10000082_pt1 | contig 32863 bp, 31 predicted proteins | sample S0NA_FD_203075 | JGI IMG/M metagenome (GOLD analysis project Ga0316576, IMG submission 203075) | Rhizosphere microbial communities from salt marsh grasses in Alabama, United States - S0-2_050615r3r5 | ecosystem: Host-associated > Plants > Roots > Rhizosphere | place: USA: Alabama | collected...
CCGGGGCCGCCGCGTCTGGACCTGGGTCGCCCTGGGCACGGCGGGGGCCGCGGCCATCGCGGCGGTCGCGGTCTATGGCGCGGGCACGGTCGACGAGGACGAGCTGTGGCAGGAGAAGACCGGCCCAGCGCGCGGCGAGGAGCTCAAGGCCAGCCTGCGCCACAAGCAGGACGCGATCTACGGCCTGCTCGGGGCGAGCGGCGCCCTGTTCGCCACCGCGGCGCTGCTGTACTACTTCGAGGGCCGGGCGGTGGAGCGGCGGGGGGTGACGCTGACCGCGGGCCCGACCGGTGTGTCGCTGACCTGGCGCCACTGACTTGGTCTCCGTTTGGCCCCGGACTACAATGGGGAGCGTGAGGAACATCGCGTCACTGGTCATCGCCGCCGCGCTGGCCGGCTGCTTCAACCTGGACCGCACCTGGGACGGCGGCGCGGCGCCTGACCAGTCCGCCGACGCCCCGACCGTGGACCTGCCGCCCGGGCGCGAGGGGCCGCCGGACGGGCCGCAGCCCGAGCGCTCCCCTGATGTCGGTCTGTCCGATCTGCAGCCCGGAGACGCCACCGCGGACCAGCCCGGGCCGCCGCCGGCCTGGGTCAAGATCACCGCCGCCAAGTTCAAGATGGGCTCTCCCATCCTGGAGCCCTGTCGCGACCAGGACAGCGAGACGCAGCACGACGTCACCCTGAACCACGACTTCGAGATCATGACCGCGGAGGTGACCCAGGCCGAGATCCTGCAGACCCTGGGGGACAACCCCTCGGCCCACACCGGCTGCCCCGACTGCCCGGCCGAGAGCGTGACCTGGAAGGAGGCGGCCTACCACTGCAACGAGCTCTCCAAGCAGAGCGGCGACACGCCGTGCTACGGGTGCACCAAGAACCCGGGCAACGGCAAGATCGACTGCTGGGTCGACTCGGCCTACCAGGGCGCCAAGATCTACACCTGCCCGGGCTATCGCCTGCCCACCGACGCCGAGTGGGAGTACGCCTACCGCGCGGGCAGCAGCACCTCCCTCTACAACGGGGTGCTTGTCGGTTGCGTCGGCGTCGACCTCACGGCCGGCGCCATTGGATGGTACAAGGCGAACTCGGGCGCCACGCCCGAGACGCACCCCGGCCGGATGAAGAAGCCCAACGCCTGGGGCCTGTACGACATGGCCGGAAACGTCCGAGAGTGGTGTCACGACGGCTGGGAAGCTGACCTGGGCGGCGGCGCGAAGACCAATCCGGTGACCCCCTTCAACGACAACGACCGCGTGGTGCGGGGGGGCTCCTACAACCACGAGCCCGGGCGGATGCGCGCGGCGGACCGGGAGGGGGTCGATCGCGACACCCGCGACCCGCGGCTGGGCCTGCGCTGCGTGCGCACCCTCAACCCCTGAGCGGATCACCCGCGCCGATGGTCAGGCTGCTGCCCCTGCTGCCCCTGCTCGCCGGCTGCACCATCGAGTCCGGGATGGTCCGGATCTGCTCGGGCGCTGCTCGGCCTGTAGCGGTTTTTCCCGGCTCCCGTCGCGAGGATCCACTACACCGATTTCGCCGCGCGCCCTAGAGCGGGGGCGCGTGGCATCTGCTGTGATCATAGGAAAAGGAGGGAGCGCCGATGGCCGGCAGCGTGGAAGCAGTCGTCAACCGACAGATCTTGAAGTGGGAGCAAGCCGCGAGGGCCACCAGCCGCGAGCTGCGCGAGCTGCTGGGCAGCAAGCCGATGATCACGCTCTCCAGCGCGTACGGCTCCCGTGGCTGGGAGGTCGGCCGCCAGGCGGCGGAGATGCTCGCTTTCGACTTCTTTGATCGCGAGCTGGTGGAGAAGATCGCCGCCTCGGCCAACGTCCGGCGGCGGCTGGTCGAGTCCCTGGACGAGCGCGCCCAGGACTGGATCACCGAGCACATCACGCGCCAGTTCGAGCAGGAGGTGTTCAGCTCCAGCGACTTCCTGCGTCACCTCTCCCGCGTCGTGCTCACCATCAGCCAGCACGGCCGGGCGGTGGTGGTCGGGCGTGGCTCCCAGTTCATCCTCCGGCCGGAGAGCACGCTCAGGGTGCGGACCACCGCGCCGCTCGACCTGCGGATCCGGGCCGTGGCCGACCTCGAGGGGCTCGGCGCGCCGGACGCGCGGGCCCTCGTGCTACGCCGCGACGCCGAGCGCGCGGCGTTCGCGCGCCTGCACTTCAACCACGACGTGAGCCAGCCCGAGCACTACGATCTGGTGCTGAACACCGCCGCGCTGGAGCCAGCCCAGGCCGCCGAGCTGGTCCAGCGTGCCTTCACCCTGCGCTTCGGCGGCTAGCTCCACGCCAAGCTGGACATTTCCGCCCGCCCTGACATGCTCGGCCGAGCAAGGAGTCGCACCGTGATCGGCAAGACCATCGACGAGCTGAGCGTGGGGGAGCGCGCCGAGCTGAGCAAGACCATCTCGGAGTCAGACGTCTACCTGTTCGCCGGGATCACCGGGGACCTGAACCCGGCGCACGTCAACGAGCGCTACGCCCGGCAGACCCGCTTCGGCCGGCGCGTGGTGCACGGGATGCTGCTGGGCGGGCTGATCTCCAGCGTGCTCGCCAACCAGCTGCCCGGCCCGGGCACGATCTACGTCGAGCAGCGCCTGGAGTTCCTCGCTCCCGTGTTCATCGGCGACACGGTGACCGCCCGAGTCGAGGTGCTGAGCAAGAGCGACGACGGCAAGCGGGTGACGCTCGAGACCGTGGTCCTCGGCGATGATGGCGCGGAGGTGGTCCGGGGCAGCGCGGTGGTCTCGCCCCCGCGGCGTCCCCGAGCGAGCTGAGCCGGGCGTGAGCACGATCCAGACCGTCTGCATCTTCGTCGGCGGCTACCTGCTCTCCCGGCTCCTGCTGCGGGCCGGGGGCCACGAGCGCTTCGTGGCCTGGCTCGCCCGCCGCAGCGCGGGGCGGGTCTCGCGGGTCGTTCTCGGCGTGATGGTCGGCGCCTTCGCGCTCTCGACCTTCGTGCCCAACGCGCTCACCGTGCTCGCGCTGATCCCGGTGGTCGCCGCCCTGCGCAGGGCGGCCGGCGAGGGCGCCCCGGCGCGCCTGGGGACGCTCCTCGCCCTGGGCGTGATCTTCGGCGGCAACATCGGCGGGATGGCGTCCGTGGTGGGCAGCCCGGCGAACCTCTACCTGCTGGTCAACCTGCGCATCTTCGGGGTCGCAGGCCGGGAGGCGCTGCACTTCGTCTCCTGGCTGTCTTTCGGCCTGCCCATGGCGTCGGGGCTCCTGCTGCTCGCCTGGCTCGTGCTCCGGCTCACCGAGGCCGGGACGATGGGGCGCTGCATCAACGCCGACGTGACGCCCGCGCCGAGCCCTCTCTGGCCCGCGGCCCGGGGCTGGGCCGGGGTCTGGCTCGCGCTCTGGGTCGTGCTCCTCGTGTTGACCCTGGCTCTCGGCCTGGGGACGGGGCCGCTCTGGCAAGGCGTGCTCCTCGGCGAGCCCGTCCTCCTCTCCGGCGCGGACGTGGCCGGCGCGGCGCTCACCGCGCTGCTCGTGCTCGCGCTCTTCTCCCTCCCCGGGGCTGGCGGGCGCCTGCTCGAGCTTCGCGACCTGTGGCGCGACGTGCCGCTGCGCGGGGTGCTGTTCGGCGTCGGCGTGCTGGTCCTGCTCGTGGTCGTGGCGCGCAGCGGCCTGGTTGGCCTCCTCGAGCGGGTGGTGCAGGCCGTGGCCCCGGCGGGCACCGGCGGCTTCGTCGCGCTCCTGGTCGTCGTGCTGGTGACGATCTTCGCCACCGAGCTGCTGAGCAACACCGCGGTGGCGACGGTGCTCTTCCCCGCCTCCATCGCCGTGGCCCGCCGCGTCGGGCTGGACCCCCTGCTGCTGATGCTCGGCGTCTCGCTGGCCTCGACCTGCGCCTTCATGACGCCGCTGGCCACCCCGGTCAACGCCCTGGCCTTCGCCGGGATCGGTGGGGTTTCGCTGCGCGCGTTCCTCAAGAACGGCGCCCTGGTCAACGTGATCGCCGCGCTGTGGATCGCCCTCTGGGCGCGCTGGTTGATCCCGCCGGTCCTCGCCTGGTTCGGCTGAGGGTCTTGCCCGCCACCCGGCGCTGGCTATGCTTGCGCGGTGGACGACAGCCGGCCGCGCGCCTACCGCTACCTCGACCTGATAACGGCGATCTTCATCACCGCCCTGCTCACCTCCAACCTCGTGGCCTCCAAGACGGCGGTCCTCTTCGGCGTCACCATCGGGGTGGGGATCTTCGTCTTCCCGGTGAGCTACATCTTCGGTGACGTGCTGACGGAGGTCTACGGCTACCGCGCCTCGCGCCGCGTGATCTGGCTCGGCTTCGGTGCCGCGGGCCTCGCCGCGGTGATCTTCTTTCTCTGCGACATCGCGCCGCCCGCACCGGGCTACCCGCACCAGGAGGCGTTCCACCTCATCCTGGGCCAGAGCCCCTTCATCCTCGCCGCCTCCCTCGCCGCCTACTGGGCCGGGGAGTTCTGCAACTCCTACGTCATGGCCAAGATGAAGATCCGCTCCGGCGGCCGCCGGCTCTGGATGCGGACCATCGGCTCCACCGTGGTCGGCGAGGGGGTGGACTCGCTGTTGTTCTACCCGCTGGCCTTCTTCCTGCTGCCCCGGGCCCTCGGGTTCGACGCCGCGGTCTGGCCCGTGAGGCTGATGGCCGAGGTGATGGTCGCCAACTACGTGCTCAAGGTGTTGATCGAAACGCTGTTCACTCCGGCGACCTACGGCGTCGTGCGGGCGCTGAAGCGGGCCGAAGGGGTCGACGTCTACGACCACGACACCAACTTCAACCCCTTCGTCCTGGGGGCGTGACGCTCAGCGCGGGCTGGCCAGAGGCGAGCCCGATGTGGCAGAATCGGGGCCGCATGGGCAGATTTCCCGAGGGCACGCTGAAGCTGGTCGCGCACCGGGTGGCCGAGATCGTCGCCGCCCTCGATCGGCTGAGCCACTACGATCTGCTGGAGGTCGACAGCGCCGCCGACGAGGTGGAGATCGGCACGAACTACAAGCTGATGGCCCAGGCCTACCGGGAGATCATGGCGCACCCGGACTGCCCGGACACGCTGTACCACGACCTCGCGCTGCTCTGCGAGCGCCTGCGCCTGGCGGCCTGGGTGCTCTGCGACCCGGTGCGCCGCGAGGCCTACGACGAACGCGCGGCCCAGCGGCGTGTGCGGCGCGAGGACTCGCTGCACCCGATCCTCCGCCGCTCCACGTCGGGCCAGATCGAGCTGGAGGACGGCTTCGAGCTGGACGACGGCGAGCCCACCGTCTCGGAGTTCACACCGCTGCGACACGTCGACGGGCCGGCGCCGCCCCTGCCCGAGCCGGCGCTCTTCCCCGCCGAGCTCCACGACGATCCTCGCACCCAGTCCGATCCCAAGTTCTCGGAGGAGACCGTCGGCTTCCGCAAGCGCCGCGACACGCTGGTCTCGGGAGAGCCGGAGTGGATGGAGGACGCCGAGGAGCAGACCGTTGCGGACGGCTACTCCGAGGAGCAGACGGTGCCGATGCAGGTGCCGCCGGGGGTGGTGATCGGCAGGGGAGACGGGCGGGGCGGGAGGAACCAGCAGTAGGGCGAGCATGTCCGAGGCGCCGCCTCCCATCGTGACCGCGCGTGGCCTGCGCGTGGCCTATGGCCCCCGGGTGATCCTCGACGGGGTCTCCCTCGCGGTCCACGCCGGGGAGCACGTCGGGTTGCTCGGGGCCAACGGCAGCGGCAAGAGCACCCTGGCCCGCGTGCTCGCGGGCCTGACCACGCCCGACGAGGGGGAGCTCGTGTGCCGGCGGGACGCGCGGGTGGTCTACCTGCCCCAGACCCCGGAGCTCGATCCGGCGAGCACCCCGCGCCGGGCGGTGCTCGACGGTCTCGCGCGCTGGAGGGAGGCCCGGCGGCGCTACCAGGAGGCGAGCGAGGCGATCGACGACACCTCGGACGTGGCGGACGACCGGCTCCACGCGCTGCTCAAGGAGCAGGCGGCCGCGGCGGGGGACATCGAGCGCCTCGGCGGATGGGAGCTGGACCACCGCGCCGAGGAGATGCTCGGTCACCTGGGGCTGAGAGACGCCGACGCGCGCCTGGGCAGGCTGAGCGGCGGGGAGCTGCGGCGCGTGGCCCTGGCCCGGGTGCTGGTCGCCGGCCCGGACCTGGCGATCCTCGACGAGCCGACCAACCACCTCGACCTGCCGACGGTGGAGTGGCTCGAGCGGTACCTGGACGAGGACTTCGGCGGCGCGCTGCTGTTGATCACCCACGACCGCTACCTCATCGACCGGGTGGCCCGGCGCACGCTGGAGCTGGACCAGGGGCGGCTCTGGAGCTACCCGGGGGGCTACGAGGCGTTCCTCGCCGGCAAGGCCGAGCGTCTGGAGCAGCAGGCCCGCGAGGAGGCCAACCGGCAGCGGTTCCTGCGTCGCGAGCTGGAGTGGCTCCGACGCCAGCCCAAGGCGCGGACCACGCGGCAGAAGGCCCGGACGCAGCGCGCCGAGGCGGCGCTGGAGCGTGCCGCGCCGGCGGCCGAGCGGCAGGTGCGTCTGGAGGCCGTGGGGCCGCGGAGCGGAAAGAGCATCCTCGAGCTCAGGGAGCTCTGCCTCGACATCGCCGGGCGGCGGCTGGTCAGCGGCCTGGACTTCACGATGACCCGGGGGCAGCGTGTGGGCGTGGTCGGCCCCAACGGCTGCGGCAAGACCACCCTGCTGCGCGCCATCGTCGGCGAGCTGGAGCCTGGCGAGGGGCAGGTGGTGCCGGGCAAGAACACCCGGATCAGCTACCTGAGCCAGACCCGCGAGGGGCTCGACCCGGAAAAGAGCGTGCTCGAGAACGTCGCCGGCCGGGGCCTGACGGTCTACCTCGGCGAGCAGGCGATCGACGTGCACAGCTACCTCGCGCGCTTCCTGTTCACCGGGGCCGCGCTGCGGCAGCCGGTGGGGGCGCTCTCCGGCGGCGAGCGCACGCGGGTCGCGCTGGCCCGGCTGCTCACGCGCCCCGCAAACCTGATCCTGATGGACGAGCCGACCAACGATCTCGACCTGCCCACGCTCTCCTCGCTCGAGGAGCTGCTGCTCGAGCTCGGTGGGACGGCGATCGTGGTGACCCACGATCGCTACTTCCTCGACCGGGTGGCCACCGACATCCTCGCCTTCGAGGAGCAGGGGCGCGTGGTGCACTACGTCGGCAACTACGACACTTACCTCCAGCTGCGGCCGGACGCCTCCACCGGCGAGCGATCGGCGACGAGGAGGGCGTCCGCCCGTCCCCCCGATCGCCCGAGGAAGCGCCGGGCGCTGAGCTACGCCGAGGGGCAGGAGCTCGAGAGCATCGTCCCGCGCATCGAGGCCGCCGAGGCGCGGGTGGCCTCGCTCGAGGCCCGCCTGGGCGATCCGTCGCTGTACCAGGACGGCGGCGGCGAGGTGTCCGCCGTGATGCAGGAGCTTGAGCGGGCGAAGGCCGAGGCCGCGCGGCTGATGGAGCGCTGGGAGGAGCTGGAGGCCAAGCGCGCCCTGGACGAGGGCTAGAGCCCGAGGGCGGCGTGGACCGCCTCGAGGGTCGGCGCGATGGTCCGCGGCGGGTTGGCCCTTACGCTCCCCGGGTCGAGGTGGTAGTCCAGCGCGACCTTGGAGAACTTGCCTCCGTGGGCCGTGGCGATGATCACCACGCGCTCGTCGTGACCGATGACGCCCTCGCCGCGCAGGCGCTTGGCGCCGGCGACGGCCACCGCCGAGTTGGGGCAGATGTGCACGCCGGCGGCGTCCACCGCGGCCATCGCCTCCAGGGCCTCGGCGTCGCTGGCCTCGGTCACCACGCCGTCGAGCTTCTGCACCGCGGCCCTGGCCTTGTCGAAGGACACCGGGTCGCCGATGCGGATCGCGGAGGCCACGGTGGCCCCGGCGGTGACGCGCACCCGGCGGACGAAGCCCTCGGCGTAGGCCTTGTAGAAAGGATCGGCGGCGCTGACCTGCACGCCGGCGATGCGGGGCAGGCGATCGATGAGCCCGAGCCGGTGCAGCTCGAGCAGGCCCTTGCCCAGCGCGCTGATGTTGCCGGCGTTGCCCACGGGGATGACGAACCAGTCGGGCACCGACCAGCCGAGCTGGTGCACCGCCTCGATGCCGATCGCCTTCTGCCCCTCGATGCGGAACGGGTTCATCGAGTTCAGCAGGTAGACTCGGCCGTCGGCGGTGAGCTGCTTGACCACGGCCATGCAGCCGTCGAAGTCGGTCTCCAGCGCGAGCACGCTGGCGCCGTAGCAGATGGGCTGGGCCAGCTGCTCGGCCGAGACCTTCTCGTGGGGCAGGAGCACGGCCGCGGGCAGCTCCGCGGCGGCGGCGTAGCAGGCCATCGCCGCCGAGGTGTCGCCTGTCGAGGCGCAGGCCACCTGGCGCGCGCCGACGTGCCGGGCCCAGGAGACGCCGGCGGTCATGCCGCGGTCCTTGAAGGACAGCGTCGGGTTCTCGCCCTCGTGCTTGATGTAGACCTCGTCGATGCCCAGGTAGCGCTCCACCGCGGCCCGGCGGTAGAGCGGGGTGTTGCCCTCGGGCAGCGAGACGATGGCCCCGGCGGGCAGGTCGGGCAGGATCAGCTCGTGGTAGCGCCAGACGCCGGAGACGTAGGGTGGGGCCATCTCGCCCCGCCGGGCCTCGAAGGTCTCGCGCAGGTCCGGGTGGGCGGCGGCCAGCCGCTCGAGGTCGTGGCGCACGCCGAGCAGGTCGCCGCACGCGCTGCAGACCAGCTGGCTGGTGGTCACGTCGTGGGTCGCACCGCAGGCGATGCACTGCAGTTCGGTGATGCTCATTCGGCAACCTCCCGGGCGCCTCGCGCGGCCACGGCCGAGACCCGCAGCGTGACCTCGATGCGCAGCTGACGAAACGCGGCCTCCATCGCGGTCCCGGCGCGCTCGGCGGCGGGTCGGCCCTGGCACAGGGCGAAGACGGTGGGCCCGGCGCCGGAGATCGAGGCGCCCAGCGCGCCGGCCTCGAGTGCCGCCGCCTTCGCCCCGGCGAAGCCGGGGATCAGCGGGGCGCGTCGCGGCTCGGCGATCCGATCGACCAGCGCCCGGCCGACGAGGGCCGCGTCCCCGGTGGCCAGGCCGTAGACCATGGCGGCGAGGCTCGCGGCGTTGGCCGTCGCCTCGCCGACGGGCACCTCTGCCGGGATCGCCGCGCGGGCCGCGCGCGTGGGCAGCTCCTGGTGCGGCGAGACCACGGCGACGCACAGCTCCAGCGCGCTGCGGATCGGGATCACCTCACCCTGGCGCAGCAGGGTGATCCCGCCCAGAAGGGCCGGGGCGACGTTGTCCGGGTGGGCGGCACCGCAGGCGGCTGCCTCGGCCCGGGCGCAGGGCGCGACCAGCGCCTCGGGGGTGAGGGGCGCGCCGGCGAGCAGGTTCACCGCGGCGGCGGCGGCGGCGGCCGAGGCGCCGGAGGAGCCCAGGCCGCTGCCCAGGGGCAGGCCCTTGTCCAGGTCGAGCTCGACGCCGAACGGGGCGCCGAGGAGCTCGAGCACGAGCCGCGCGGCGACCGCGGCCGTGTTGTCATCGCTCGCCGGCGGCAGCGCGAAGGGCCCCGTGACCTGCAGGAGCCGGACGCCGGGCTGGTCGACGCGGCGGGCGGTCACCCGGTCGCCGGGCTGCTCCAGGGCGAGGCCGATCACGTCGTAGCCCGGGCCCAGGTTGGCCACGGTTGCCGGGGCGAAGACGGTGACGCGCGCTCTCTCGTTCATGGCGGTGGGTAGTCTAGCAGGCTGTCGCGCGGTCGGGTCAAATTCGGCGCTGACCGCACAGGACGCTGCCTGGCAGCGGCCGGCTTTGCAGGGCCGAAGCCCTGCCGCCAAGGCGGCCGCGGGGCCGCCGCGTCGCGCCGGTCACGTCCGCGCGACCTTGAGCACGTCGCCCAGCACCCCCGCGGCGGTGACCTCGGCCCCGGCGCCCGGGCCGCGGATCACCAGCGGGAGCTCGTCGTAGCGCTCGGTGCGGTAGACCAGCATGTTGTCCTGGCCGCGCAGCGATCCGATGGGATCGTCCGCGGGCACGGCGCGGAGGCCGACGTGCACCCGCTCGGGGGTGATCGTGGCGACGTAGCGCAGCACGTTGCCCCGTTCGCGCTCCTCGGCGACCCGGCTGGCGAGGGCCGGGCCGTGAGTCGCGAGCGCCGCCTCGAGCCCCTGCTCGAGATCGGGGAGCAGCGGGTCGAGGGCCAGCGCGTCGGGCTCCACGGCGATCCCGGCGGTGCGGGCGATGATCAGCGCCTTGCGGGCCACGTCGCGGCCGCTGAGGTCCTCGCGGGGGTCGGGCTCGGTGAGCCCCAGCTCCTGCGCGGCGCGCACCGCCTCGGCGATGGGCATTCCCTCCTCGAGGCGGGTGCAGATGAAGCCCAGCGTGCCGGAGAAGCAGCCCGAGATCTGCCGGAACCGGTCGCCGGTGTCGCGTAGCTCCTTGAGCGTGTGCAGCACCGGCAGGCCGGCGCCGAAGGTGGTCTCGTAGGCCAGGCGCGCGCCGGTGGCCCGGCTCGCGGCGCCCAGCTCCTCGAACCGGGAAAGCGGCCCGGAGAGCGGACGCTTGTTGGCGCTGACCACGTGGATCCCGGCGCGGAGGGCGGCGAGCTGCAGCGCGGCCGTGTCCGCCGCGGTCAGGTCAACGAGCACGAGGTCGGTGAAGCGTCCGTCGAGCAGGCGTGCGACGAGCGCCTCGTCGTCGGGGCGCGGCCCGGCCTGGGCCAGGGCCCCCGCCACGCTCGCCGGATCCAGCCCCCCGTCGTCGAGGAGCAGGCGCGTGCTTGAGGCCAGACCGATCAGCCGGAGCTCGAGGCCGAGCTCGGTCTCCATCGAGGCCCGGGTCGCGTGCAGCTGATCGAGGAACGTGCGGCCGACCCGGCCGCAGCCGAGGACCATCAGGTTGACCATGCGGGTCAGGCCGAAGGCGGAGTGGATCGCCCGCACCGCTCGCCGGGCGTCCTGCTCCTGCACGGCGACCGAGATCGAGAGCTCGCTCGAGCCCTGGGCGATGGCCAGCACGTTGACCCGCACCGCGCCGAGCGCGCCGAAGAGGCGGCCCGAGATGCCCGGCGTGCCGGCCATGCCCTGGCCGACGATGGAGGCCACGGCCACGTCGTCGTGGGTCGTGATCCGGTCCACCGCGCCGGCGGCGAGCTCGAGGGTGAAGACATCCTCGAGCACCTGGACCAGCCGGGCCACGTCGGCGGCGGGCACGACGAAGGTGATGGTCTGCTCCGACGAGGCCTGGGAGATCATGATCACGTTGGTCCGGGCGCGCTCGGTGGCCTCGAACACGCGGCGCGCGATGCCGGGCACGCCGGCCATGCCGCGCCCCTCGATGGTCACCATGGCCAGGGCGTGGATCGAGCTCACCGTCTTGACCCCCTGGGGCAGGCGCGGCGAGGTCTCGGCGATCACCGTGCCAGGCAGCTCCGGGCGGAAGGTGTTCTTTATCCGGATCGGGATCCGCGCGGCGACGGCCGGGCTGATCGTCTTGGGGTGCAGCACCTTGGCGCCGAAGTAGGACATCTCGGCGGCCTCGCGGTAGGAGACCTGCTCCAGCGGCCGGGCCTCCTTGACCAGCCGCGGATCGGCGGTGAGGATGCCGTCCACGTCGGTCCAGATCCAGATCTCCTCGGCGCCGAGGAGGCTGCCCATGAGCGCCGCGCTGTAGTCCGAGCCGCCGCGGCCCAGAGTGGTGGTGATTCCCGACGGGGTCGCGCCGAGGAAGCCGGTGACCACGGGCGTCACACCGCCGGCGACGAGCGGCTCGAGGCGTTCCCGGGCCGCGGGCCCGCTGCGGTCGCGATCGACCCGCGCCGACTCGTAGGCGTCGCTGGTGACCACGAAGGTCCGGGCGTCCACCGCCTCGGCGGGGCGCCCCACAGCGGCGAGGTGCGCGGCGAGGATCGGCGCGGCCAGGCGCTCGCCGAAAGAGGCGATCAACGCGCGGGAGCGGGGGGTCTGCTCCCGTAGCAGGCGCACCCCCTCCAGCACGCTGCGCAGCTCGGCGACGAGCCCGTCGCACACCTCCTTGACCTCGGGGGTCGGCGCCGCGTCGCGGTGCCGGGCCTCCATGGCGGCGAGCTCGCGCCGCATCGCCTCGGTCTCGCCGCGCTCGGCGAGCTCCGCGGTGCGCAGCAGGGCGTCGGTGATCCCGCCCATCGCCGAGACGACCACCACCACCGGGCTCGGGTGGGCAGCGACGATACTCGCCACCCGCTCCATCTCCTCGCGCCCGGCGACGGACGTGCCGCCGAACTTCATCACGATCACGGGTCTGCCTCCTGGTTGCGTCCGGGCAAGCATGGCCCCGCAGGGGGCCTGCGTTCAAGGGGAGACCGGCTCCAATAATCAGAGACATCTCCGGTTCCTGGCCAGCAGGCGAAGCTCATGCGGCGCGGCAAGCGACCGCCATGCAACGGGGCTCGCCTGGCACGGCGGCTGCTTTGAAGGGCGCCACGGAGGAGGACCATGCGAGGCAGTATCGCCCTTGCCGTGGCCGTGGGGCTGATCCCCGCCCTGGGGCACGCGGCCGAGCTCACCCTGTCCTGGGACCCCAACGCCCCGGAGGAGAAGGTCGCCGGCTACAAGGTCTACTACGGATCCCACGCCGGGCCGCCCTACGAGGGAGTCAACGCCGCGGAAGGGGCCTCGCCCATCGACGTCCCGCTGACCAGCCTCGCGGACCCCGGCGAGCCCACGTTCACGCTCCGCGGGCTGGAGACCTGCCAGCTGTTCTACTTCACGGTCACCGCCTACAACGAGGCGGGAGAGAGCGACTTCTCCAACGAGGTGAGCAAGACCGTCGTGCCCAAGCCGAAAGGGGTCCAGGTCGTGCCGGCGGGCGGGGGCGGGGTCCAGGTCTCCTGGGACGGGCTCGACCCCGAGGACCTGAAGCACCTCAACCGGGTCCGGGTGCACTACGACGTCGACGCGGGAGAGCCCTACGAGGGCAGCGACGCCGATCAGGGCCCCTCGCCGGTGGTCATCGGCCCGTCGGCGACCCAGATGTTCCTCACCGGCCTCCCCCCGGGGCAGGCCGTCTACGTCGCCGTGGAGCCGCTGTGCCCCGACGGGGCGGGGCGGCTGTCCAAGGAGTCCTCGGGGATCACGGGCGACGAGGTGCCCTACCTGCTGCAGGGCGGCTGTGGGCTGGCGCCGGCGCCCGTCGCCACGCCGCTCTGGCCCTGGCTGATCCTCGGCCTCTGGCTCCTCGGCCGCGCCCGCCGCTGAGCCTGGCCTGCCGCCGCGGCTCGCGCTACCTTCCCCGCCTGCACCGAGGAGGTCCCATGTCGCGGCTCGTCCCCCTGTTGACCCTCGCGCTCTTCTGGCCCGCGCCGGCCCGGGCGAAGAAGTGCATCGGCCACGCCCCGGAGCTCCTGGAGCTCGACCTTCAGGGCGTCTACCAGGGCAAGAAGCGCGTGCCGACGCCGGCCTTCTTCGAGGACCGCGCCACGCTGAAGAACCCCGCCGGCGACGGCAAGACGCTGCTCCTGCAGAACGAGCCCGAGGGGCACGTGGCCAAGCTGTTCGGGCTCAAGCGCACGCTCCCGCCGCCGAAGGCGGTCAAGGCCGCGCTGGCCCGGGCGGCCGGCAAGCGCCACCGCACCGCCTGCGGCACCGACATCCCCTACCGACCGATCCGACCCGGCCTCTACCTCTTCGAGCGGGAGCAGTCGGGGGGCGAGACCTCGAGCCTCATCGACAGCCCCGCGCTCACCGTCCGCCCCGACCGCCGGTCGGTGGAGCTGCGCTTCACGATCAAGAAGCTCACCTACGTCGCGCGCTACCGCGTGGCCTGCGCGCGCTTCCCGGTGGCCGCCCCCTCCTCCTGCCGACCGGCCCCCAAGCCGTAACCGGCCTCTCAGCCGCTGCGGACGTCCAGCTTGCCGGCGTGGCGGATGTCCTGGCCCCGGACCATGAACACCACCTGCTCGGCCAGGTTGGTGATGTGGTCCGCCATGCGCTCGAGGTACTTGGCCACGGACTGGAGCTGGACGCCCCGCTCGACGCCGCTGCGCCCCTGGCTCTCCACCATTGCCTGGAGCAGCTCGCGGAAGGTGTGGTGGTAGAGCTGGTCAACGAGGTCGTCGCGGTCGATGACGGACTGGGCCCTGGCGTCGTCGCGCTCGACGAAGGCGTCGACGGCGTCCCGCAGCATCCCGCGCACGAGCTGGGCCATCTTTGGGATGTCGGGGTAGGGGCTCAGCGGCGGCCGCTCGGAGAGGTCGATCACGCGCTCGCAGATGTTCACCGCGAGGTCGGCGATGCGCTCGAGGTCGACGACCATCTTCAGCGCCAGGGTGATGAACCGCAGGTCCGAGGCCATGGGCTGGCGCCGGGCGAGGACGACGAGGCAGAGCTCGTCGATCTCGATCTCGTCCCGGTTGACCCTCCCGTCGGTCACGATGGTGCGACGGGCGAGGACCGCGTCCCGCTGCTCCAGCGCCTTCATCGAACGGGAGATCATCTCCTCCACGCGCCCCGCCATGAGCAGCAGCCGCTCGCGCAGGCGGTTGAGCTCGCCCTCGTACTCCCTGTCGGTGTGCCTCGTCGCCGTCATTCGCCTGGCTCTCATGTTAGCCGAACTTCCCCGTGATGTAGTCCTCGGTGCGCCGGTCCCCGGGCGAGGTGAACAGGCGAGAGGTCTCGCCCTCCTCCACCAGCTCGCCCATGAGCAGGAACACCGTGCGCTGGGAGACGCGCGCCGCCTGCTGCATGTTGTGGGTCACGATGACGATGGTGTACGCGTCGCGCAGGGAGTGGACCAGGTCCTCAATGCGCGCGGTGGCGATGGGGTCGAGGGCGGAGCAGGGCTCGTCCATCAGCAGCACCTCCGGCTCCACGGCGAGGGCCCGGGCGATGCAGAGGCGCTGCTGCTGGCCGCCGGAGAGGCCGATCCCGGGCTCGCCGAGCCGGTCCGAGACCTCGTCCCACAGGGCGGCCTGACGCAGGGCCCCCTCCACCACGGCGTCCTGGTCCTGGCGCCGCAGGCGGTGGGTCAGCCGTAGCCCGGCGAGCACGTTGTCGCGGATCGACATGGTGGGGAAGGGGTTGGGCTTCTGGAACACCATCCCCACCCTGCGCCGCAGCAGCACCGGGTCCACGCTCCGGGCGTGGATGTCCTCGCCGTCGAGGAGCACCTGCCCCTCGCGGCGGGCGCCGGGGACAAGCTCGTGCATGCGGTTCAGGCAGCGGATCAACGTGGACTTGCCGCAGCCCGAGGGCCCGATGATCGCCGTCACCTGACGCGGGCGGATCTCCAGGTCGATGTCGTGGAGCACCCGCTGGTCGCCGAACCAGGCGGACAGGCCCTGGACCGAGAGCTTGCTCTCCGCGGTCTCCCGCGGCAGGGCGGCCTCGTCGGCGAGCGTCGCGCCGCGCAGGGCGGCGCCCGGGAGCGCGGGGCTGACCGATCCGTTGAGCATCACCAGTACCTCCTCCTCTGCAGGCGGTTGCGCAGGTAGATCGCCAGGCCGTTGAGCAGGAGCAGCGTGGCCAGCAGGACCACGATCCCGGCCGCGGCGTTGACCATGAACGCCTCCTGGGGGCGCGACACCCAGTTGAAGATCTGGATCGGTAGCGCCGTGAAGGGCGAGTCGATCCCCCGGGGCAGGAAGGCGATGTAGGTCAGGGCCCCGACCACGATCAGCGGCGCCGCCTCGCCGATGGCGCGGGAGACCGAGAGGATCGCGCCGGTGAGGATCCCCGGGAAGGCCAGCGGCAGGACCACCTGGCGCACGACCTGCCAGTGGGTCGCGCCCAGGGCGTAGGCCCCCTCGCGCACCGTGTTCGGCACGGTGCGCAGCGCCTCCCGGGAGGCCATGATCACGATGGGCAGGATCAGGAGCGCCATGGTGCAGGCCCCGGCGAGCAGGCTGCGGCCCATCCCCAGGGCGCGGACGAAGAGCTCGAGGCCAAGCAGGCCGTAGATGATCGAGGGGACCCCGGCGAGGTTCGCGATGTTCACCTCGATCAGCCGGGCCAGCCATCCGCGCTTGCCGTACTCCTCGAGGTAGAGCGCGGCCCCGACCCCCAGGGGCAGGGCGATGGCCGCGGTGAGCCCGATAAGGTACAGGCTACCCACCAGGCCGGGGAGGATCCCGGCCTGCGCGGCGCGGCGCGAGGGGTAGCTCGTGAGGAAGTCCCAGCTCAGGCGGGGGGCGGCGTCGACGAGCACGTCGCCGACGAGCAGGGCGAGCAGGCCCAGGGGGAGCAGCACGGCGCCGAGGCAGAGGGCGTGGAAGCCCCGCTCGAGCAACGCGCGGCGACGGCTCTCATGGCCGTGCATCATCAGCCGTCCCCCTTGCGGAAGCGCCTCGCCATCCGCTGGCTGAACAGGTTCATGGCGAAGGTCATCAGGAACAGCGCGGCCCCGACGACGAAGATCGTGCGGTACTCGATGGTGCCCCGGGGCGTGTCGCCCAGGCTGATCTGCACGATGTAGGCCGTCATCGTCTCGATGGGGACGCGCGGGTCGAGGGTGAAGCGCGGCTGCTGCCCGGCGGCGATGGCGACGATCATCGTCTCGCCGATGGCGCGGGAGATGGCGAGCACCACCGAGGCGGTGATCCCCGAGAAGGCCGAGGGGATGGTGACCCGGAACAGCGTCTCCAGCCGGCCGGCCCCCAGGGCGTAGGCCCCCTCCTTCACCGTCATCGGCACGGCGTGCAGCGCGTCCTCGGAGAGCGACGAGATCATCGGGATGATCATCACGCCCATGACGATCCCCGGGCTCAGGGCGTTGAACCCGGCGAGGCCCGGGACCACCCGCTGGAGCAGCGGCGTGACCACCACGAGGGCGAAGTAGCCGTAGACGATGGTGGGCACTCCGGCGAGCACCTCGAGCAGCGGCTTGAGCAGGCGGCGCACGCGGTCCGGGGCAAGCTCCGAGAGGTAGATCGCCGCGAGCAGGCCGAAGGGCAGGGCCACGGCGATGGCGATGGCCGAGGTGAGCAGCGTGCCGAAGAGCAGCGGCCAGATGCCGAAGTGCTTGTCGGCGAAGAGCGGCGTCCACTGGGTGTCGGCGAGGAACCTGGAGAGGGGGACCTCGCGGAAGAAGGCCACTGTCTCCACGGCGAGCACCGCGAGGATCGCCGCCGTGGTGACGACGGAGATCACCCCGCTGCCGAGGAGCGCGCGCTCGATGATCTGCTCTCGGAGGGTACCGGCGCGCTGTCTGGCTTGGGCCAAGAGGTTACTTCTCCTTGCCGAGGAGCTCCTCGATGGTCACCCCGACCTGGGACCCTTTGCCGCCGAAGAGCGAGTCGACGGTGCGCTTGTCAAATCGCCGCTTGACCAGGACGTAGCCCTGATCTGGCAGCGGGATGTAGCCGACCTCCTTGACGAGCTTCCGTCCCGCGTCGAGGTAGAAGGCGACGAAGGCCTGCACCTCCTCGCGCTCGGCGGCCGCCCTGCTGACGTAGATGAAGAGCGGGCGAGACAGGGGCTGGTAGGTCCCCCTGGACACGGTCTCGAACGAGGGGCCGATCGGGCCGTCGCCGTTTTCGGGCTTGCCGTCGTCGATGGGGACGATCTTGAGCTTGTCCCTGTTCTCCAGGTAGTAGGCGAAGCCGAAGAAGCCCAGCGCCGCCGGATCGGTGGCGATGCCCTGGACCAGCACGTTGTCGTCCTCGCTGGAGGTGAAGTCGCCGCGGCTGGAGTGCTCCTTGCCGACGATCGCCTCGGTGAAGTAGTCGTAGGTCCCCGAGTCGACGCCCGGCCCGAAGAGGTGGATCTCCCTGTCCGGCCAGCCCTCCCGCACCTGGCTCCAGCGTGTGACCTTGCCCTGGGACTCCGGCGCCCACAGCGTGCGCAGCTCGGCCACGGTCATCTTGTCGACCCAGCTCGCGTCCCTGTGCACGACGACGGCGATGCCGTCGTAGGCCACCGGGAGCTCGATGAAGGCGATGTTGTTCTTCTTGCACAGCTCCACCTCGCTCGGCTTGATCGGCCGCGAGGCGTCGCTGATCGCCGTCTCTCCCTTGCAGAACTTCTTGAAGCCGCCGCCGCTGCCGGAGACCCCGATGGTCACTCGGGCGCCGTGCTGCTTCTGGAACTCCTCGGCCACGGCCTCGCTGATGGGGAAGACCGTGCTGGAGCCGTCGATGGCGATGATCGCGGCGGTGGTCGTGGCGCCCGCGCCTCCCTGCTGGCCGCTCTTGCTGCAGGCGGCGAGGGGCAGGAGCAGCGCTGCGATGTACAGGTGTCTCATCCTTCACCTCGTTCAAAGGTTGTTTGCCCCCGGCGGCCGGAGCCCGCCCGGGGACCTCAGTCTGCGGCAAGGGTAGTGGCGGCGTGTGACGCGCGGGTGACAGCTGGGTTACATGTTCGTGGGGAGCTCGGTGGGCAAGAACGGGTGGGGTCGCCTGTCCTCCGCAGCGGAGCGCCGAGCGGCCGCGCTGCAAACAACAATCCACACCTCCCCAACGGAAAAACCGCGCTCCCCCGCGGTGTTCGCCGGCCGGCTCGTTGGTCCTGTCCTTGCACAACGCTGGCGCGGAGGTTCGAAATGCGAGCGACACTGCCCATCGTGCTGACCCTGTTGCTCTGTTCGCTCGGGGCCTGCGATCCGGTTGACGACTCGGAGCTCCAGCTCGGCGCTGGGCTTCGCGACGCCTCGGACCTCGGCGGCTTCTCGGACAAGGAGGCCGACTTCGTCCAGTCCCTGTTCAAGAGCTACGAGGGCGCACCGGGCTGGCCGGCGATGCCCCGGCGCACCGCATGCATCACCGAGAGCCTGTCCAACGAGGCGAGCTTCAAGCTCGGGCTCAAGCCCAACGTTCTCGGCGCCGAGGCCGGGGCGACGACCTCGGTGACCTTCGGGCTGAGCTACTACTCGACGCTGCTGCTGCTGCGCACCGCGGTGCCCGGCGACGACCGCTTCATTGTCACCAAGGACGGGCAGGACGTGCTCAACGTCAAGCCGGGAGTCGACTTCGTCGGCCTCTGCTCCTACGCCGCGTCGGTGAAGGTGGGCACGCGGTTTTTGGGCGAGATCTCCATCTTCGGCACCGGGGTCAGCGACCAGACCGATCTGCAGAAGAACGTCGAGGTCAACCAGGGGAGCAACTTCTTCGAGGTGCGCGAGGGCGACACCGTGCCCGCGCTCCAGGAGCTGTGCCTGACCACCTTCAGGGACGAGGTGCGCGACAGCGTGATCGAGGACCTGAAGAGCCTGGTCAAGGCGTCGGTGACCTACGACGGCCCGAAGCAGAGCGACCTGAAGCGCGCGCTGCAGGCGGCCCTGTTCGGGCCGGAGACCTGGGGCCTCAGCATCTTCGGCCACGACTGGAACGTGGAGCAGGCGCTGACCCGGACCGACAAGGGCACCTTCTTCGTCGAGGGCGCCTTCGATCGGGTGCTGCCGTGGTACCTGGCCAAGTGGCCGATCCGGGTGACCTACAGCGTCTCCTTCCGGGACGGCAAGCGCCAGGCGGCCAACGTCAGCGTCCCCGACGAGGAGGGCTGGAAGGGCGCGGCGCACGACCTGGCCGCGCTGATCGCCGACGAGGTCCAGCTGGAGCACGGAACCTCCCTGGAGGAGAAGTGATCCGGCTCAGTTCGGCACGTAGACCTGCAGGGTGAGCTTCACCTGCCAGTCCGCCGGGCGGTCCTCGTCGAGGTAGGAGACGTGGTCCAGCGAGAGCAGGACGAAGTTCTTCCTGAGGAAGTGGAAGGCGTAGCCGGCGAGCAGGCGGCCCTCGGCCGAGGCCGCGTCCCAGTCGAAGTAGTCGTAGCGGCCGATGATCGACGAGCGCCAGCTCGGCGGCGCCCTGAGCTCGAGGAAGCCCGAGGCGCCGACGAAGCCCAGGGCCTCGCCCGCGGCGTCGACCCGGTCACCCTTCTGGTTGCCCCGGCCGGTGGCGAGCTGGCCGGTGACCGTGAAGTAGCGCTGCTCCACGCTGAGCATCACGTCGTGGACGCGCCAGTCCGGGGCCTCCTCGGTGTTGCCCTTGCCGATGACCGCGAAGTAGGAGAGCTGCAGGTTGGGCAGCCAGGGTCCCAGGGGACGCAGGCTGACCCGGGCCTGGAACACCTTGTCGTTGTTCGCCTCGGCGGCGTGGTAGCCGCCGCCGTTGTAGATCCCGAGGGCGAAGCTGCCCCACTGACCGGGGTACTCGTCGTCCACCTGCTCCAGGTACCACGCGGGCAGCTTGCGGCCGAACAGGCCGCTCAGCGTCGCCCCCGCGTCGGCCGAGTTCATCACGCCGTTGCGCTCGATGAGCATCGTCCCCTCCATGCGGTAGTGGTTGATGTGCTCCTCGTAGTCGAACCAGGGCGTGTGGACCAGGCCGAGCTCCAGGGCGGGCTTGGTCAGGATCGCCGTCTCCACGGGCAGGATGAACTTGGCGTAGATGTACTTCAGCCGCACCTCCCAGTCCCCCTCGTCGTCCTGGTGCGTGTCCAGGGTGACGCGGGGCTGGAACCAGTCGAGGTAGCGGAACTTGACCGTGAGGTAGCCACGGCTGACGTGGAAGCGGTTGAAGCGTTTGTCGTCTTCTTCGCCGTGGTTGTAGGAGAGGTACCAGGTCGTGCCGAGCATGGTCTTGGCCCAGAGCTTCTCCAGCAGCGAGGGCTTGGGGCTCTTCTTGTCCGGGGCCGGCGCCGCCGGGGCCGGAGGCGGTGCGGGCGCGGGCGGCGACGCCGGCTCGGCCGGCAGCGAGCTCGGCTGCGAGGTTGGTGCGCTTGTCGGCATGGACCCGGCCTGCTGGGCGGCCGCGGGCAGAGCGACGAGCAGGGTGAGGCTGAGCGCGATCTTGGTCATGGGCAGGCTCCGTTGGCGGTTTCGTGACGTCCTCATCTGCGGGTGAAACGTAGGCGACCCGTATGGCAGCCATGTGACATGTGGGCAACAAGATGATGCCGACAGATCTGCCGGCGGAGGGGCGAGGGAAGCGCCCAGGGGAAAGGCTGATCGCCCGGACCGCCGGGCGGTGTTTAGCTCGCAGCCTAGCCTAGGTCGCCTTGAGGTCGGCGGGACGGGGCAACGTGGGGTCGAACAGGCAGCGCACCCAGTGCGAGATGAGGTCGGCCCGCTCGGCCTTGGGTTTGTAGAGGTCAATCCAGTCCAGCCAGTCGATCCAGTCGTCCTGCAGCTCCTCGCCCTGCATGAACCAGTCCTCGACGAGCTCGGCGTCGTCGCCCCAGCTGGGGTCGATCACCCGATACTCTGCGTAAGCATCACTTGGAATATGTGCGGTTTTTTGTCGCATGGCGCTCTCCCACGGGGTTTCGGATGGTGCAGCACATACCAGCGAAATCTTACCTGCACCTACATTAACCTACTTGTGGGAGGAGTCAAGAAAAGCGGTGGGAGGGGGAAGCTACGGAGCCGCGGGCAGGGGCTGGTCCGGCAGGGTGGGCTTGACCGGGTAGCCGGTGCCGGCGCTCGTGGTGCGGTTCAGCGTGCGGCCATGGGCATCCTTGATCGCGGTCAACGTCACCACGCCCGGCGGAAAGCCGGTGAACGACTTGCAGGCGGTGAACAGGGTGTAGGGCGACAGGGTGACGTCGGTGCTCGTGCCGTCCTTCCAGTCCAGGTGGTAGTCGATCTTGTGGGTGTAGGGCCAGCAGGGCCGCATCCGCCCCTGGAAGATCAGGCCGCTGCAGGACAGGTCGGGGTCATACACCTCGATCTTGGTCGGGTACTTGCGGTAGAAGATCGGATTCAGGGCGCTGCCGCTGCCCCAGAAGCCCACGTGCCAGCGGCCCAGGGTCCAGTGGTCGGGCTTGTCGATGTTCGAGAGGAGCGGGACGTTGACGAAGATGCGCGTCGTGACGTCGAGTCTCAGGTCGGCGTCCAGGGTCAGCGCGCTGACCGTCTCGTTGACGCCGTCGTTGTTCGCATCGCCGCACGAGTTGCCGCTGTAGGCCCACAGGTCGCCCTCGAGCGCCGGTCGTACGCCGATCTGGCCGTAGATCGTGCCGTCGTCGTAGAGGTAGGCGCGGAGCGCGCCCTGGATCCAGGGCGTGACCTTGACGCGGGCGCTGGCCGAGAAGGTCGGGGAGCTGAGCGCGTTGAAGGAGTGGGTGAAGCTCGTGTTGCTGGTGCAGCCGGCGGTGGTGCAGGTCACGTCGAAGGAGCCGCCGGCGGAGACGTTGCCGTCCAGGTTGGCCGTGAGCTGGGCGCTCGCGTCGATGCCCAGGTCCACGGGCAGGTTGAAGCCCACGGTCACCGGCAGCCCGACCCAGATCGTGAACTCGGTGATCGGAAGCTTGGCGACCTGCTTGCTCCAGCTCCACTTGCCAGCGAAGGAGCCCTGGGCGGTGACCCGGCCCTGGGCCTGCAGGTTGCCGTTCGCCTTGACGTGGACCAGGCTGGCCCAGTAGGGCACGCACCAGGCCCGGTGGATCTTGAGCCGCAGCGAGCCCGTGGCCAGGCCCTTGATGTTGCCCGACAGGGCGAGCGTGCCGTCGAAGACGCTGTTCAACGTGTTGGTGCTGCTGACCTCCTGGTCGAACGACAGGGTCTTGTCGTAGTTCTTGTAGTAGTCGCCGCAGGACCACTTGAGGGTCCCCTTCGGCGCGCTCTTGGCCAGGGTGCCCTTGGCCACCGCGATGGCGGTGTTCTTGCTCAGGAAGTAGACCGCCTGCTCGGCGCTCTTCAGCTCCCCCGAGGCGAGCTTGTCGTTCAGGTCGGCGGAGAGGTCGTCACGCACCACCTGGGCCACCGGGGCGGTGGCGATGCCACCCGAGCCGGTAATCACGTAGACCTCCTCGTTGCTGACGGTCTTTTTCGTGTTGGTCTCCAGGTCGAGCACGGTGCCGCTGATGGCGAGCTGCCGCCAGCCCGGGCCCGTGGCGACCAGGGTCATCGTGGGCTTGGTGGGCAGGCTGCTGGTCAGGGCCTTGTTTGTGCCTTCGTCGGTCCACTCGGGGCCGCAACCGGCGATGAGCCCGGCGGTGAGCACCATGGTAAGCCTCGTCACGTGTCGCATCTGTCCTCTCCTGTCGTTGGCGCCCGGGGCGCGAGGTTTCGGGCCCGGCCCAAAGCAGGCCCCGTGCCAGGGACCGGCGCGTTTGATTTCAGCTAGTTTGATGGGTTGCCGGGAGCCGGATGGGCGTATCGAGACGGCGGGGATCGTGTATCAGGGTGTATCCTCGCCGAGGCGGGGAGAGGAGCTCCCCGCCTCGGCGAGACTACCGGTCCTTCGGGCTGCCGATGCCGCCAGCCTTCACGTGTGTTTTCGTTCGCACGGTGAGCCTCCTTTCTTTGCAGTGGAGTCATCAATCACCAGGCGTCGCACCATCGCGGCGGCCGGTGCCACCAGCAAGTCACGAGCCGCGCCGGCGCGTGACTTGATCAGGCAAATGCAGTAGAAACGCCGTGGGCAGCGACTGGGCGTGGATGATGACTGACATCCCGAGCACCCTGCGGATCGGCCCCGAGGACTCCCGGGAGGGGCCGCAGGACTCCGCGTTTCTGATCCGTATCGGCGACGGCCGGCTGCGGGAGCCCGCCCCGATGATCATCGATCTCACCGAGCTCTCCGAGCTGCACCTCGCCCGGGGCGAGGCCCACGCGCTCGAGGTGGAGGGCCGACAGGCGACGGTCACGGTGGACGACCCCTCCATGTCGGCGCAGCACGCGCGGCTGCTCCGCGTGGCCTGCCCCGACGGTCCGCTCCACGTGCTCCACGACCTGGGGAGCACCAACGGCTGCATGGTCAACGGCGAGCGCATCGCCCAGGGCCAGCCCCTCGGCGACGGAGACATCATCGAGACCGGCACGACCTTCTGGAAGCTGCACCTCGCCCCGGTGGCGCGGCCGGACCGGCTCCTCGCCCGGGCCTACCGCGGCGGCCCGATCGACTTCTGCTCCAGCGTGAGCTTCGAGATGCTCGAGGCCCTCTACCGCGTGCGGCAGGTCGCGCCCACCGACGTCTCCGTGCTGATCTTCGGCGAGAGCGGCACCGGCAAGGAGGGGATGGCCCAGGAGCTCCACCGCCAGAGCGGGCGGGCCGGGCCCTTCGTCGCCCTGAACTGCGCCGCGGTGCCCGAGAACCTGATCGAGAGCGAGCTCTTCGGTCACCACAAGGGCGCCTTCTCCGGCGCGGTGGCCGACAAGCGCGGCCTGATCGAGAGCGCCGAGGGCGGCACGCTGCTGCTCGACGAGATCGGTGACATGCCGCCGGCGCTGCAGGCCAAGCTGCTGCGCGTCCTGCAGGAGCGGAGCTTCATCCGCGTCGGGGAGACCTCCCCGCGCCGGGTGAACGTGCGCTTCGTCGCCGCGACCCACCGCGACCTGCGGCAGATGGTGGAGGACGGCGCCTTCCGCGGCGACCTCTTCGCCCGGCTCAAGGGCCTCGCCGTGCGGCTGCCCCCGCTGCGCGAGCGCAGGGAGGACATGGGCATCCTCCTCGCCGCGCTGCTGGAGCGGCAGGAGGCGCCGCCGCTCTCGATCACCCAGGACGCGCTGCGCGCCCTGGTGCTCCACGACTGGCCCTTCAACATCCGCGAGCTGGAGCAGGCTCTCGCCGTGGCCGTGGCCTTCGCCAGGGACGAGGGCGAGCTGTGCCTGGCGCACCTGCCGGCCGAGGTGCGTGCGCCATCGCCGCCTCCCATCGGCGCCGCGGCCGATCAGGCCAACGGGGCGCCCCCTCGCCGCGCGCCGCGCGGGGCCCCGACCCGGGAGGAGCTCGTCGAGCTGCTCGAGGCGCAGGGTGGCAACATCTCCGCCGTGGCCCGGGAGCTCGAGACGACCCGGATGCAGATCCACCGCTGGATGAAGCGGCACGACATCGATCCGGAGAGCTTCCGCTGACCGGGCACCGCCCGGGTCAGCGCCGGGGCAGGCGGCCGTCGATGGCGGTCAGGTCCTTTCCGGGCCGCAGCACCTCGGGCAGGGCATCGGTGACCCGGAGGCCGAGCCGTGAGAGATCGTCGACGTGCTCGGTGCTCTGCCCTGGCCGCTGGACAACCGCGCGGAGGTGGACGCGCTTGAATCCCCCGGCAGACGGCTCGTAGCCCCGCCGGATAACGAGCAACGCGTCCCGCTCCCCCGGCAGCGGACCGCTCAGCGTCTCGATGTACCTCGTCAGGCGACCGTCACGATCGCGGTTGGTCTGGACCTGACGTTTACCGCCGCGGGTGATCCCCCGCCAGCCCGCGATCCCGGCCGGTGTCCTGCGGACGCTCGCGGTTGGCTGGGTGATGGTGATGCTTTGCAGGTCGCGGACCAAGTGCCAGCTGCGCGAGGGAAAGACCATGTCGCCGGTGGCGCGCTGCAGATCACGGGGCTGGTGGTAGTTGCGCTCCACCCTGAGGAAGTGCGGGGTCTGGTAGCGGCTCTCGGCCACGGCTTCCTTGGTGTCGCTGGCGCTCTTTCGGAGGTAGACCGTTCGCCTGCTTTCTTTGCCGCTTTGCACGATCTCCGTCTCCCGGTAGCGGGTGCCCAGCGGGCCGCGGGGCTCGGTGAACGTGGTCTTGTAGGTCTTGCCAGTCCGCCCGGCGCTGTCGCGCCACGAGGTCACCTCGGTCCGTGTGCCGTTGCGGTAGGTGCGGGTGTAGCTCGTCGTGGCCGCAGGCTCGGAGTGGGCCGGGCTGCTCGAGAGCAGCCCGGCGAGCACGAGCAGACTCACCATGGAAGCACTTCGTGTGGCGCGCATCGGATCTCCTTCCCACCACGGGCCAAGCAAGAACGAGACCACGTCTCGGAGGTGGGAAGGTTTCGAAATGGCCGGGGAAAAGGAGGATGATCGTCCGAGATCGCTTTGCCCGGGGTGGTCACCTCGCCTGCCACCCGATGCGACGCGGGACATGCTCGCGCACGAAGCGCTCGGCGTCGGCGCGGCCGAGGTCGTAGGCCTGCTGCAGCTTCTCGGGGCTGGTGTAGTCCCACTTGGAGATCGCCACCGGCCGCGACGGGCTGACGTAGATCCGGCCGGGCACCGGGGCCGGCATCCGGCCGTAGCGGCGAGAGAGCAGCACGAGCGTTTGGGCGCCGGACGCGAGGTCGTCCTCGATGGCGAAGAGGGGCGCGGGGTCGTAGAGGCTGCCGTCCACCACCGGACGCCCCTGCCAGCGCAGGGCCGGGGTGAAGGGCGGCGTGCAGGAGGAGGCGATGCACAGCTCGGCGAGCTCCTGCGGCGTGCGGCAGCTGCGCACGCTGACCACCGTTGCGGAGAAACCCGCGCGCCGGGCCAGCGGCGAGTGCACCGGGTCGCCGGCGCGCTTGCCGACCAGGTAGCAGCCCAGGCCGAGGAGCAGGGCCAGGCGGCCGTCGATCCACGGCGGCGCGTGGCCGATCACCACGCGCAGCTCCGGCCCCTCGTGGAGCCGGCGCAGCGCCGCCTCGTCCACCACCTCGAGGATCGCCTCGCGGTACATGCGGTGGTGCGGGAAGACCGGCTCGCCCGAGAGCAGGTTGGCGGGGTAGGCGTTCCTCGGGTTGCGCGAGGTGGCGCGCTGAAACCGGCGCAAGGTCTCCTCGCAGCGCTGGAGCAGCGCGGCGCAGGCGATGGCCGAGCCCGCGCTCACCGCCGAGACCAGGCGCGGCGCCAGGCCGAGCTCTGGGGCGGCCACGGCCCAGAAGCCGAGCTGCCAGAAGCAGCGGCTGCCGCCGCCGGCGAAGACCACCGCCTCGAACCTGGGGTTGCCGCCGCTCATCCCGCGCCCTTGGCGAGCTCCTCCCGGGCGATGCGGTTGACCAGCGCTCCGTCGAGGTCGTCCTTGCGGCTCTTCATCAGCTGGCCCACCAGCCGCCCGGCCTGCTTCGGGTCGGAGACTCCGAGCTCGGCGATGGCCTCGCGGACCAGGGCCCGGGTCTGGGCCTCGTCGAGCTTGCTGGGCAGCCAGCGCTTGAGGTAGTCGATCTCGAAGGCCAGCTTGTTGGCCAGCTCGCGGCCGCGCTCGCCGGCGGCGGCGTACTCGTCGTGGGCCTTGGTCATCTTCTTGACGTAGCTCGCGATGACCTGGAGGTAGAGCGCGTCGTCCACCTCGCCGGAGAAGCCCGGGGCGCTCCGGGCGAGAGAGACCTCGCTCTCCACCTGGCGGATCACGTCGAGCCGGGGCTGGTCCTTGGCCCGCATCGCCTGCTTCAGCTCCGTCCGCAGCTCCTCTTTGATGCTCATGGTGCCTCCCTGGGGTGTACGGACTATAGCACCGCGCCCCGGAGGTTGTACCGGGCCCCGGGCCCGTGGTATCTGCGGCCGATGAAGACCACGCTGATCTATCTCTCTCCACTGTTGTTGATGCTCGCCGCTTGCGAGGGGCCCGAGGGACCCGAGGGGTCCGCCGGACCACCGGGCACCGCTGGAGAAGACGGCGAGGACGGGGTGGACGGCAAGGACGGCAAGAGCGCGCCGCCCCTGGCCTACACCCTGAGCTCGGCCTGCAAGCCCTGCCACACCACGATACACGAGCGCTGGAGCAAGACGGGCCACGCTCACGCGATGGTCAAGGTGACGGGGCAGAAGCCCGCGGATCCGCCCTACACGACCTATCCAGCGCAGCCCCCCACCGACGACAACGGCAAGAGCTACGCCTGGAGCGACGTGAGCTACATCATCGGCGGCTACGGCTGGCGCGCGGTGCTCGCCGACGTCAAGGGCTACGTGATCACGGGCTCGGCGACCGAGTATGTGACCAAGACCGGTCAGTGGCAGCCCTACGAGCCCAGCGTGGCGCCGGGGTCCAAGACCTTGACCTGCGCCGAGTGCCACACCACGGGCTACATCCCGGCAGACGCCCACGAGGTGGGCAAGAAGCAGGACGGGCTGGAGGGCGCGGCGGGGAGCTGGATCGAGGAGGGGGTGGGCTGCGAGGGTTGCCACGGCAAGGCCAGCCCGCACGTCCTCGCCGTGGGCTACGCCCCGATCACCGTCAACCGCTCGTCGGCGTTCTGTGGCCGCTGCCACGGCCACGAGCCCCATGACGTGATCGCCGCCCGGGACGGGCTGATCGGCCCGACCCAGCAGTGGAACGAGATCGGCTCGACCAAGATGCGCGTGGTTCAGTGCGTGGACTGCCACGACCCACACCGCAGCGCGCACCACGAGGACGCCCAGATCAACCCGGACCGCGGCATCATCGCCCGCTGCGAGACCTGCCACTACAAGAAGAAGGGCAAGGACAAGGTGGCCAAGCACGCCACGGCGAGCGGCGGCCCGACCTGCACCGACTGCCACATGCCGCGGGTGGTCTACTCCGCGGTGGGCAACGCGACCTACGCGGCCGGTGACCTGCGCGCGCACCTGTTCCGGATCAACACCGACCCGGCCGCGGCCCAGCTCTCGACCGACGGCAAGCAGGTCATGCCGTACCTCACGCTGAGCCTGAGCTGCCGCACCTGCCACACCGACAAGATCGACAAGCCGGACGCCCTGCTGCAGCAGAACGCCGCCGGCTACCACGACTGACCATCAGCCCAAGGATGGACGTCGGCCCCCGGCCGGCCTACTATCCTCAACCTACGGACATAACGGGGAGGTTGATCGTGGCTTCGAGATTCATCTGTGCACTTGCGTGTGGGGCGATACTTTCATTCGTGGCCGCTGGATGCAGCGACGACAGCGGCGGCACCGCCGACGCGAAGACGCTGGTGGACCAGGCGCTGCTCCCGGACACCGGGGCGCCGGACCTGCCGGCGTTGCCCGACATGCCCGAGCTTCCCGACACGGGCGGCGCCAAGTGCGAGTTCGAGTGGCTCAACGCCATCAGCCCGCAGAAGAAAGTCTCCACCGGCGCGGTGAGCACCACCGACATCGGCAACGGCGTCAAGGAGACCAGTATCGACGCCTCGGCCGGGGGGACCAGCCTGGAGCTCCAGAACCCCTTCGTCTATATCTCGCTCAAGGACGGCTCCAAGGTCGACCTGGACGACATCGCCGCCAGGACGTCCACCTCCTGGGACGTCGCCTTCCGTCGCTCGGTGATCCGCGTCAACGGCGGCGACAGCGGCGACGGAAGCTGCGACGTGGCCATCGTCACCGGCACGACCCTGGACCAGGTGACCACGGTCCCGGCGGCCAGCGAGTTCACCACCGATGACTTCCTCGATGAGAACTGCGTGATCCAGACCAACGACGCTGGCTATCTCGTGACCGCGTTCGGCGGCACGACCGGGCGCTGGTACGACTTCGACACCACCAACATGAAGCTCGTGCCCAACCCGGACGTCTACGTGGTCAAGACAAACGACGGGACCTACGTCAAGCTCGAGATCAAGGACTACTACGACACGAGCACCCCGCCCCAGGGCGGACACTTCACCATCCAGTGGAGCGTGCTGCAGTAGGAGACACGATGAGCTACCGGCTGATCCTGGGGGCGCTCCTCTTCCTTTGCCCGGCGGGTGGGTGTAGCGATGACGGTGGGCAGGTCCTGCTCGACGGAGGCGCGGATCTCGCCCGCGACGCGCCGCCCGTCTCCGACGGGCCGTCGATCCTCGCGCCGGGGCAGTTCCGGGACTTCGTGGCCAGCGCGGCGGGGGTCGTCGAGGGGACGCTGACCACCGGTGGCGACGAGACCTTGATCCTGCTGCTGATCTCCCTCGATCCGACTCCGCTCAAGGCCTACCCCTACACCACGACGGCGGTCACCGCGACGAGCGGCACGCTGGATCTGCCCGCCTTCGGCGGCGAGGGGGACGCGGGCCGCCGGATCGAGCGGCGCCCCTGCCGCTTCCAGCAGGAGCTGGAGCGGATCATCGCCTCCAAGCCCCGGCGGCTCTACGCGCCCAAGCAGTACCTCGCCGCGGGCGTGCCGCCCAAGGTCGGCGACCAGCGCAGCTTCAACGTGGAGGGGCAAACCATCACCGCCGAGGCGCTCCTGGTGGACAGCGCCGCGGCCTACTGGGTGGACAAGACCACCCAGCCCCAGGCCACCGTCGATCCCCAGATGCTCAAGGATCTCTCCCACGGCTTCGGCGAGGTGGTGGTCCCGCGCGAGCGGGTCTACTTCGGTCAGGAGTCCGACCTCGACGGTGACGGCCACATCGCGGTGCTCTTTTCGCCGCTCGTGTCCCAGAGCGGGGCGATGGCCTACGTCTCGCCCTGCGACCTCCTCGACCCCAAGACGGTCCCGACCTGCGCGAGCAGCAACCAGGCCGAGATCCTCTACGCCCCGCCGCCCTCCGACCTGCCGTCCTACATGGGGAGCGCCACCGCCCAGCTCGAGCTCTTCGCCCACGAGCTGCAGCACGCGATCTACTTCTTCCGCAAGTTCGTGAGCAAGAACAGCCTGGCCGGCGCGGAGAACCCATACCTCCACGAGGGGATGAGCGATCTCGCCGCGGATCTGAGCGGCTACAACCTCGGCCTGATCCATCGGTTCAAGGCGGGGCTGGACGGGGTCGACTCCCTCTCCGTGCCCAACCTGACCACCGACACCATCACCTCCTACGTGCCGGGCGACGGCGACGGCCTGATGCGCGGCGGCGCCGACCTGCTGCTGCGCTACCTCTTTGACCAGGCCGGCGGTGACGACATCGACGCCAGCGGTACGCCGAAGGACAAGGGGGGCATCAAGTGGCTGCGGTCCTACGTGGACGACACCGAGCTCGGCGAGAAGAGCATCCTCGGCACCGCGGGCCTGTCCCTGGAGCAGCTGACCAAGCAGTTCTGGACCGCCCTCGCCCTGAGCAACCGCGGCCCGTCCTACGGCCCGCTCAACCCCGACCCGCGCTACAACTTCCTGCCCGTGGCCCCGGACCCGGTGACCGGCAACAACCGCGGCCTCAACCTCTACGCCACCGTGAAGAGCACCAAGCTCATGGGCCCGCGTATCCAGAGCTTCACCAAGCCCGACGGCTCCCTGCGCGCCGGTGGCGCCGAGCTGCTCCAGCTGGTCGTGAACGGCAAGCTGCTGCGCTTCGCGGTCAAGACCAAGCCCGAGGCCAAGGCGATGGTGCGGGTGATCCGCACGCGTTGACGGGGCTGGCTCGCCGGGCGATCCTTCGCCGATGACCATCCGACACGAGCTAGTGGAGAGCCTGCAATCGAGGTACGCAGGCCGGCCCACCTCGCGGGTCAGCGAGGTGATCGCGCCGCCTGGCGGGAGCGGCGAGCGCCGCTCGTCCTTCACCCTGGTCACGCTGGACAGCGGCGCGGCCGGGCTGTGCTGGAACCTGCTCGAGGACGAGCCGACCCGCGCGGCCTACGACGGGCTGGACCTCGCGGGCTACGCGGGTCGCGACGCGCTCGAGGTGGCCGCCGAGCTGCTGCAGCCCGAGCTGGTCCGTCGGCTGGTGGGCTACGCCACCTGCAGCGCCCTGTCCCAGGCGCTGTTCGCCGTCGGCGAGCCGGCGGTGGAGACACAGACCGACCTGCTCGACCTGATGGAGCTCTCCCCCGCCGACCACGTGGGCATCGTGGGAGACGCGCCGCCGCTCGTGCGCGACCTCGCCGCGGGCGCCGGCCAGGTCACCGTGATCCAGCGGGACTCGAGGCGCTCCGGCCCCGACAACGTGCGGATCACCGACGGGGCCGCGGCGCTCGCGGGCTGCAACAAGGTGCTGGTCAGCTCGTCCACCCTGCTCGACGACTCGTTCGAGGAGATCGAACGCGTCAGCGCCGGGGCCGCCTTCCGGGCGCTCTACGGTCCCGGGGCCGGGATCCTCCCCGACGCCCTCTTCGCCCGCGGGTTCCAGGCCGTGGCCGGCACGCTGGTGCTGGACGGCGCGGCGCTCGCCCGGCGCCAGCGCGGCGGCGAGAAGTGGGGCGACGCCAAGCGGAAGTTCGTCGCCCGCGCGCAGGCCTGACTCAGCCCAGGTTGTTGCGCACGCAGGCCGGCAGCAGGCGACCGTCGGGCTGCGGGTAGTGGTTGTAGCACTTCACCGCGCGGGAGAGGTCGAAGGTGTAGCGGTCCATGAAGTAGATCGTCCCCTCCGCGTCTGGACCATCAGATGCCCCCGTCCGCGGTGATCACCTGGGCGTTGATGTAAGAGGCGCGGTCCGAGGCGAGGAAAGCGACGAGCTCGGCCACCTCCTCGGGCTGCCCCGTCCGGCCCATGGCGCAGAAGCGGCGGTAGTCCTCGAGCTGGCGCTCCGAGACGTTGGTGCCGATTCCCCCCTCGATGAGGCCGGGGGCCACGGCGTTGACGCGGATGTTGTAGCGCGCCAGCTCCCTGGCCATGGCGAGCGTGAAGCCGACCACGCCGGCCTTGGCCGTGGCGTAGTGCACGGGCACCTCGAGCAGGCGCTGGCCGGCGATGGAGCCCATGTTGACCATCGCTCCGGCGCGGCGGCGGATCATCCCCTTGGCCACGGCCTTGCTGAAGAGGAACATGCTCTTCAGGTTGACCACCATCACCTCGTCCCAGTCCTCCTCCTCGATGAGGGCGAGGGGCATGACCTGGGTCGCGCCGATGTTGTTGACCAGGGCGTCGACCGGGCCGAGCGACTCCTCGACCTGGGCCACGAAGGCCTCGATGGCCTCGCGCTCGGTGCCCTCGACCTGTCCCGACATGCAGCGGCAGCCCGTGTCCTCCAGCGCGTCGCACAGGGCGGCGGCCTCCTCCTGCTGCTTGCGATAGGTGAAGGCCACCTGTGCGCCGTGGCGCGCCAGCGTGCGACACAGCGCCGCGCCGATGGCGCCGCTACCCCCCGTCACCAGGACCGTCTTGCCTCTGAGCATCGCGCACCCCTTCCGCCGATCGCGGCATTATCACACGGGGCTGCGTCGCTGGACACCCGGGCTCGGCAAGAACGCCGGGCCCGCCTTGCTCGCCACAGCTGCGGTCAAATGTTAGCCTCGCTCTTCAGCGGCACACGCAGTCCACAGATAGGAGGTTATCATGCGTTGTAACAGCAATAGGTTCTTCTTCCTTGCTGCGCTCCTCGCGTTGGGGGCCTGCAGCGACGACGGCTCGCCAGCAGACGCCGGGACAGATGGACCCGTGGCTGACGGACCCTCGGTTGACGGACCCGTGGTCGACGGACCGTTGGCCGAT
>Ga0316576_10000083_pt1 | contig 32673 bp, 24 predicted proteins | sample S0NA_FD_203075 | JGI IMG/M metagenome (GOLD analysis project Ga0316576, IMG submission 203075) | Rhizosphere microbial communities from salt marsh grasses in Alabama, United States - S0-2_050615r3r5 | ecosystem: Host-associated > Plants > Roots > Rhizosphere | place: USA: Alabama | collected...
CTACACCTGGAAATCCCAGCCATTCCCGGCGACGCCCCGTCGAGGAATCGGTGTCCGCCGAGACTCCCCATTCGGATCTGAGATACCTGTTACCATGCCGGGGTCGCACGGGCTCAGCGGGAGGTTCCCGATGCACCGACCTTGTCACCTGGTAGTGTCGCTCGCGGTCGTGCTCTCCCCCCTCCTCGGGCCGGCCCCGGCCCGGGCCACCGACGTCGGCGCCCCGTTGCCCGACGCCGCGGCGGCCGACCTCTCGGCGGACGCCGCGACCGCGGACGCTGGCGCCGGCGAGACCGGGGTCAGCGCCGACGCGACGCCTTCCACGGACGGCGAGAGCGGCTGCGGCTGCACCCTGGGCCGGGCCACGCCGGACCGGGGCGGCGGGGTGTTGTTGCTGCTCCTGCTGCTCGGCCTGCTTCGCCGATCAGGGGATCGGTGATGCTCGCGAGGGGGGCCAGGCTGATCGGCGCGCTGATCATCGCGCAGGCGCTGCTGGAGCTCGCCGGCTGCTCGCGGCCTCCGGCCCTGGCCGGAGATGGCGCCGTTGACGCAGCCCGCGACATCCCCGTGGCGATCTGCCCGGACCCGGCAGGCGACGAGGACAAGGACGGGATCCCGAACGCCGAGGAAGGGTGCCCGTCGAGGGACAGCGACGGCGACGGGATCCCGGACTTTCAGGACTTCGACTCGGACGACGACGGGATCTACGACGACCTCGAGGCCGGCAAGAAAGCCAACAACTCTTGCGCATCGACCGGGGGCAGCTGGCCCTGCGACAGCGACGGGGACGGGCTGCCCGACTACCTGGACGCAGACTCGGATGGCGACGGGCTCGCCGACGGCGACGAGGACTGGAACCACGACGGCCGGCTCGGCTGCTGCCTCGCGAGCTGCGACAAGCCAGGCGTGAAGCAGTCCGAGTGTTCGCTCTCCGCCGACGGCTGCGGCACGGGCCAGAGCTGCGTCAACGGGAGCTGCAGCCCGACGCTCGGCTTCGAGTGCTCGCAGGGCGAAACCGACCCGACGAAGAAGGACACCTTCGGCGATGGGAAGCTCGACAGCACGCGCGGTACCGCAATCTGTAGGACCGGCCCGCCCCTGCAGTGGCCGAAAAGCGCCACTGGCGACTGGTCCCTCGCCCTCGATCCGACCGCGACCTACGGCGAGGTCGCGATCAGCAACGCCGGGCCCAAGGAGGCGGCGGCGACCATCGACCTCGGCGCCCAGGTCGCCGGCTTCGTGGTCAGCCGCGACACCACCATCGACGACGTGCAAGACGAGCATGCCGTGATCCTGCAGGCCATCGCCGGCCTGGGCAGCGTCACGCCCCGGACAAGCGGTGTCCTGGCCAAGAGCCACGACATGTACGACGCCGTGCAGGGGACCCTGCTCGAGCTCGCCCTGCCCAAGCCCGCGGACCTCTCCGGCGTGCGCAACGCGCTCCTCGCCACGCTCCTGGGAAAGAGCATCGTGGAGCTCGGCAACCTGGCCGGCCCCCTCGGCACCGGCGAGGCCGCACTGCTCCTGCGCCTGATCACGATCAAGCGCTTCGATTTCAGGAAGGACAGCCAGGGCAACCTGCTGGATGCCGATGGCAACAGGGTCGCGGACAGCGGCAAGCCGCCGGCGGACAGCGGGGACAAGACGAAGTGGCGCCTGCTCGTCATGGCCGCGCTGGCGCCGGCGGCGAGCTACGACGACCCGAAGGGGACGATCTTCGCCGCGGTGGACGATCTCGCGAACGGGACCGGCCTCGCCGCCAGCGACATGAACCACTGGTGCGAGTGCGAGGGCCACACCCCGAGCCAGGCATCGACGGTGATCCCGCTGGACCTCAGCCCGATTAGCGCCTCTCTCGCCGTGTCCCTGGACGCCACCCCACTCCCGCGCAGCCGCGCGGTTGGCTTCGACTACGACGCGGCCACGCGCTCGCTGGTCCTCTCGGGGATCAGCCTCGCCCCGGGAAGCCACCTGCTTGTCTCGTACCGCTGGTGGACCAACATCTGGATGATCCCCCCGCCGTGGTGCTGACCGGCGCTGGATCCGCGACTGTTGCGCCCGGCACAACACCTCGGGGCCTCTCGTCCCCACCTCGGCGAAGGGAAGGGCCGGCCGAACCTCTGAAAGATCAAGCGCCCCGCCACGGAGCATGCCTCTTGCACTCCCGCCGTCCCATGCCGTCCCGTTAGAAAGGCTGCTCCATGAAAACACTACCGCTCGTCCTCCTGTGCTCGATGCTCCTTTCCTGCAGCGATGATGGTGGACCGTCCCCGGCCGCGGACGCGCCGAGCAACCCTGACGCCTTCGTGGGCCCCGGCCCGTTCCAGGACGGCGCCGCGCCGGGCGCGGACAGCGCCCGGCCCACGCTCGACCAGGCCGCCCCGGCGGACGGGGCGCCGACGCTCACCCCCGACACCTCCTCGCTGCTCACCTGCAAGCAGGTCAGCGACTGCTCGGACACCTGCGCGGCGGGCTGCGGCAGCAACTACGCTTGCCTGATGGCCTGTCCCACCGACTGCAACGCCAAGGGCTGCCCGTCGGGGCAGCCCATGTTCAACGCCGTCCAGAGCTGCATCACCAGCCAGTGCATCCTCTCGTGCATGGCCGGGCCGACCCCGGCCTGCAAGACCTGCGCGACGACGAACTGCGCAAGCCAGATCGCGGCCTGCGACGCGCACAGCTGTTGAGCTGAGCCGCTACTTCACGCCCGGGTGGGCGAGCCACCAGGCGCTGACCGCCGCGTCCCACTCCGCGGAGGTGTAGACGATCTTGCTGCCGTGCGCGGCGTCGAACCATGCCTGCAGCGAGCCCGGCGCCGTCCCCGGGCCGTCCCAGTAGAGGGTGTTGCCCGAAAAATCGGTGGCCGGCGGAAAGAAAAAGTCCTCGCCCAGACTCGCTCCGACCTGGAACGGGGTCTTGCCCACGCGGACGAGGTTGTCCTTGAAGACGAGCTTGGGCGCGTTCTGCGGCGCCACCTTCTCCCACTTGACGATCTGGCCGTTGCCCGGGCTGTCGCCCTTGTAGACCGAGTACATCGGCTTGATCCAGATCACGTTGTCGCGGATGACCCAGGTGTTCAGGTGCCCGTCGGGCGCCGCGCCGCTCGCCCGGGCCGAAAAGCCGACGTAGCAGCCGTCGAAGAAGTTGTCGTGAACCACGCCGGCGTGCATGTAGTCGTTCTGCACGCAGTCGTCGCGCACGTCGCTGACGTGCGAGTGGCGGATCGTGAAGTCCTGCCCGGTCTTCGAGATGTTGAAGGCGTCGCCCACGTGGCGCACCGTCACGCCGTCGAAGATCCAGCCGGTGTTCCCGTTCTTCAGCGTCCAGCCGCCGTTGTGGTGCCAGATGTCGGCCCACGCGCTGGTCGGGCTCACCGTGGTGTCGTCGATGGTGAGCTCGAAGACCCCGCCGACCCAGCAGACGTCGATGGACGCCTTGGGCGTCGCCAGCCAGCCGTCGACCATGCTCCAGCTCGCGCTGCGGGCGTCCACCGTCTCGCCGTCCGCCGGCGTCCCCGAGTACTGCGTGGCGAAGGCGCCGCTGACCACGCTCACGTTCGCCGCGGCGAGGCAGGCGCTCTGGACCACGAAATCCGGCGACAGGTCCGCGTCGTCCGCGGGCGACGACGCGTCCGCGACGTCCGGCGCGGCGACCGGCCCATCGCCCCGAAGATCGCGCGCCTGCGCGTCGGCCGCAGGCGTCGCGGGCCCGTCGCCGCGCCCCGCGCTCTCGCTACACGCGGACAGCGCGTGCCCCAGGATGACGACCATCAGCACCGAAACCCACGCTCGCCGCACCATACGGTCAGCGTACCATGGCCCGCCCTACAGCCCGATGCGGTAGGCCTTGATCTTGCTGATCAGGTTCGAGCGGGCGATGCCCAGCTTGCGCGCGGCGTGGACCCGGTTGCCCTCACACTCGACGAGAGCCGCGCGGATCATGCGCGCCTCGAGCTGCTCCATCGCCTCGCGCATGGTGCCCAGCGGCACGCCGCCGTCGTCGCCGTCGCCGTTGCCCGCGCCGCGCATCCGCGCCGAGACCAGGTCGGCGCCGAGGTCGCGCCGGCCGTCGGCGAGCACCATCATCCGCTCGATCTCGTTGGCCAGCTCGCGCACGTTGCCCGGCCAGTCGTGGTCGGTGAGCAGGCGCATCGCCTCGCCGGTGAGCTTGATCCCCTCGCCGTGCTGGTCGAGGAAGTGCTGCACGAGCAGCGCGATGTCGCTTCGCCGCTCGCGGAGCGGCGGCAGGTTGATCGAGATCACGTTCAGGCGGTAGTAGAGGTCCTCGCGGAAGCGCTCCAGCTTGACCATCTCCTCCAGGTCGCGGTGCGTCGCGGCGACGATGCGCACGTCGCCGGTCTTCGGCGTCGTCGCCCCCACGGGCCAGAAGGTCTGGTCCTGCAGCACGCGGAGCAGCTTGGCCTGGAGCGCGGGGCTCATCTCCGCCACCTCGTCGAGGAACAGCGTTCCGCCGCTGGCGATCTCGAACAGGCCCTTCTTGTCGTTCACCGCGCCGGTGAAGGCGCCTCGCACGTGGCCGAAGAGCTCGGACTCGAGCAGGTTGTCGTTGAAGGCCGAGCAGTTCTGGACCACGAAGGGCCCCTCGGCGCGGTGCGAGCGGTGGTGGATCGCCCGCGCCACCAGCTCCTTGCCGGTGCCCGACTCGCCGCGCACCAGCACGGTGCAGTCGTTGGAGGCGACGCGGTCGACGAGGTGGTAGACCTCCTGCATCACCGACGAGGCGCCGATCAGGCCGGCGAAGCCCTTGCGCGCCTGCAGGCGCTCGCGCAGCGCGGCGATCTCCTCCTCCTTGGCCCGCATCTCGTCGAACAGGCTGACGATGGCCCAGGCGCCGAGCTGCAGGATGTCGTCGACGTGCTCGAGCTCCTCGCTGGCCAGCACCGGCACCGAGCCGAGGAGCTCCTCGTTGCCGAGCGCCGGGTTGATGCGCGTGCCCAGGTCGAGGAGGCTCGCCCGCTCGACGCGGCTGAGCTCGTGGTCCCAGAAACCGGTGGTGTAGATCATCCCGCTGTGGCGCTTCTCGATCACCACCGGCGCCACCATGGTGGCCATCCCCAGGTGGCAGTGGTAGCTCAGCAGGCCGGCCGGCCTGCCCTGCCGCACGGCCTCGGCCTGGGCCTTGGCCATCGAGTCCTGGCAGAGCCGCGCGCCCCGGTCGCTGGAGAGGCAGATGGCGCAGATCCGGTTGCGCAGCCGGTTGGGCTGCCCCGCCATGAACGCCGGCGTGTCGGTCTTGTCGACGTAGATCGCCTCGATGCCCCACCAGCGCCGGATCAGCTCGCGCATCTGGCGCAACCAGGGGACCTGCTCGTAGCTACGGACGATGGACTGGAGCATCTATCGGTTGTCAGCGACAGCTCTGCAGACAGCGTTGCAGCGCGCGATCCGCCTCCCGGAAACACAGGTTGCGCTCGGCCCGCTTGACCGGAGGGATGTCGCGGCAGCGCTGGTAGGCCGTCGACTTCTGCTGGTAACAGGCCTGCGCGCACGAAGCGTCCACGGGTCGCGCCGGGCTCCCCCCGAAGATCAGCACCGCCAACAGTCCACCGAAGCTGCTCACGCGTCCTCCCAGACCTTGATCCAGTGTAGCGGGTAATGATGCCCGGGGCTACCCGCGTCGTCCGCGCCGCCGCGGCCGCCCGACCAGCACCAGCCCGAGCAGCGCGAGGGCCAGCGGACCGGCGCTGGCAGACGACCCCTTGGCCGAGCAGGCGCAGCCCTCTTCCTGCCGATCGCCGTCCTCGCCGGCGTCGAGCAGCACCGGCCCGTCACCGGCCATCGGACCGTCGCCACCGCCCATGTCGCCGGTCACCCCCCCCTCGGGACCCGGCCTGGGCCCGTCGGCGAGAGGCGGGGTGCTGTCCGCGGGCGGAGCGGCGTCCGGCGTCGGCGCCAGGCTGTCCGGCGGCGGCGGCGCGCTGTCGGGGGCCGGCGGCGAGCTGTCCGGCGGCGGCCCCGCGTCCGCCCCGGCGCTGTTGCTCCCCGGGGACCAGCCGGCCTGGGGCGTGCCGTCGCTGTCCGGATCGACGGTGACCTCGTGGTAGACGGCGAGGGTGTTGCCGCTGCCGGAGCCGCAGGCGCCCTGGCTCACGGCGCCCGCCTGGTTCGGGCTCACGTCGCCCAGCCCGTCGCCATCCTGCTTGCCGCGGATCACGCCGGCGATCCGCAGCTTGGCCCCCGCGGGGACCTGACCGGCTCCCAGGCCGTAGAGCGTGTCCCAGGGCACGCGGACCTCCACCGCCCCCTTGTGCTCCGGGGTCGTGGTGTTGACCGTCTCCTGGAGCTGCACCTCCACGCCGGTGGAAGCGGTGATGTCCGTCGAGCCGGTGCCGGACAGCGTGTAGACGAAGGCCGACGGGCTCGTCGCGCTCTCCGGGGCGAAGAGCGCGACCATCAGGTTGAAGCCGCTGCCCTGTACGTTGGCCGGGAAGGCCCCGCTGTAGCCCGAGGCCGGGCAGAGGGAGCTGACCCCGCCCGACTTGCCCGTGTCCACGAGGTAGATCACCCCGGTTCCCCACGCCGTGTAGTCGAAGCCGAGGTAGAGCCCCTGGGCGTCCCAGGTGACGTAGAGCCCGCCGAGGTCGTTGTTCGCGCCGTAGACGCTGTCCCCCGTCGGGTCTCCGGCCGTCTTCTCGTCCGCGGCGAAGTCAGCCAGGTCCCCGTCCACGGTGATGCTGTGATGAGTGGTGGCGCCGCCCATGGCAGCGGCGAGCAGCGCCGCGCCCATTGTCGCGCCCCAGAGCAAACGCTTCATCGGACCCGCCTCCCGCTTGTGCCCGGTGAATATACCACTTTGGCACCCCGTCATGCCCCGGGAGGAGCAGGCCGTAACACCCTTGAAATTGCCGGCCTCAGCCCCTACGCTCCGGCCAGTTGGGTAGCGGCACCTCGTGCCGCTCCAGGCCGAGGCGGCCCAGCGGTGGCGCAGCGCAGCTGCAGCCGCGGTGGAAGGTGCCGAGGCCGTTGGTAGCGGCACCTCAATGAAGGAGACCGTCGAATGACGCGCCACGTGACCTTTTCAGCGGTCCTTCTGGGCCTGCTGCTGGCGTGGCCGGCCAGCGCGCAGAAGAAGAAGCTGAGCCTGGCCGAGCTCGCCGCGCTGGAGTGGAAGCTCGAGCAGGGCGGCAAGACCCTCACCACGAACCCCGACGTCGGGGCGCGCAAGAAGGCCCTGGACGACCTCGCCGGGATCAACGACCCCCGCGTCGCGGCCCCCCTGGCCACCGCGCTGCGCGAGGACCCCGACCCCGCGGTGCGCCTCAAGGCGGCCGAGGCCCTCGCCGCGCAGAAGACCCCCGAGGCGAAGGGGCTGCTCACCGTCACCGCCCAGTCCGACCCCGACGAGCAGGTGCGCAAGACCGCCCAGCGCCTGCTCGGCAAGTTCCCCAAGCGGATGATGGTGGCGACCCTGCCCCAGAAGCCACGGCCCTTCAAGCTCAAGGCTGGACAGAAGGTCACCGCCGGCCTGGTCAAGAAGGCGCTCGACTCGCCCTCGGGCGACGCGCGCCTCTGGGCGGTGAACGCGATGAAGAAGCTCAAGGGCGCCGGGCGGATCAAGCTCCTCGAGAAGCACCTGTTCAGCGATCCATCGGCCCGGGTGCGCGCCGAGGCCGCCAAGCTCTACGCGGCCATCGAGGGCAAGAAGTCCCTGCCGGTCCTGATCCGGGCCATCGGCGACGGAAACCCGCTGGTGCGCTTCGAGGTCGTCCGGCTCGTGGCCCGGTTCAACGACCCGGGCGCCCTGTCGGTGGTGCAGCGCGTGGCCCAGAGCGACGAGAACCAGAACGTCAAGGGCGAGGCCGCTGACCTGCTCGAGCCGACCACGCCCGTGGGCAAGCGGCTGCTCGAGCTCAGGATCAAGAAGCTGTCCTCGAGCAGCGAGGCGGACCGCATCGCCGCCCTCAACGAGCTCTCCACCACGTCGCACTGGCGGGCCATGCGCCCGATGTCCTGCGTGATGCTCAACGACGGGAGCCCCGCGGTGCGCACCGCGGCGGCCAAGGTGCTGACCCAGCTCCACGACTCGTCGATCCTCACCGCCCTGCGCACCGCCGCCGTCCTGGAGGAGAATCCCAAGGTCAAGGCCCTCGTGCGCAAGCTGGTCACCGGGATGCGGCGCCAGGTCGACGGCCTGATCAAGCAGCTGAAGAGCGACGACATCAACAACCGCGTGCGCGCGGCGCGGTTTCTGGGCCAGGCCGCCTACCCGCCGGGGCTCGATCCGCTCATCGCCGCGCTCAAGGACAAGGAGGCCCGCGTTCGCCTCGCCGCCGCCACCGGGTTGACGAACTACACCGAGGCCAAGGCCGCCAACGCCCTCAAGGTCGCCGGGGCCGACCCCGACCCCCGGGTTCGCAAGGTCGTCGACCGCTTCTTCCGCCAGCAGAAACGCCTCCAGCAATACCGCGCCTTCTTCAAGGACTCCAACCGGGTGGCGATGAAGACCCAGGACAAGGACCCCACCTGGCGCGCCAACGCGGCCATCGCGCTCGGCGTCTCCGGCTCGACGACGGCGGTGGGCAACCTGGCCCAGCTGGCGCTGCATGATAAAGACGAGCGCGTGCGCCTGGCCGCGGCCTGGGCCCTGGTGCTCATGGCCAGCGAGCGCGGCGAGCTTGCCCTGAAGAAGGTGGGCGAGAAGGATCCAAGCGAGAAGGTCCGACTCGCCGCCCGCAAGTATCTGATCATCGACAAGGTGAGCCTCGACGACCTGACCCAGCAGCTCAAGGACAAGTCAGCGAGCGTGCGGCAGGACGCGGCCGAGGCCATGTCCCTGCGCCCGCGGAGCAAGATCCTTCACCCGCTGATCAAGGCGGCGGTCTGTGATCCGGAGCCCCGGGTCCGCGAGGCGGCGATGCGCGGACTCGCGCGCATCGGCAACCCCCTGGCACGCACCGCGATCCAGGTCGCGCTGACCCGGGACCCCTCCAAGGATGTGCGCCGCACGGCCTACATGATGTACATCCTCGCCGGCGGCAAGTAACACACCCACCTACCCCCAAACCCGCGTTTGTGTGTCTGAAACGCTTGCCGAGGGGCGCGTCCATATCCTACGATCTACCCGTTGCCCAACAGTCATAGGCCTTACTTTTTTGCCGCGTCTTGATGGGGAGGTCTCCATGCGTATGACGAGCGTTGTGCTCGCGGGTCTCTTGCTCCTGGGCTCTGCCGTGGCCCAGGCCCAGGTCAAGCCAAAGATCCTGATCCTCTTCGACACCTCCGGCTCGATGATGCAGAACTCGAGCAACGTCTGGCAGAACGGCGACGGCTCGCAGCTCTGCACCGGCCTCGGACAGCAGTCGCGTATCTTCCAGCTCAAGACCGCGCTCTTCGAGGCCCTGCAGGGGATGGGCGCCAACGAGGTCGACTTCGGCCTGGCCACCTTCCCGATGCTCGTCGACCCGACGCGCAAGCCCTACTGCGCCCTGAACAACAGCACCTGCACCGGCAACGCCGACTGTCGTCCAGGAGAGACCTGCTCCAGCCAGCTCTACTACATCGCCCCGTGCGGCCCGGGGAACAGCTGCCCCTCGGGTCAGACCTGCGTCCCCTCCATCGGCTACTGCGTGGGCAAGATCTGCGAGTCCCCCTGCCAGTCGTCGCCGTCCTGCTCGGGCCACTACTACACGAGCAACGCCACGCTCTCCGAAATACCGGCCTTGAGCGCGTGCACCAACAGTGGGATCGAGGACTGCCGCTACGGCTGCAAGGTCTCCACGCACAGCCCGGCGAGCCAGACCAGCGCGAGCTGCGGCGACCCGAGCAACCCCTGCAGCGCCTGGTACACCCAGATGGAGCAGGAGGTCCTGCAGGTCAAGTTCGGCTCCCCGCCCGAGGACGTGATGGAGCACTTCGACCAGCTCGAGGACACGGACACCATCGCCCCGCTGGTCAACCCCGAGGTGCGGGCGGGCAACGGCTGGTACACCCCGCTGGGCAAGAGCCTGTTCTACGCCCACGGCTACTTCCACAAGGAGGTCGCCCCGGCCATCCCGGCCTACGAGAAGCCCTGCACCAACCTGGTCGTCGCCTTCTTCAGCGACGGGAACGAGACCTGCAACCAGGCGCAGAGCGACCCCTTCTACCCCACCAAGTGGGCCGCGAACCTGAACACGAACCTCGGCGTGGTGACCCACACCGTGGGCATCGACCTGGACAGCGGCGCCTCCGCCCTGCTGGGCCAGATCGCCAGCTCGGGCAAGGGGACCTACTACAACGTCGCCGGCAACACGGCCGCGCTGAAGCAGGCCTTCCTCGACATCGTCGCCAAGGCGCTGCCCCCGGTGGAGACCTGCAACGGCCTCGACGACGACTGCGACAACAAGGTCGACGAGGACTTCCCGCTCAAGGGCCAGAGCTGCGACAACGGCAAGATCGGCCTCTGCTACCAGACCGGCGTCTACGCCTGCAAGACCGACGGCACCGGCGTGGTCTGCAACGCCCCGAACGTCAACGGCACGCCCGAGATCTGCAACGGCATCGACGACGACTGCGATGGGATCGTGGACAACGTGACCAAGACCTGCACCCAGAACAGCGACTGCGCCAGCCTGGGCAAGGCCTCCTGCGTCGGCGGGAGCTGCAGCTGCACGGTCTGCCTGCCCCAGCCCGAGGTCTGCAACGGCAAGGACGATGACTGCGACGGCCAGGTGGACGAGGGCTTCGTCTCCACCCCCTGCGGCAAGAACATCGGCGAGTGCACCCCGGGCCAGACCAAGTGCGTGGCGGGCAAGATCATCTGCGACGGCGGCACGGCGGGGACGGCCGAGGTCTGCAACAACAAGGACGACGACTGCGACGGGATCATCGACGGGATGTCGGACTCCTGCTACCCGCCCGGCCTCGCCGGCTGCACCCAGGACTCGACGACCAAGAAGTGGACCTGCGTTGGGTTCTGCCAGCCCGGGATGATGACCTGCACGGCCGGGGTCTGGGGCAACTGCACCGGCTACGTCGGCCCGGACAAGGAGACCTGCAACGGCCAGGACGATGACTGCGACGGCCTGGTGGACGAGGACGACGACTGCCCCACGGGCACGAAGTGCGTCAACGGGCAGTGCGTCTCGGCCTGCGGCACGGGCGAGTTCGTCTGCCCCGTGGGTCAGCTCTGCAAGGACGGCTACTGCGTGCCCGACCCCTGCTACACCTCCTCGTGTCTCGCCGACGGCGGCGTGTGCAAGAACGGCGTCTGCATCAAGCCCTGCGACAACGTCACCTGCACCGGCAAGTACGAGCAGTGCATCCAGGGCGCCTGCGTCGACGTCTCCTGCTACAACCCCCAGTACGGCTGCAAGTCCGGCGAGGTCTGCGTCCAGGGCAAGTGCGTGCCCGACCCCTGCGCCTCGGCGAGCTGCCCGGGCGACGAGATGTGCGTGAACGGGGCCTGCGTCCCGGTCTGCGACCCGCTGGCCTGCGCGGAGGACGAGGTGTGCAAGGTCGTGGACCAGGGCGGCAAGAAGGTGCCCAAGTGCGTCAAGGACCCCTGCGCCTCGCAGCAGTGCGGCCCGGGCTACGTCTGCAAGGACGGCACGTGCATCGTGGACCCCTGCAACACGACGACCTGCGAGACGGGCGAGGTCTGCGTCGAGGGCAAGTGCATCCCCAACCCGTGCGAGGGGGTGGTCTGCCCCTCCGGCTTCTCCTGCCAGCTGGGCAACTGCGTCAACTCCAGCGTGCTCGGCACCCGGGAGCTCCTCGCCACCGGCGCCGGCGGCCTGGCCTGCAACGTCGCTGTGGGGGCGGAGGGGACCCCGCCGAGCGGGCTGCTGCTTATCTTTGCCGTCGCCTTGCTAATCATGATACGTCAGTCCAGAAGAGACTAGAGACTCCGAGAGGCCACCATGCGATCGATTATTCTGACCCTGATTGCGTTCTCCCTGCTGCTCGCGGCCTGCCAGCAGGATCCTTACAAGATCCGCACCTACAGCGACACGAACCCGGGGTACGATGGCTCCTGGGTCGACATGCAGCAGGTGCCGGACGGGAAGAAGCCTGTCGACGCGGGCGCCGACGTGACCCCGACCCACGACATCCTGAGCTACGACGCCTGCCTGGCTCTGGCCGAGGCCTGCAACAACGTCGACGACAACTGCAATGGGCAGATCGACGAGGGCTTCGACAAGCTGACCAACCCGAGCTACTGCAACAACTGCAAGGGCTGCATGGACCTGCTGCAGAAGAACGCCTACCCCGGCTGCAACAACGGCACCTGCGTGATCAAGGGCTGCTTCGACGGCTACGTGGATCTCGACAAGGACATCACCAACGGCTGCGAGTACACCTGCACCCAGACCGGCGTCGAGGTCTGCGACGGGATCGACAACGACTGCGACGGCAAGGCCTGCACCCAGGACTCCGACTGCACGGCGCCCGGCACCTGCGGCGCGGACAAGCACTGCGTGGACGAGGGGGTCACGCTGAGCCAGAACATCTGCAAAAACCTGGCGGGCACGCCCTGCGCCAGCGCCACCGCCGTGTGCAAGGGCTCCCAGGGCTGGGTCTGCCAGTACGGCGCGGATGTCGAGCTCCAGTCCTGCACGACCGACGCGGACTGCGGCAGCGGTTACACCTGCGTGGGCGGCGTTTGTCCCGGCATCGTCGCCGTGGACGAGAAGCTCTGCGACGGCAAGGACGGCGACTGCGACGGGCTGGCCGACGACCCGTGGAACAACCCGGCGCTGGCCACGGCGATCGGCAAGGAGTGCGATCTGGACAGCCCGCCCAAGCTGGGCAGCTGCCGCGCGATGGGCATCTACTCCTGCGACAGCACGAAGACCAAGGTGGCCTGCGAGAAGAAGGCCTGCACCACCGCCGCCGACTGCACAAGCACCACCAACCCGGCGATGACCTGCACGGGGGGCCTCTGCACCGCGACGACGGCCACCAACGAGATCTGCAACGGGGTCGACGACGACTGCAACGGCAAGGTCGACGACGCGGTGACCGACGAGAAGTGGATCACGGTAAACAACTTCCAGATCTTCAAGTACGAGGCGAGCCGCCCCGACGCGACGGCGACCAGCGCGGGGATCAACTCCGCCGGGCGGCCCTGCTCCGTCCCCAACCGTCTGCCCTGGGGCAACGTGACCAAGCAGGAGGCCCAGGCCGCCTGCAAGCTCGCCGGCGGACGCCTCTGCACCACCACCGAGTGGGAGACGGCGTGCAAGGGCTCGTCGAACACCACCTTCCCTTACGGGAACACCTACGACGCGACCAAGTGCAACGGCCGGGCCTATGACACGAACTCGTCAACCCCGGTCAACGAGGACAACGCCCTGGTCACCGACAAGCCCACGACCTGCGTCAGCACCTGGACCGCGGGAACGATCCTCGACATGAGCGGCAACCTGAAGGAGTGGACCGCCACCGCCTTCTCCGGCGGCAACCCCACGGGCTACGAGATCAAGGGCGGGGCCTACGACACGCCGAGCATCAACGGGTTCGGCGACGGCCTCTCCTGCACCTACGACCTGCCCGCCCCCACCGCCACCCTGCAGCTGCCCACCCTTGGCTTCCGCTGCTGCAAGTAGGTTGCTCACCCCAAAAGCCCCTGGCCGCCGCGGTAGCCAACCTGGCCGGCTTTCGGTTATGACCATTATTTTAGCCGGTTAGCCGAAAGCACGGGACTCATGGGATCGCCCATGCGACAACCTCGTGGGGGCACCCATCGCAATTTCGAGGGGTTGGCGGCCGGAAGGGACTGGTCAGCATCTTGCACTGCCCGGTGGTCGACACTGACCAACCATGGATGCACGATCCACAGAGCCGGGAGCACTCTGGACGTCGCCGAAGAGCCCCACCCAGGTGGCGGCTCTGCTCGCCGAGGCCCAGGAGCAACTGAAGGTCTTGGAGCGCGAGCTCGCCGAGCTGGACCGGCTCGAGCGGGATGCCGCCGAGCTCCGAGAGGCCCTGCGCCCCTGGGACGACCCGGAGGCCAAGAGGGAGCTGTGGCGGCGTGAGGAAGCGCTGCCCCTGCGCGAGCAGGACGTCCTCGCCCGCGTCGACAACGTGGTCTCCCTGCTTGGTCGAGCGCTCGAGCTCGACCCGGAGCGCTCTCCGGCCCGGGCGAGGCTCGCCGACCTGTACTGGCTCCTCTACAGCCGCGCCGAGGAGCGCGGCGAGCCGGCGAGCCAGGATCGGTTCCTCGCCCTTCTCGCCCTGCACGATGATGGCCGCTACGCCGACCTGATCGAGGGCAGCAGCACCCTGCAGGTCGAGACCGATCCCCCCGGGGCCCGGGTGACCCTGCGGTCGCCGACCGGCCCCGCCCGGGACCTCGGCACGAGCCCGGTGGACCCCGTCGATCTGGCCCCCGGCTCCTACTGGCTCACCTTCGAGCTCGAGGGGTATGCGCCCACGGTCCGCCCGATCCAGGTCCAGCGTGGCGTCGACATCCAGCTCCAGGTCCGGCTGTTCTCCGCTCGCGAGGTCGGCCCTGACTATCGCTACGTCCCCGCGGGGCGGTTCCGCATGGGTGGCGATGCCGAGGCGCCCGGCGCCGGCCCCGCTCGCGAGCCCTTCGTCGACAACTTCGCCATCGCGCGCTTCCCGGTCACCGTCGGCGAGTACATGCTGTTCATCGACGACCTCTCGGCCTCGGACCCCCGGCGGGCCCTGCGCTTCAGCCCGCTGCCTGCCGGAGAGCCCTACGATCCCCGCCTGCCGGTGAGCGGCGTCCCCCGGGAGGCGGCGCTCGCCTACTGCCGCTGGCTCTCGGCCCGGACCGGACGGGAGCAGCGCCTCCCCAGCGAGCTCGAGTGGGAGAAGGCGGCCCGGGGGCTGGACAGCCGCCCGTACCCGTGGGGCGAGCGGTTCGACCCGTCGCTCTGCCAGATGCGGCGCTCGCAGCCCGGTGCCCCGCGCAGGCGGCGCGTGGGGAGCGTGCCCACCGACGTCTCGGTCTTCGGGGTGCGTGACATGGCCGGCGGCGTCGCCGAGTGGACCGGCTCGAGCTACGGACAGGATCCCGGCCTGTGGGTCGTTCGCGGCGGCGGTTTCGACACCGGCGCCGAGAGCTGCCGCTGCGCCGCGCGGATCCCCGGCGACGGACAGGCGCAACCAGGGATCGGCTTCCGGCTCGTGAGGCCACTGGCGCCGGGCGGCGGCGACCGCGTCACACCGGCGACGATCCCCGCCCTGCCGTTCGAGCCCCACGAGGCTCCGGATCCGGTCACCGCGCCCTCGATACCGGTGAAGCGGGCGCTGGAGCAAACCCTGACCATGTCGCGCCGACTCGCCGCGGGCGACGGCGGGGTGCTCCTGCCCGAGCTCCTCGCCGAGACCGTCCGCCTGACCCGGGCCGAGCGAGGCCTGCTGCTGCGTGACGGTGAGGTCCTCGAGGCGCGCACCTCAAGCGGCGAGCCGGTGCCGGGCTCGGACTCTGGCTTTGACGGGGAGGTGGCGCGGGCGGCCGTGCGTCAGCGCCGCGCGATCCACCTCGCCCACCCTCACCCGGTCCTCGCCCTGCCGTTGCCCGATTTGTCAACATGCCTCCTGCTCGAGCGCCGCTTCCACCGCAGCCTCCCCTTTGACGACGACGGATTGCTCGTCGCCGGGGCTGCGGCGGACGCCCTTGCCCTGGCCCTGCGCCTGTCGACGCGGTAGCGCCGCCGGGAAGGCCGCTCCTCGGCGCTCCGTAAAGAAACGTTAAAATCCCCCGGGGGTGTATTCGCGGCGCAGGCGAGTGCTATCATCTGCCCGGTTGGAGAAAAGGGGTGCCCCATGCGTACGGTTGTTAGTTTCGTCGTTATCGTCGCCCTCGCCGCCTGCGACGATGGGGGAACCTTCCCCGGGGGTGACGGGAGCGGGCTGTACGACCTGCCCAACTACTTCGACGCCGGCGGCGTGCCCCGCCCGCAGTGCCAGGGACAGGAGACAACCATCACCGGGACCGTCCTCGCCCCCAACGGCACAGATCCCGTCCCCGGCGCCACGGTCTTTATCCCCGCCAAGGTCCCCGAGATGTTCCCTCCCGAGGTCCAGTGCGAGGTCTGCGGCCACCTCGGCACGGCGAACAACCTGTGGTACGACACGACCAAGGCCGACGGGAGGTTCACGCTCTCCCAGGTCTGCCCCGGCAAGTGGCCCGTGGTGTTCCAGAACGGCCGCTTCCGTCGGCTGGTCTACGTCGACGTCCAGGCCAGCACACCGGTCGCCCTGACCGCCGATCGCACGCGCCTCCCGACGCGCAACGCCGAGTTCACCCAGTACGACGCGATCCCCAAGATCGCCGTGGCCACGGGCGACTTCGACAAGATGGAGTGCGTGCTGCGCAAGATCGGCCTGGCCGACGGCACCTTCGACCTCTACGAGGACGCCGCCTCGCTGAAGTCGCCCAAGGCGCTGCCGGCCTTCGGCCCGCTGGTCAACGACCTGACCAAGATGAAGCAGTACAACATCATCTTCATCAACTGCACCGCCAACACGTTCGAATCGGAGCTGCAAAAGACCCAGGTGCGCAAGAACATCGACGACTACATCACCTCCGGCGGCCGCCTCTACGTCACCGACTGGTCCTACGACTGGATCGAGCAGGTGGAGAGCTTCGCGCCCTTCATCGACTTCGAGCCCGGCGCCTCGGGCAACACGCCGGAGAAGCAGAACGCGGGCGCTCTTGGCAAGGATGGCCTGGTGATCCAGGCGACGATCAAGGACTCGCTCCTCGCCTCCTGGCTCGGCAACTTCCCTGGCGCGATCAGCTCGAGCCAGTCGACGATCCAGTACTTCCTCATCGACTGGGTGATGATGTACCAGCTGGGCAAGGACGTGAAGCTGTGGGTCGAGGGGAACGTGAGCTCCCAGGACGGGGCGATCAAGGGGGTCAAGCCCCTGACCGTGACCTTCAACTTCAAGAACTGCGGCAAGATCCTCTACACCTCCTACCACACCGAGGGGCGGGAGAACGAGATCCTGCCCGAGGCCTTCCCCAAGTACTGCGGCACGAGCCTCAGCCCGCAGGACCGCATCCTCGAGTTCTTGATCTTCGACATCGCCAACTGCATCAAGCCCATCGAGTAGCGCGGCTCCCGCTCAGGGCCCGGCCAGATCTTGTGCTAACCTAGCCGCCTGATGGCCGAGCCCCACGACGCACCACGCCTCGAGGACCGCGACGTCCCCTCGTTCGAGGCCGAGCGGATCCCGCGCTGGCTCTGGCTACTCCTGCCCGTGGTCGCGGCGCTGGCGGCGAGCCCCGGCCTGGGCCAGCACCTGCTCAGCGACGACTTCGCCCTGCTCCACGCCAACCGCGCGTTATCGCTGACCGACCTGCTCACAGGGTTCTTGCGCGAGTCGACCAGCCTGGCCGCCGGCGGGACCTACCGCCCGCTGGCCGAGGCGAGCATCGGGCTGGACTACGTGCTCTGGGGCACGAACGCCTTCGGTTACCACCTGGTCAACCTGCTCTGGCACGTGGCCAACACGATGGTCTGCTACACGCTGGTCCGCGTCCTCGTGCCCCCGCGCCCCGTCGTCGCCCTCACCGCCGCGGTGCTCTTCGCGATCCACCCGGTGCACGGCGACGCCATCTTCTGGCTCTCGGCGCGCTCTGACCTGGTCTGCACTTTCTTCTACCTCGCCAGCCTCGCGCTGTTCGTGCGCGGCGGCGGCCCGGAGCGCCGCCGCAGCCCCACCGTGCTCTCGCTGCTCTGCTTCCTGCTCGCCCTGCTGGCCAAGGAGGTCGCGCTCAGCCTGCCCTTCATCATCATCATCCTCGACCTCGCCGCGCCCTCGCCGCTCACCTTCCGCGACCGCTTCCGCCGCGACCTGTGGCGCTACCTGGCCTACGTCGCCGTCGCCCTGGCCTACCTTGGGCTCCGCTGGGCCGTGCTCCCCACCATCGCCCGCGCCCGCTTCCCCGGTGTGGGCGAGGCCCTGGTCAACCTCGGCCTGTACCTCAAGCTGATGATGCTACCGGTGGAGACCCGCACCGGCCTGCGCGGCCTTGTGCTGCTCGTGCTGGGCGGGGTGGTCATCGTGGTCACCTTCCTGCGCTACGCCCGCATGGGCGACAGGCGCAACATGGTGCTGGGCCTGGCCTGGATGCTGACGATCCTCGCGCCGATGACCGACGTGCCGCGGCGCTGGCAGCTCTACCTGCCGTCGGCGGGCTTCTGCGTCTTCTCCGCCATCGTGCTCGCCGGGCTGACCTGGCGGCGGGACCAGGACCACCCGCGCTGGCTCAGCCGCGTGAGCGGCGCCGGCCTGCTGCTGCTCCTGCTCGCCGGCGGCGGCCTGCTCTACTACCACGGCACGGTCTACCGCCGCGCCGGGGAGCTGGCCCGCGGCTTCCTCGCGCAGGTGCAGCGGCTGGTGCCCCGGCCGACGACCGGCGCCACGCTCCACGCCGTCAACGTCCCCGCCGTGCTGACGAGCTGGGCCGGAGACCAGCCCGTCTTCGCCAACAACCTGAGCGAGGCGGCGCGGCTACGCTACGATCGCGACGACCTCGCCCTCGTCGCGCTCTCCACGCTCTACATCCGGGACGGCGAGCCGGCCGCGCCCCGGGTGACGGTGCTCGCGGACAGGAGCCTGCGTCTCGAGGCCGGCGGCGGCGCCTACGCCTTCTCGTTCCACGCGCCGCAGCTGACCACCGGCCGCGACGTCCCCCGACAGGGCCAGAGCGTGCACCTCGGCGGGCCCTGGGTCACCGTGATCGAGCGGCTCGAGGGGCAACAGATCACCCGCCTGCGCGTGCACATGAGCCGCCCCCTCGCGCCCCTGCTCGTCTGGGACGGTCAGCGGGTCCGGATCCTCCGCTGACGCGTCAGCTGCCGCCGAAGAGCATCGCTGTCCCCTTCGGCGTGTACTCCGGATCGGCGAGGGCCGCGCCCTGCTTGAGCGCGGTGCGCATGTCGGCGGAGCAGTCGGAGCCGCAGATGCTGCACTTGGAGATCTGCAGGGTCGTCATCAGCCAGTAGACCACCCGGTCCACGGTCAGGTCGAGGAGCATCATCCCGTGGGCCGTCATCGACGACTCGTAGATGCAGTTCTCGAACTGGGTGTTCGAGGAGTAGGAGGCGCGGTAGAGGGCGAGGGCCCGCTGCCCGTCCGGCGAGACCGACACGTCGTGGATCGTGAAGTCCTCGGTGTCGGCGAGCCAGCCCACCGCCCCCTCGCCGCCCGAGCCGGTGAACCACACCGCGAGGCTGGGCGGGTAGAACCGCTTGTTCTGGGTCGAGAAGGCCTGCTTGTTCAGGTCGACGAGCACGGTCTCGCCCTCCAGCGCGCCGCTCGAGGTCTGGGACGCCGGCCGCGTGCCCAGCATCACGACGTACTGGTCGGTGACCGCCAGGTCGTAGACGCCTCCGGGCAGATCGATGGCCTTCTCCACCGTGGAGCCGTTGATCCGGCCGAGCTGGCTCTTGCAGGGCAGGGCGAGGAGCATGCGGCCGTCGCGCAGGTCCACCGCCATGTCGGCGACCGCCTCGTTCAGCTGGACCTCGCGCAGCTTGACCGCCTGGCTCACGTCGACGTCGACCACGCGGCTCTGCACGCTGCAGCCGGTGGTGTAGTCCGTCCCGTTGATCAGCACCGCGGCCTGGGTCCGGTTGCGCCCGAAGATGACCTTCGTCGGCTTGCCCCCGACCTGCACCTGGCGGATGTCGAGGCGGTTCTCGGCGAGCCGGTCCATGTCGACGATGCTCAACGTGCCGTCGTCGTGGCAGACGACGGCGTAGCGGCTGTCCGGGCTCACCGCGACGCAGGTGCCCGGCGCCTTGAGCTTCACGTCGGCCCACTTGCGCCGGTCGTAGGTCAGAAACGACGCGAGCTGGGCGCCGGAGACGACGGCGATCCAGGTCCCGTCGGGGCTCGCCGCGACGTCCGCGGCGTTGGGCGCCGCGATCGGCGGCTCGGAGTGGATGTTCACCGAGTTGATCGCCGTGGTGTCGAGCTGCTCGATGCCCTGGTTGCCGGCGACGAAGCCGATCGGCTTGCGGAACTTGACCTCCACCGGCAACTCGTCCTCGCCGGGGACCCGCAGGTCGAAGACCAGCCCGAGCCCGAGCATCTGGCCCGTGCCGCTCTTGCCCGCCAGACGGAGGTCGAAGGCCTCGCCCACCGGGACCGAGCCCACCTGGAGCTCGGTGCGCTCGGTGCGCACGGTCTCCTGGTCCGACTGCTGCGAGCCCTGGATCACGCGGAGGTTGAAGCGAGAGAGCCGCACATCGACCATGGGATCGAAGGCCTTCACGCTCGGCCGCTGCAGGGTGATCAGCAGGCGCCCCTCCCCGCCGCACCCGGCGAGCGCGACCCCGAGAAGGAAGGTGAGCCAGCGACGCACCATGCGACGCATCATAGCATGAGCCCCCGGCCCTGTGTTTGAGACACGGGCCAGCTGCGGCTATACTAGGGGAGCGCCTCGGCCTAGACTGCTTTTGGAGCCCCGCTTGCCGCTCTCTCGGGCCCGTCTTCTTCTACCAGCTCTGCTGCTCCTGGCGGCCTGCCCCGGTCGGCGGGCCGCGCTGGAGACCGGCGCCACCCAGTGCAACGACGGCCTGGACAACGACGACGACGGCTACATCGACTGCAGGGATCCGGACTGCCAGGTCCTGGCGATCTGCTCGCCCACCGATGGCCCGATCCGACTCGACGGCAACCGGGACGGCTCCCCGCCGCTGTCGGACAAGGGGCCGACGCCGGACCTGAAGCCTCCCCAGCCCGACCTCGCGCCCCCCAGCAGCTTTGGCTCCCGCTGTCAGTTCACCACCCAGGGCAACCTGTGCCCCGACGGCGTCAGCGAGTGCGTGCTGGGCAACTACGGCAGCCCCGGGCTCTGCACGCGCCCCTGCGTTCAGGGCAGCCCCTGCGACGGCGCCTCGGCGGGAACCACGGCGTACTGCTACTACCAGGTCAAGTGGCCGACGGGTTATGTCTGGTACTGCCTGTTCACCTGCCAGAACGGGGAGACCTGTCCTCACGATACCAAGTGCTTTTACAACTCTTTCTGTTTCTAGCCCCCCTAACAATTCTTAGCACTTTGGCCCTTGCCACCTTGACATACATGGACCTACCATCGGCCGCGGTTGGCAAACGCTGGCAGGTGTCCCATGAAGAATCGCTGGACGGGGAGGGTCGCATTCCTCGCGCTCGTGGGGGGCCTGGTCTCGGGCTGCGCCTCGGGTACGTCGAAGGAGCAGGCGAACGATGCGGCGGTCACGCCCCCGCCGGGAAGCGACGCGAGCGTCGCGCTCCCAGGCGGTGACGCGACGACCACGCCCCCGCCGGCCTCCGACGGCGCGTTGCTCCCTCAACCCCCGCCGCTGCCGGACGCCGGCACGCCCCCGCCGCCGCCTCCGGGCAAGGACAGCGGGCCGCCCAGCCCACCCCAGCTGGACGCCGGAACGGTCACGCCCCCGGCGCTGACCGGCAACAAGGTGGCCGCGATCCAGTACGCCTCCGGGCAGGCGGCCCAGGTCAAGGCGACCTGCACCGCGGACGCGATACCCGACGTCTGCGCCCTCAAGGAGCTGATCAGCCAGGCCGTGGCCAAGAAGGCCTCCTACGTCGTGCTCCCCGAGTATGGCATCGACCAGCCCCTCTACGAGCAGACCCCGGCCATCGGCGACGTCCCGGCGACGGACAGCAACTACCCCTCCGACTGGGTCCTGACGGCCTTCAGCAAGCTCGCCCTGCAGAGCAACATCTACCTCGTCTTCAACATGATCACCCACACGCCGAGCAGCGCGAGCTGCACCGTGGACGGCGACTGCTCCGGCAATGGCTACTGCATGAACAGCGGCAGCTGCACCTACCTCTACAACACCAACATCGCCCTGGACAACACGGGCAAGGTCGTCGGGCTGCACCGCAAGTTCAACCTCTTCGGCGGCGAGACCAGCTTGCTCACCGCGGGCAGCGGCGTGACCCAGGGCGTGTTCCAGACCCCCCTGGGCAAGATGGGCATGCTGATCTGCGACGACATCTACGGCAGCACGAGCCTGAACAGCCAGCTCGCCAGCCTGGTGGACGTGGTGCTGGTCTCGTCCTACTGCACCACCTCCAACCCGGTGGGGACCTACTACAAGAGCTACCTCGGCAAGTGGCCCTACTACTCGGTGATCGCCAACACCACGGACGCGCCGGGCTACGGCGGCGGCGTGTTCAGGGGCAACCCCTGGGCCCCGGTGTCCACGAGCGACACGCCCAACCCGCAGGTCGCGGCCAAGCCATCCTTCGTCGTCGCGCCGATTCCCCCCTCGCCCTGACCGGCGTCAGCGAACCACCAGGCGCTCGCGCGCCTGCATCTCCCGCTCCATCGTCGCCCGCCGCTCCTCGTGGCCCGGCTTGCCGGCCAGGGCGAAGATCGCGTGCTTGTAGTCCACCACGCCGGGCTGGATGAACGGGTTGTGGCCCAGGAGGCGGCCGCTCACCGCCACCGAGCGCTCCATCATGAAGTAGAGCTGACCCAGGCAGTAGGCGTTTCGCGCCGGCACGCTCACCGTCATGTTGGGCACGCCGCCGGCGTAGTGGGCGTAGGATGGCCCGTCCACGGTCAGGTTGTTGATGAAGGCCAGGTCCCGGCCTGCCTCGGGCAGGAAGTTCAGCCCGTCCAGGTTGTCGGGGTCGTGGGGGATCGGCAGCTCGGAGCTCGGGCGCTCGAGGCGCAGGAAGGTCTCGAGCAGGATGCGCGGGCCCTGCTGCACCATCTGGCCGTTGGCGTGGAGCTTCTCCGAGTACATCGAGGGCGAGACCCAGAGCCCCTGGCCCTTGTGCCCCTCGCTCTCGGGGAAGAGCTGCTCCATCCAGCGCGCCACCTGGTAGAGCGCTGTCGAGTTGGTGGCCACGACCTCGACGCGCTTGCCGTGGCGCCAGGCCAGGGTCCGCACCGCCGCGTGGACCAGAGCCGGGTTGCTCCAGAAGTCGTCGGTGTCGGTCCGGCGCTTCATGTCCCGGAAACCGGCGACGAAACCGCTGATGTCGATGCCCGCCATGGCGATGCCGACCAGGCCGACGTCGGAGAGCACGCTGAAGCGGCCGCCGATGTCGTCGGGCACGACGAAGGTGCGGTAGCCCTTCTTGTCCGCCAGGCCGCGCAGGGCGCCCTTGACCGGGTCGGTGGTGGCGAGGATCAGCTCCCGCGCCCCCTCGCCGCAGCTCTGCTCCAGCAGGCGCCGCAGCACGCGGAAGGCAATGGCGGTCTCCGTCGTGGTTCCGCTCTTGGAGATCACGTTCACGCCGACCCGCCTGCCCCGCAGCATGTCCAACGTGTCGCGGAAGAAGTCGGGGTCCATGTTCTGGCCCAGGAAATAGATCTGTGGCACGCCGCCGCGCTCCTCGCGGCTCAGGCTGTTGAAGCGCGTGTGGGTCAGGGCGCCCAGCGTGGCCTCGATGCCGAGGTACGAGCCGCCGATGCCGAGGGAGACGTAGACGTCGATCCGGGCGGAGAGCTCGGCGACCACCTCCCGGATGCGCCCGAGCTGCTCCTCGGTGATCTCCTCGGGCAGGCTCTGCCAGCCCAGCATGGTCACCTCGCCGTCCCTGACGTCGCCGCGGCCCGCCTTGAGCTCCCGGTGCGCCGCGACGACCTCGGGAACCAGCGCCTCGAGGTCGGCCCGGCGGATCGGCTGCGGATCGCCCGGCGCCTCGAGCACGTGGGTCACGTCGAGGGCCACGCGGTTCCGCTCGACCCACGCCGGGTCGTCGATTGGCAGCCGCCCGCCCGCGCCCTGCCGGCGTTGCTGGACGATGGTCCGGTTCTCGGGAATGTCGGCTCGGGAGAGATCCACCGTGTCAGCCACCAGGCACCTCCAGTTTGTTCAGCCCAGGTTGTCCGGCGAGTATGGGCCAAGGTCCCGCCAACGGCAACGGTCCGCTCCGCGCTGCCCGGTGCTATCCTTCGACCGGTGCCCCGCGAGCACAACATCTCGTTCATCGCCCACTACACGGCGCAGGTCTGGGCGCGCGAGCGCTTGCCCTGGGCCTGGCGCTTCGACACCCGCACCGGGCGGCTGTTCTACCGCGCCCTGGCCCCGCTCTGGCGCCTCGCCGAGCTGGCCGGCCAGGCCAGCCCGCCCCAGTTCCTGATCCAGCGCCACCGGATCATCGACGCGCTGGTGCAGCGCATCGCCCCGGCTCAGCTCGTCGAGCTCGCCGGTGGGCTGAGCCCCCGGGCGCTGGCCCTGAGCCACAAGCGCGGCGTGCCCTGCGTCGACGTCGACCTGCCGCCGATGGTGCGACTCAAGGGCGCGCTGCTAGGCGCCGAGCAGCCTCCCGGCTACCGGCTCGCCGACCTGGACCTGCTGGCCAGCGCGGACTACGCGGCCGACCTGGGCCCGGTGCTCCGCCGCGTCGCCCCCACCGTGGTGATCACCGAGGGCATCCTCTCCTACTTCCCCCTCGCCCGGCAGCGGCAGGTCTTCGCCAGGGTCGCCGCCCTGCTGCGCCACTGCGGCGGCGGCACCTATCTGGCGGAGATCCACCACCAGGAGCAGATCGACCGGCTGGGCGAGCTGTTTCGGGCCGGGCTCGCCCTGCTCGCCCGCAGCCCGCGGCACCCGATGATCCCCGGCGCCGCCACGGGGCGGGCGATGCTCGGCGAGGCGGGCTTCGACCGCGTGACCGTCCATGACCCGCGCGACTGGCAACACGAGCTGGGCCTGCCGCCGCCGCGAAGGCAGACCGGCCTCCGGGTCTACGAGGCCAGCGTGGCGCCCGGCTCGCGCCGGCGCTGGCACCCGGCGCAGGATCCCGTATAATCCCCCTGGATGTCGCTGTTCGGCAAGTTCCGGCTCCTGGAGCAGATCGGTGGTGGCCGGCTGTCCCAGGTCTTCCGTGTCACACGTGCGGACCTCGAGGGGCAGCTGGGCTGCGGGCCCAACATCGCGCTCAAGCGCGTCCAGCCCGAGGTGATCGGCGAGCCGGCCTTCGTCCAGCTCGTCGTGCGCGAGGGCGGGCTCCTCGCTCGCCTGTCGCACCGCAACCTGTGCCAGTGCCACGAGATGGGCGTCGTCGATGGCTGCGCGTTCCTGTCCCTGGACCTGGTGCAGGGCTGCACCCTGCGCGCCCTGATGCGGCGCACCTCGAGCATGGCCGTGCGCCTGCCCGCCTCGTCGGTGACGGCCATCGGCCACCAGCTCGCCCGGGCCCTGAGCTACCTCCACGACGGCTGCGACGCCCCGTTGCTCCACCTCGACCTCAGCCCGCAGAACGTGATGATCGATCGTGAAGGGACGCTGAAGCTGATCGACTTCGGCATCGCGCGCTACCTCGACGGACGAGATCCGCCGCCGCTCGGCGGCAAGATCGCCGGCACCGTGGGCTACATGTCGCCGGAGCAGGCGCGCGGGGACCCGCTCGAGCCGCGCGCGGACCAGTTCGGCCTCGGCATCCTGCTCTGGGAGATGCTCGCCGGCCGCCGGGCCTTCCGCGGCAACACGCCGCAGACCTGGGATCGGATGCGCGGCGGCCTGATCCCGGAGCTCGACGCCGGGCTGGCCGAGGCGCCCCCGGCGCTCGCCGGCGTGGTCCGGCGCCTGCTCGAGCCCGGCCCGGCCCGGCGTTTTCCGCACATGGAGGCCGTGCGCCACGCACTCGACGCGGCGAGCAACCGACCCCTGGCAGCGCTGGTGCGGCACCTGATGGCCGACCCCTCCTTTGACCCCTTCGACGTGGTCCGACGGCAAAACACGCCGACCTCGGCGCTCGCCGACATCCCGACCGGCGAAGCGCGGGCCGCCGCCGACTACGCCGAGCTGTCCATCGAGGTCGACCACGGCGAGGGGACGCCGGGCTCGCTGGTCCGCGCCGCCGTGCACCATGGCGCCAGCGGCGAGCCGCCACGTTCGCCGTTTTTGGAGACCATCCCCGAGGCCCAGGCCACGGCCCAGATCGCCCGCTAGCCCCTCCGGAAATCAGACGGATCACCGACGTACCTGCGGCTCCTCATCGATCGCCGGGGATGCAACCTTGCAGAAGCGGGGTGCTTCCAATTGGCACGGACATTGTTTACAACCCCGTCACTATTCCTGCCCAATGGAGATGGCGCGATGCGTTACCAACAGTTCCTGGTTCTTGCTCTGGTCGCCACGCTGGCGGCCTGCAGCGACGACAGCGGCAAACCCAAGACAGACAGCACGGTGGACGCCCCGGCCTCCGACGTGCTCCCCCAGTATGACTCCACCGTGGATGGTGGCTTGCCCCTCGACTCGACGGTGGACGGGCCCATCCTGTTCAGCGACGCGCGGCCCGACGGGCCCGCGACCGACACCGGCGGCGGTGACGCCGGCCAGACACCGGCCAACGACACCTGCGCCTCGCCCCAGGTGCTGACCTGGACCGGCGGCACGATCAGCCAGCTCGTCGACACCACCCTGGCGACCAACGACATGGACCTGCCCGCGGTCTCGAGCTGCACCGGCGACGTGACCAGCGGCGGGGACGTGTTCTTCCAGATCCAGCTGCCGCCCGGGGCCTACAAGGTGGGGCTCAAGGCCGACGTCAACCTGGACCCGGCGCTCTACGTGCTGACCAGCTGCGCGCCGAGCGCCTGCGTCGCCGGCTCCGACATCCCGGACTGGGGCGAAGACGAGGAGGTGATCCTCACCCCCAGCTCGACCACGACCTACATCATCGTGGTCGACGCCTTCGACCCCACCGAGGACGGCCAGTCCACGCTGGAGATCAGCGCCACGACGATCCCCGACGGCGGCCTGCCCGACAGCGGGCCGACCCCCGACAGCGGGCCGACCCCCGACGTCGGGCCGACCCCCGACAGCGGACCGACCCCCGACAGCGGACCGACCCCCGACGGGGCGACGCCCTCGGGCGAGCTGATCATCACCGAGTTCATGGCCGACCCGTCGGCCACCAACGACAACAACGGCGAGTGGTTCGAGGTCCACAACCCGGGCACCGCGGTGGTCAACCTCAAGGGCTGGACGATCAAGGACCAGGGGACGGACAGCCACGTCATCGCCAGCGACGTGCTGGTCCAGCCCGGCGCCTACGTGGTGCTCGCGCGCAAGATCAGCTCCACGGTCAACGGCGGGGTCACCGCGGCCTACGAGTACGCGGGCTTCTCCCTCGGCAACTCGGGCGACGAGATCGAGCTCTGGGACCCGCAGGGCAACCTGGTGGCCCAGGTGGTCTACGGCTCGAGCTGGGAGACCGCCGGCGCCTCCCTCTCCTACCCCGACTTCACCAAGGACAACACGCAGCAAGCGAGCTGGTGCACGGAGACCGCGGCCTGGGCCACCTCGGCCGGTGACAAGGGCACCCCGGGCGCCGCCGCCGGTTGCACCCTGACCCCGTAGCCCCTGACGGCCCCCCGGCCGTGGTATCCTCGCGGTCTGCACCAGCGAGGTGACCATGGAATGGGAGTGCCACGAGTGCGGCCACCACCACAGCAGCCTGCCCGAGGCCTGCGAGCGCTGCGGCGCGCGGCCCGAGATCGTTCTCAACGTCTGGCGCTGCCAGCACTGCGGCGAGCAGGACATTCCTTCCTCGGCGAGCCGCTGCCCGGCCTGCGGGGCGGACCGGGGGCTCGGCGTCGAGACCGCCGTCGCTCCTGGACAGCGCATCGAGGGGGAGGTGGCCCGCAAGCTGGCGAGCGGTGACTGGCTCTACTGCGCCTACTGCGACGTGCAGGTCCCCCCGGTGGACGGGCAGGGAAGCCCCATCGGGGAGTGCCCGACCTGCAAGGGCCCGCTGTCCGAGGCGACCACCATGGCCGCCGAGGAAGAGGTCGACGCCGCCGACGCGGGCCAGTACCGCAAGGAGGCGACACGCCGCAAGGGCGAGCCGCTGCACAGGCCCGCACCGCCGAAGAAGAAGCGCACCGCGCTCTACGTCGTGCTCGGCCTCGTCGCCGCGGCCCTGCTCGGCGTGGTGCTCTACCTCGTCCTGCGCGGCCCCGACAGGCTCCAGGTGACGGCCCGCACGTGGACCTGCAACCTCGAGGTGGAGAAACACGGACCGGTGCAGGACGAGGGCTGGATCGAGACGGTGCCCGCCGGGGCCTACAACCGCACCTGCTCGCGCCAGATCCACCACCACGACAAGATCCCCGCCGGGACCGAGACCTACACGGATCGCGTGGCGAGCGGCAGGACCTGCGCCTCCTACGGCTACCGGAAGAAGGGCGGGACCTCAATCAAGACCTGCAAGCGCTGGGAGACCAAGTACCGCACGGTGACCAAGACCCGCACGCGCTACCGCCGCGTACCGGTGTACCGGCAGATGTGCCGCTACACCATCGACCGCTGGCACACCGCCCGGACCCTCACCGCCTCGGGCACCGGCGAGCAGGAGCCCCGGTGGCCCGCGGCGGACACCCTGGCGACCAAGGAGCGCGCCGGCAAACGCAGCGGTGTCTTCTCGCTGGAGCTGAAGGGGGACGGCACCAAGCGCTACAGGTGCAACTCGCTCGAGGAGTGGAAGCGCTACCCCAAGGGGACCCAGGTGCTGGCCGAGACCTCCATCGGCGGGAAAATCAAGTCGATCCGGCCGAGCAAGTAACACGCCCTTGACGGCCGTGGGCCGCCTTACCTATAAAGCCGTCGTGACGGTGGGTGTGGAAGACGGTCTGGACCCCGGGGCGTTCCGACTGCTGGCGGATGTCGCCCCGCTGGCGGTCCTGATGTACAGGGGCCGCGAGTGCGTCTACGCCAACCGCTCCGCCGAGCTGATCACCGGTCGGTCCGCCTCCGACCTGCTCGGCCGCCCCTTCATCGACCTGGTCCATCCGGATGACCGGGAGCTCGTGCTCGCCAACGAGGAGGCCGTGGCGCGCGGCGAGCGCCGCGAAGCTCAGGCAGACCTGCGTATCCTGCACGCCGACGGCGCCGTGCGCTGGGTCGACGGCCGCTCGAAGATCGTCGAATACCAAGAACGGCGGGGCGGGGTGGTCTTCCTGCAGGACATCACCGCTCGCGTCCAGGCCGAGCGCGCGCTGCGGGAGAGCGAGCAGCGGCTCCGGGCCTTCTTCGTCCACTCGTCGGCCGGCCTCTGCATCCTGGACCGCGAGCTGCGCTACCACATGGTTAACGAGACGCTGGCCCGCCTCAACGGCAAACCGGCCGAGGCTCACGTGGGGCAGCCCCTGGCGCGGATGGCGCCCACCATCGCCCCGATGATCCGCCCCCACCTCGAGCGGGTGCTGCAGGGCGGCGAGCCCGTGCTGGACCACGAGATCTCCCCGGAGATGACCGGGATGCGCGGCCACTACCACTGCTCCTACTTCCCCGTCGTCACCGCGACGGGGCAGATCACCGGGGCCGGCGTGATCGTGCTCGACGTCACCGCGCTGCGCGAGGCCGAGGACCACGAGCGCCAGCTCGAGGTCGAGATGGCCAAGCTGCACCGGCTGGAGAGCCTGGAGCAGATGGCCGGGGGCATCGCTCACGACTTCAACAACCTGCTCGTCGGGATCCTGGGCAACGCTTCTCTGGCCCTCGATCGCCCCTCGACAGACACGGTCTCGCGGGAGTGCCTGCTGGACATCGAGGAGGCCGCGAACCGCGCGGCGGAGCTCGCCGGCCAGATGCTGGCCTTCGCCGGCCAGGGGACCCACCTCCCGCGGGCGCTCGACCTGAACCGGCTGATCAACGAGCTCGAGGGGCGGCTGCGCGCGGCGGTCCCCGGCGTGGTCGCGCTCACCGTGGTGCTGGCCCCCGACCCCTGCCCGGTCGACGGCGACGAGGCGCAGCTGCGCCAGGCGCTGTGGAACCTGGTGCGCAACGCGGTCGAGGCCCTCGACCACCGGGGGGGCGAGATCATCGTGCGCACGACCACCGTGGAGGCCGACCGCCAGCTCCTGTCCGCGACCTACATCGACGACCGGCTCCCGCCGGGCCGCTACGTCTGCGTCGAGGTCACCGACAACGGCCCCGGGATCGCCCCCGAGACGTTGCACCGCATCTTCGACCCCTTCTTCTCGACCAAGTTCACCGGCCGGGGCCTGGGCCTGCCCGCCGTGCTGGGCATCGTCCGCCGCCACCGGGGCGCGATCCAGATCAAGGGCCGGCCCCGCGGCGGAACCGCCTTCCGCATCTTCCTGCCCGTCGCCGGCGCCATCGCGGCGCAGAGCACCGCCCCGCCCCCCGGCCGCGCCGTCCTGCTGGTGGACGACGAGCCGCTGGTGGTCAAGGTGGCCAGGCGGATGCTCGAACGGATGGGCTACAGCGTGCTCACCGCCTGCGACGGCGCCACGGCTCTGGAGCTCTTCCGCAGCCGCGGCGACGAGATCGGCTGCGTGCTGCTCGACCTGAGCATGCCGGGGATGGACGGGCCCCAGACCCTGCGGGAGCTGCGCAAGATCGACCAGGCGGTGCCCGTGCTCCTCTCCAGCGGCTTCAGCGCGACGACCCTCGCCGAACGGGTCGTCGGCCTGGAGTTCAACGGCTTCGTGCAGAAGCCCTACAGGCTGTCGCTGTTGCGGGCGAAGCTCGACGAGGCGCTGGGGAACGGGTGAGGGGCCAGCGGCGGCTCAGCCGTGCTTCTTGACGAAGTCCTCCATCAGCTCGACCACCGCCTGCACCCACTCCACGCTCACCGCGTTGTAGGTCGAGACGCGGATGCCCCCGACGGAGCGGTGGCCCTTGAGGCCGTTCATGTTCCGCTCCTTGCCCGCCGCGATGAACTGCTTCTCCAGATCCTCCGAGGGCAGGCGGAACACCACGTTCATGTACGAGCGGCTCTCCTTCTCCACCGGGCTGCTGAAGAAGCCTGCGTGCCTGTCCATCGTGCCGTAGAGCAGCTCGCCCTTGCGCCGGTTCTGCTTTTCCATGGCCGCCAGACCGCCCTGGGCCTTGATCCACTTCAGCACCTTACCCACGACGTAGATCGGGAAGCACGGCGGTGTGTTGTAGAGCGAGCTCTTCTCGGCGTGGGTCTTGTAGCTCAGCATGCTCGGCAGCCCGCCCTGCGCCCGCTCCAGCATGTCGGCCCGCAGCACCACGACGGTCACCCCCGCCGGCCCCAGATTCTTCTGGGCCCCGGCGTAGATCATCGCGAACTTCTTGGCGTCAAACGGCCTCCAGAGGATGTCGCTCGACATGTCGGCGACGAGCGGCGACTTGGTGTCGGGGAAGCTCTGCCACTGCGTGCCGGCGATCGTGTTGTTGGAGGTGATGTGGACGTACGCCGCCCCGTCGGTGAGCTTCAGCTCCTCCGGCCGCGGGATGCGCACGAACTTGCCGTCCACCTCGCCCGTCCCCGCCACGTTGGCCTTCGCCCCGTGGCTCTCGCCGATGATCTGCGCCTCCTTGATCGCCTTCTTGGACCACGAGCCCGTGTTGACGTAGTCCGCGGTCTGCCCCTGGCCGAGGAAGTTGAGGGGGATCGTGGCAAACTGGGTCGACGCGCCGCCGCCCATGAACAGCACGTGGTAGTCCTCGCCCACGCCCAGCAGCTCCCGCATGAGCGCGATGGTCTCGTTGTGCACCCTGTCGTACTCCGGGGACCGGTGGCTGCACTCGAGCACCGACATCCCCGTGCCGGCGAAGTCGAGCAGCTCGTCCCTCGCCTCCTCCAGCACGGGCAGCGGCAGGCAGGCGGGTCCCGGGTTGAAGTTCATCGTCCGTTTCATGGCAGCTCTCCTACTTTTTCAGGTGCTCGCGGATCTTGCGCACCACGATGTCCCCGATCCGCAAGAGGTTCTCTTTGCTCGACGCCCCGATGTGCGGCAGCATGACGACGTTGGGCGCCTTGGTGATCGGGCAGTCCTCGGGGGGCGGATCGCTGGGCCAGACGTCGGTGGCGTAGCAGGCGACCTGCCCCTGCTCCAGCGCCTTGACCATCGCCTTCTCGTCGATGGTCTTGCCCCGGCCGGTGTTGACGATGATCACGCCCTTCTTCATCTTGCCGATGGCGTCCGCGTTGATCATCCCCTTGGTCTCGTCGGTCAGCGGCGTGTGAAGCGAGATGTAGTCGGACTCGGCCAGCACCGCGTCGAGCGGCTTGAGCTCGGCGACCTCGTGGCTCTTCAGGAAGGGGTCGTGCGCGATCACCCGCATCTCGAAGGCCCGGGCCCGCCGCGCCACCTCGGTGCCGATGCGTCCGATGCCGACCAGGCCCAGCGTCTTCTGGTACAGCTCCGTCCGCTTCAGCTCCTTCTTGAGCCACTTGCCCTCCGCCATGCCGTTGTGGCCCCGGATCAGGTGGTTCGGCGCCGCGAGCATCAGCGCCATGGCAAGCTCCGCCACCGCCACGCTGGAGGCCTCCGGCGTGTTGGTCACCGTGATCCCCTTCTGCTTGGCGTACTCCCGGTCCACGTTGTCGAGGCCGACCCCGCCGCGGATGATCAGCTTGAGCTTGGGCGCGCCGTCGAGGTACTCCCGCGTGCACTTGGTCTTGCTGCGGATCAGCACCACCTCCGCCTCGGCCAGCCGTGACTTGTCATCGGTGACCTCGCCGAACTCCCTCAGCCGCTCTGGCAGCGACGGATCGAAGGCGTCCGAGATCAGAATCAGCATGACTTTCCCTCCGTGTAAGCTCAGTCGTTGATGCTGCGCACGATCATCCCGCTGCGCAGCTTGGGCTCGAACCAGGTGGACTTGGGCGGCATCACCTTGCCCGCGTCGGCGATGGCCATGAGCTGCTCGATGCTGGTGGGGAACAGGGCGAAGGCCACCCCGCCGTGCTTGCTCGCCCGCCGCTCCAGCTCCGCCGTGCCGCGGATGCCGCCCACGAACTGGATACGCCTGTCGGTCCGTGGATC
>Ga0316576_10000085_pt1 | contig 32485 bp, 24 predicted proteins | sample S0NA_FD_203075 | JGI IMG/M metagenome (GOLD analysis project Ga0316576, IMG submission 203075) | Rhizosphere microbial communities from salt marsh grasses in Alabama, United States - S0-2_050615r3r5 | ecosystem: Host-associated > Plants > Roots > Rhizosphere | place: USA: Alabama | collected...
ATCGCAGAACGGGTCCGCTCGATCTGCCGGCCGAGCGACACCGTCTGCCGCTTCGGTGGCGACGAGTTCGTGATCGTCGCCGAGGACGTCGAGTCGGTTCGGGACGCCACCTCCATCGCCGGCCGGCTCCACCAGGAGTTCCAGGTCCCCTTCATCCTCGACGGTTCCGAGGTCTACGCCACGGTCAGCACCGGAATCGCGATGTGGCACTCGGGCTACGAGAAACCCGAGAACCTGTTGCGCGACGCCGACAACGCCATGTACCGAGCCAAGGACCTGGGACGCAACCGGTACGCCGTCTTCGACAAGAAGATGCACGCCGAGGTTGTCGCGACCCTCGAGCTCGAGAACGACCTTCGGCGGGCCGTGAGTCGCAAGGAGTTCCGACCCTTCTACCAGCCCATCATCTCGCTCAAACGGGGTAACCTCGTCGGCTTCGAGGTGCTGGCTCGATGGGACCACCCGACCCGCGGCCTCGTCAGCCCGGGCGTGTTCATCCAGGTCGCCGAGGAGATGGGCATCGCGGTTCAGATCGACCGGATCGTCGCCGAAGAAGCCTGCCGCCAGCTCCGGCCGTGGCAGGTCCAGTTCCGTATCGAACCTCCAATCACCATCAGCCTCAACATCTCGACAACACAGTTCCTTCAGCTCGAGCTGGTTTCTCGGATCGACCATACCCTGCGCCAGAATGGGCTTTATGGTCGTGACATCAAGCTCGAGGTCACCGAGAGTGTTCTGATGGAGAACACCGAGCATGCGACGGCGATGCTCGATCAGCTCGCGGCCCTCGACATCGGTCTCTCCATTGACGACTTCGGGACCGGGTACTCGTCGTTGGCCTACCTCAAGCGATTCGAGATCGACTCGCTCAAGATCGACTACTCCTTCGTCTCGAGGATGGTCGACGACATGGACTCGATGGAGATCGTTCGCACCATCATCGACCTCGGCCGGAACCTCGGCAAAACGACCATTGCTGAGGGTGTCGAGACCGATGCCCAGCTTGAAGCCCTCCGCAAGCTCGGCGTCGATCAGGTCCAGGGTTTCTACATCGCCCGACCGATGCCAGCCGAGGATGCTACCGAGCTCCTCGACCGCATCCACCTGTCGCGGAACCACCTCCAGACCATTCTCGTCGACCGCCTCTGCGACGACCAAGGCATCTCTGACGACCAGGACATCTCCCTCGGCGAAGACTGACGGGAGATAGGGGCCGGGTCGATTCCGGCTCCGCCTGTGTTAAGGTAAAAAGCGGACCTCAATCTGAGCTTTGAGACTTCGCAATCCGGTCATGAACCGGAGAAGGGGTATTTGGATTGCGACGAGCTCCGGGCGCTGCCTTTTTTCTGCCGCGTTCCATCCGCCGCCTGCCCGTTCGCCGGTTCTTCGAGACTCAAACCGCTGTCCGTCGAGCATCGGCGTTCGTACCTGGTCGCCGCTCCCGTGGGGATACCCGCGCGAGCCGGTCAACACCGTCAACAGTGTCAACAGGAGGGGGAGATGAGTCAAACTTCTGCACCGCGGATGTGGCCCGTTGGACGATTTCTCGGGCTGGTCGTCCTCGCCACGGCTGCAATCGGCCTGACTGCCGTGCCCGGTGAAGCCGCCGATCTGTCGGGCGCGTCCGAGTCGTTCCGGCTCAATATCGACACGACGGTGTCCTGGGGCGCCACCTACCGCGTCGAGGATCGCGACCCCAGCATCATCAGCCCGTTCGAAGGCGGCACGGCGTGGTCGGTCAACGGCGACGACGGCAACCTCAACTTCGACAAGGGCATCGTCAGCAACACCCTGAAGGCGACCGTCGACTTCGACCTCGGCTTTGATCTCGGGGGGAACCACAGCATCGGTGTGTTTCTCAGGGGCTCGGGCTTCTACGACTACGCCCTCAAGCACAGCTGCTGCGAGCGAACCAAGCTCAGCGACGATGCTCTCGACTGGGCGGGCAGCCGGACGGAGCTCCTCGACGCCTACGCATGGTGGCAGTTCGGCCGCGGCGAGATCCGGGTCGGCCGTCAGGTGCTGAACTGGGGCGAGAGCACGTTCATCCAGGGCGGAATCGGCATCACGAACCCGGTCGACGTGTCCGCGCTTCGGGTGCCGGGCGCCGAGCTTCGCGAGGCCTATCGTCCGGTCGGTCTGGTGTGGACATCCCTCGACCTGACGTCGACACTGTCCGTCGAGGTCTACTACCAATATGAGTGGGAGGAGACGGTCATCGACCCGCCGGGGACCTACTTCTCGACCAACGACTTCGCGGGTCGCGGCGGCGAGAGGGTCTTCCTCGCGTTCGCCAGCTTCCCGGACACCGGGACCTCGCCCTTCTTCATGTACCCGCCGGTGGACTACCCATTCATGAGCGTCCCCCGGGGACCGGATCAGGAGCCCGACGACGGCGGTCAGTACGGTCTCGCCCTGCGCTGGTTCATGCCGTCCCTCGGTGGGACCGAGCTCGGCTTCTACTACATCAACTACCACAGCCGTCTGCCGACCATCAACGGCGTCACCGGCACCGTCCAGGGGGCTCTCGACGCCCAGGCGGCAGCGCCCAACGCGGCCCTGGCGGTGTATGCCCACTTCGGTATCCCGCCCGGCGTCAACGCAGATGTCGACGCGGCCGCCGCGTCGGCGGCCCAGGCGGCCGCCGTTGCCACCTTCGCCAACACGGCGCGTTACTTCGTGGCCTACCCGGAGGACATCAAGCTCTACGGTTTGAGTTGGAACGCACAACTCGGGACATCCGGAATCGCCTTCCAGGGCGAGGCGTCCTACCGCCAGGACGCTCCCTACCTGATCGACGACGTCGAGCTTCTGTTTACGGCTCTGTCGCCGCTCAGTCCCACCTTCGCCAACGCGAGTCAGGTCACCGACGGCGAGCCGCTCGGATTCGAGGAGGTCGCCCTTGGCTACCGTCTTCACGACGCGGCGCAGCTCCAGTTCACGCTCACCAAGGTGTGGTCTCGGATCCTCGGCGCCGATCAGGGCGCTCTGGTCTTCGAGCCTGGCTTCGACTGGGTCTTCGACATGCCGGACAAGGACGAACTCCGCTACGAGGGACCCGGCACCTACACCAGCGGCAACCCGCTCATGGACGAGCCCGGCGGCATCCACGCCGGCAAGGCTTCGGAGCTTCCCGAGCATTTTGCCGACCCGTTCTCCTGGGGTTACCGACTGGCCGGCAAGCTGACCTACAACAACGCCATCGGCGCATGGTCGCTCAATCCGCGTTTCGGATGGCAGCACGACGTCGACGGCGTCACCCCGGGACCCGGCGGCAACTTCATCGCCGGCCGCAAGGCTCTCACCGTCGGCGTCTCAGCCACCTACCAGAACCGCTGGGAGCTCGACCTGAGCTACACCATGTACTCGGGAGCGGGGCGCTGGAACCTGATCAACGACCGCGACTTCGTCGGCGGTTTCGTCCGTTACTCGTTCTAGGCGAAGGGAGACACGAACATGCGAGGCACCTCAGGACTCACTCTTGGCTGCGCGTTGGCGCTCGCGGCCGGACTCGCCGCCCCGGCGTGGGCTCAGCCGACGCCGGACGAAATCGCCAAGCTCGGCAACGAGCTCACTCCCATGGGAGCCATCAGGGCCGGCAACGCCGACGGCACCATCCCGGCCTGGGATGGCGGTCTCAAGACCCCGCCCGCCGAGTGGAAGCCGGGCATGCACTACGTCGATCCGTACGCCGGCGATCAGATCCAGTTCACCATCACCGGCAACAACGTCGAAGCCTACGCAGACAAACTGACGCCGGGCCAAATCGCACTTCTCAAGACCTATCCGTCGTACAAGATGAACGTGTACCCGACGCACCGCAGCGCCGCCTTCCCACAACGAATCTATGACAAGACCATCACCAACGCCAAGACCGCCCGAACCGTGGAGGGCGGAGACGGTGTCACCGGCGCCATCAACGGCATCCCGTTCCCGATTCCGAAACAGGGCGTCGAGGTGATCTGGAACCACCTGCTGCGATACCGGGCCGACTCGGCATCCCGCTACATCGCCCAGGCGGCGCCAACCCGAGGCGGCAGCTACACACTGGTTCAGTTTCACGATGAGTTCTACATGCTCTACAGCATGGAGGGCATGACCGAATCCGATCTCAACAACAAGATCCTCTTCTTCCGCCAGGAGGTCTTGGCGCCGGCCAGGCTCGCAGGCGGCATCCTACTGGTCGGTGAGACCCTCGATCAGGTCAAGGAGCACCGCAACGCCTGGCTCTACAACCCCGGCCAGCGGCGTGTGCGGCGCGCCCCCAACGTCGCCTACGACAACCCCGGGACGGCCGCCGACTCCATGCGGACCTCCGATCAGTTCGACATGTTCAACGGTGCTCCCGATCGCTACGACTGGGAGCTCGTGGGCAGGAAGGAGATCTACGTCCCCTACAACTCGTACCGGCTGCAGGACCCGTCGGTCAAGATCAAGGACATCGTCACTCCGCTCCACATCAATCAGGACTTTGCCCGCTACGAGCTGCATCGTGTCTGGGTGGTCGACGCCACTCTCAAGGAGGGTGCCCGCCACATCTACAAGCGGCGGACCTTCTACCTCGACGAGGATAGCTGGCAGATCGTCGCAGTCGACCAGTACGACAATCGCGATCAGCTGTGGCGGGTGTCCGAGGGGCACGCGATGACCTACTACAACGTGCCCAGTCTCTGGACCTCGCTCGAGGTCCACACCGACCTCCAGGCGGGCCGATACCTGGCGATCGGGTTCAACAGCGAGAACCCACCGTACGAGTTCAACATCAAGCGCACCCTGGAGGACTACACGCCGGCGGCACTCCGGCGCGAAGGCAAGCGCTGACGAAGACCCGGGAGGGGCGGGCCGGAGTCCGTCCCCTCTCGTCGCTTCACTCGAAGGGGAGAACCGCAGATGGACGCTCCAGCGGGCATGGCCATGGCACGGGTGACGGATGACGCCGCCCGACATCCCACGAACCCTGTCACCGGTCACCTGATCGCACTGGTCTGGGCCGTCGTTCTGGTGGTCATCCCGGCCTTGCCCGTCATGGCCCAGGAGGAGATCGCGCCGGAGCCGGCCATCATCGCGCCACTGGCAAAGAGCTCACTGCTCCTCGACGCGGCCGCCGCCGGCGACACCTTGGTGGCGGTCGGCGATCGCGGCCACGTTCTCGTCTCCACCGATGGTGGGTCCACGTGGCGTCAATCCGAGGTCCCGTCACGGTCCATGCTCACCGCCGTGACCTTCCACGGTGATCGTCTCGGCTGGGCAGTGGGGCACGACTCGGAGATCCTCCGTACCGACGACGCCGGAACGACGTGGCGGCTCGAGCACTGGGCCCCCGAAGATGAGGCGCCCTTGTTCGACGTCTGGTTCGCCGACGCCGACAACGGAATCGCCATCGGCGCCTACGGCAGCTTCCTCCGAACCGCGGACGGTGGCGAGTCCTGGACCTTCGAGCCCATCGGTGACGCCGACTGGCACCTGCATCACATCGCCCGCGAGACCGACGGCACCCTTTACATCGCCGCCGAGGCCGGCATCATCTACCGCTCGGACGATGGCGGAACGAGCTGGATCGAGCTACCGTCTCCCTACGAGGGTTCCTTCTTCGGGATCCTGCCTCTCGGTGCCGACACCGTCCTCGTGTACGGACTGCGCGGTCACCTCTTCCGATCCGAGGACCGGGGTGAGAGCTGGAACGAGATCACCACCGGGACTGTGGCGATCCTGACCTCGGGCGTTCTGCTCGCCGACGGCACCGTCGTCATCGCCGGTCTGGGCGGCACGGTGCTCGTCTCGGACGATGGCGGCCGCAGCTTCAGCCTCCATCAGCAGAAAGCCAGACGAGGCATCTCGTCGGTGATCGAGATCGGGGACGGGACGTTGCTGCTGACCGGAGAGTTCGGTGTCCGGACCACGACCGTCGCCGGCCTCGCGGCCACGGGCAAGTGAGGGGGAACAGCCATGAGACAGGCACTCGAGAACCTGGTTTTCGGCCACCGTCGGGCGGTGCTGGCCCTCTTCCTCGTGGTGACAACGATCATGGTCTGGCAAGCCTCGAACCTGAAGATTGACGCCGGTTTCGCCAAGCTCCTACCCCTCGATCATCCATACATGAAGACCTACCTCCAGTACCGCGACGCCTTCGGCGGCGCCAACAAGGTGGTCATCGCCATCCGCGCCAAGGAAGGAGACATCTTCACCCCGCGGTTCTTCAAGGTCCTCGCCGACGTCACCGACGACGTGTTCTTCATTCCCGGGGTCGACCGGACGCGCGTCATGTCGCTGTTCACACCCAACGTTCGCTTCACCGAGGTCGTCGAGGACGGTATCTCGGGCGGCAACGTGATCCCGGCAAACTTCGAGCCAACACCGGCAGGGCTCGCGCAGGTCCGCGAGAACATCCTCAAGTCCAACTACATGGGGCGGCTGGTGGCGAACGACTTCTCGGCCGCAATCGTCGTTGCGGAGCTCCTGGAGATCAACCCCAACACCGGCGAGAGGTTGGACTACATCGGCGTCGCCGACCAGCTCGAGTCGATTCGCCAGAAGTACAGCAACAACGACATCGGCGTCGACTTCGACTACCACATCATCGGCTTCGCCAAGGTCATCGGCGACATCGCAGCCGGCGCCTCGCGGGTGGTGCTGTTCTTCCTCATTGCCTTCCTGATCACGGGCATTTTCGTCTACGTCTACTCGCAGAGCTTCCGGCTCACTGCGATCGTTGTCGGCTGCTCGTTGATGGCGGTGATCTGGCAGCTCGGGCTGCTGACGCTGGTCGGCTTCGGCATCGACCCCATGTCGATCCTGGTCCCCTTCCTGATCTTCGCCATCGGGGTCAGCCACGGCGTCCAGATGGTGTCGGCCTTCGGCGCCGAGGTCTACGAGGGGTCAAACAGCGATGCGGCCGCGCGGGCGACCTTCAGACGGCTGCTTATCCCGGGCGGCATCGCTCTGCTGTCCGACACCATCGGCTTCATCACGATCATGCTGATCAAGATCCAGATGATCCAGGAGATGGCCATCACCGCCAGCCTCGGGGTCGCAGTCATCATTCTCACCGACCTGGTCCTGGTCCCGGTGTTGCTGTCATACGTCAGGCTCGATGACATCTTCAGCCTGAAGCTCAAGCGCCGGCATGGTCACATGGACCCGCTCTGGAACTCGCTGGCGCGGGTTGCCGAGCCACGTTTCGCCGCCGTCATCACAGCGGTCGCCGTCGTGCTGTTCGCCGTCGGGTCCTGGAAGGCGACTCAGATCAAGATCGGCGACCTTCACCCAGGCGTGCCGGAGCTCCGCGCCGACTCCCAGTACAACATCGACACTGACGTCATCACCAGCCATTTCGCAATCGGCGTCGATGTGATCACCACAATCGTCGAGGCGCATCCACAAGCGTGCACGGAGTACGAGGTCATGAAGCTCATCGACGACTTCGAGTGGCACATGAAGAACGTGTCCGGCGTCCAGTCAGTGTTCGGCATCGGCAGTGTCGCCAAGATCATCAACGCCGGCTGGAACGAGGGCAGCCTGGCGTGGCGCGTGCTGCCGCGCAACCCATCGACCATGGCTCAGGCCGTTACCTACATCGACACCTCGACCGGCCTGCTCAACAGCGACTGCAGCGTGATGCCGGTCTACATCTACACCGTTGACCACAAAGCCGAAACGATCAAACGGATCGTCAAGGAGGTCAAGGCCTTCCAACGCGATCACGGCACCGACGAGGTGAGGTTCCGGCTCGCCACCGGCAACGTCGGCGTCATGGCGGCAACCAACGAGGTCGTGTCTGCCGCCCAGTTCCCGATGCTGATGTGGGTCTTCGCCGCCATCATCGCGCTCTGCCTGGTCACCTTTCGGTCGATCAAGGCGACGCTGGCCATTGTCATTCCGCTCAGCCTCGTGTCGATTCTGGCCTACGCTCTTATGGCAATACTCGAGATCGGACTCAAGGTGTCGACCTTGCCGGTGGTCGCTCTGGGAGTCGGCATCGGTGTCGACTACGGTATCTACATCTACAGCCGATTCAAGACCTTCCTCGAGCGAGGCCAGTCCATCCAGGATGCCTTCCGCAACACCCTGACGGTGACTGGAAATGGCGTCGTCTTCACCGGCATCACCCTCGCCGTCGGCGTCGCCACCTGGATCTTCGCTCCGATCAAGTTCCAAGCCGACATGGGCATCCTGCTCACCTTCATGTTCCTGCTCAACATGGCCGGCGCCATCGTCCTGCTTCCGGCACTGGCGTGTTGGCTCAAACCGACCGGGTGACAGTGGCAAGAGCGGTGATCACCCGAGCTTCACACCCGTCCGTCACGATCGTCCTCGCTTGACGGTGGCCGCGCACGAACGGCTCGGATAGAATCCAGTGCGCAACAAGGAGGATGAAGATGCGACGCTCTTTGCTCTTTCTTTCAGCGATTCTGCTCACTTTCGCGGTCGTGATGTTCGCCGGCGCCGGGACGGTCGGCGCTCAGGCGGCGATCAACGAGCTCCGCGTCGACCAGACGAGCACCGACAACGACGAGTACTTCGAGCTCTACGGCACACCGGCGACAAGCCTCACCGGGCTCACCTACATCGTCATCGGCGACGGTACCGGTGGCTCGGGCGTCATCGAGGCCGTGGTCGATTTGACCGGCCAGACCATTCCGGGCACCGGTTTCTTCGTCACTGCTGAGGCGACCTTCACGCTCGGCACGGCGGACTACACCACCAACCTCAACTTCGAGAACTCGGACAATGTCACCCACCTCCTGGTGAGCGGCTTCTCCGGCTCCAACGGCGACGACCTCGACACTGACGACGACTGCGTCCTCGACGTGACGCCCTGGACCGCGGTCGTGGACGGAGTCGCCCTGATCGAGGAGGAGAACCCTCCGTCAGGCACCGAGTGCCACTACGGCAACGACCTCGGTTTGGCCGTGGTCGGCCCTGACGGCGGTTATGCCCCCGGTCAGATCGGCCGCGACCCTGATGGTACCGGCCCCTGGATCATCGGCGACTTCGACCCAGCCGGCGGCACTGACTCGCCGGGAGCGACCAACGTCGGAACGATTCCCGTCGAGCTGATGTCGTTCGACGTGGAGTAGAACGAGAACCCCGGGCATCCATCGGCGCCAAGCTGTTCCATCGGTGGGTTCTCCGACGATGGGGTGTTTCCCTCGCCTCCACTCGCCCGCTCCCCGGTCAGATGCCGTGTACTTCGGCAGCGGGAGCGAGTCAGGCGCGGACCCGGTCGCGGGAGGAGACTCGATATACTCCTCCGACGGAGGACGATGATGCCGACACCCCACATCAACGCCGAACCTGGCGACTTCGCTCCGACCGTCCTCATGCCCGGCGACCCACTCCGGTCCAAGTACATCGCCGAGTCATACCTCGACGGTGCGCGGTTGGTGACCGATGTCCGCAACGTCCTCGGCTTCACCGGTTCCTACCGCGATGTCCCGGTTTCAGTCATGGCCCACGGGATGGGCATTCCGTCGGCATCAATCTACTTCTCAGAGCTCATGGAACACTTCGGCGTTGACCGGATCATCCGGGTCGGTTCATGCGGCACGAGCCATCCGAAGGTCAACCTCAGGGACGTCGTCATCGCAATGGGGGCGAGCACCGACTCGGGCGTCAACCGAATGCGTTTTCTTGGCCACGACCTGGCGGCGTTGGCGAGCTTCCGTCTCGTGCGTCACGCGGTCGCCGCGGCCGAGGCCAGGGACCTTCCCTTTCACGTCGGCAACATCTTCTCGGCCGACCTCTTCTACACGCCACAACCCGAGCTTTTCGACCTCATGGCCAAGTACGACATCCTCGGCGTCGAGATGGAGTCGGCGGGGCTCTACCCACTCGCCGCCGAGCACGGTGTCGAGGCCCTCGCAGTGTGCACGGTCTCGGACAACATCCGCACCCGCGAGCACCTGAGCTCGGCCGAGCGCGAAACCTCCTTCGACGACATGATCGAGCTTGCCCTCGAAACCGCGGTGGCTGCCGTCAGGAAGTGAAGCGCGACAACGTCAAGAGCATGGACTGTCCGGGCTCCGTGGCAACATGGGCCAATCCGTCCTTGAACCACGAAGGACGGGAGGATCTTCTGGTGAACGGTCCGGGTCAGTCGAGCTTCGTGTGCGAGCCGTCGCAACGGGGCGGGGTCCCGGTCTGCTTGCACAGGCACATCGCCACCTTCGATCGTTCGGCGAGCGTGATCGGGACAGGCTGGAAGCCGGTGCCGGCGTGGGAGCCGTCACACCACGGCTGGTCGGAAGAACGCCCGCAGGCGCACCAGTAATAGGTTCCCTGATCGAGCTGCAGAACTGCCGGCGCCGTGCCGGCCACTCTGGGTTCAGACATGGTCCCTCCTGTTCATCTCAGCTCTGCCAACGAAGCAGCCGCGGCCGTCGATTCCCTCAGCCCCTCGATTGCTTTGAGCCGCTGCGTTGAATGAACTCACCTACCCGCCGATGAGAGCCCGCACCTGGTCCGGCGCGTTCGCCAACGCCTCGTCCAGCTTCGAAGGGTCAGGACCACCCGCCTGGGCCAGAGTCGGCTTGCCGCCCCCACGACCGCCGACGATCGATGCCAGCTCGCGGACGAGGTCGCCAGCCTTGATTCGCCCGGTCACGTCGTCGGTCACGGCGACAAGCAGGGTTGCCTTGCCGTTCGCCTCCATGCCGAGCACGACCACCCCCGAGCCGAGCCTCTGGCGCAGGGTGTCGGCCAGGTTGCGGAGCTCGCCCGGGCTCATCTCGGGCGCTCTGCGGGCGAGCACGGCCACGCCCTCCACGTCCTGCCGGATCTCGGCAACTCCCGCGTCACCGGAGGCGAGCTTGTGCTTGAGCGTGCGGACCTCGGCCTCGAGCTCGGCGAGCTGGCGATCGCGCTTGTCGAGCAGATCGGGTAGCCGCTCGAAGGCGGTCTGGTAGCGCCCGGCGAGCTGGTGGGCGAGGCGGCTGCGCTGCTGTACGAGCTCGACGGCGCCGCGCCCGGTGACCGCTTCGATGCGGCGCACGCCGGCGGCGACACCGCGCTCGCCGACGATGGTGCACAGACCGATGTCGCCAGTGCGCTCAACGTGGCAGCCGCCGCACAGCTCGCGAGAGAACTCGCCGTCGCCGACGGTCACGACCCGCACCTCGTCGCCGTACTTCTCGCCGAACAGGGCCATGGCGCCGAGCTCGCGGGCGCGGGCGATGGGCATGACGCGCTTGTCGACGGTCTTGTTCCGGACGATCTCGGCGTTGACCAGGCGCTCGACCTCCTGCAGCTCGTCGAAGCTCACCGGCCGATCCCACGAGAAGTCGAAACGGAGCCGGTCGGGCTCGACCAGCGAGCCGGCCTGCTGGGCGGCGTCGCCGAGCACGCGGTGCAGGGCGGCGTGGAGGAGGTGGGTGGCGGTGTGGTTGCGCTGGGTGTCCACGCGCGGCCCCTCCTCGACCCGCGCGGTGACCTCGGCGCCTTTGGTGAGCACCCCCTGCTCGACCTCGATGCGGTGGATGATGAGACCCTCGATCGGCTTCTGGGTGTCGAGAACGCGGGCGCGCCCGCCGTCCCAGACGAGCTCGCCGCGGTCGCCGACCTGGCCGCCGGACTCTCCGTAGAAGGGCGTGATCTCGAGCACGACCTCGCCCGGGTCGCCCGCGTCGAGCTCGTCCTCGAGCCCGTCGTCGCCGATCAGTGCGAGCACCCGGGTGGCGAGCTCGAGGCGCTGGTAGCCGTCGAAGGACGAGCGGATGCCGGCGTCGATGAGCTCCTGGTGCTCCTCCCGGAAGTGGGCCATGAGGTCGCCCTTCCACGACGCCTGGCCACGCTCGCGCTCGACCTTCAGCGCCTCCTCGAAGCCCTCGCGGTCGACGGCCAGGCCTTCCTCCTGGGCAAACTCCTCGACCAGCTCCGAGGGAATGCCGTGGGTCTGGTAGAGGTCGAAGACCATCCGCCCGGGAACCACCGTCTCGCCCGAGCGCTTGAGCCGCTCGAGCTCGCGGCCGGCGATGTCGGTGCCCGCGTTGAGGGTCCGGGCAAAGCGGCGCTCCTCCTGCTCGAGCTGGGCGGCGACCACCTCGTGACGCTCGACCAGCTCGGGGTACTGCGCGGCCATGAGCTCGTCGACCTCGGGCAGCAGGGTGTAGAGGAAGGCGCCGTCGAGACCCAGCTTGCGACCGTAGCGCAGGGCGCGGCGGATGATCCGGCGCAGTACGTAGCCCCGTCCCTCGTTGGACGGCACCACCCCGTCCGTCATCAGGAAGTCGGCGGCCCGGATGTGGTCGGCGATGACCCGGTAGGCCGGGGCGAGCTCGCTTGCGGGGTCGTAGGGGCGCTGCACGAGCCGGCCGACGGCATCGAGAATCGGCACGAACAGGTCGGTGTCGTAGTTGGTCTCGACCCGCTGGAGCACGGTCGCGATGCGCTCGAGCCCAGCCCCGGTGTCGATTGACGGCCGCGGCAGCGGGTGGAGCTGCCCGTCCGGGTCGCGCTCGAACTGCATGAAGACCAGGTTCCAGATCTCGATGATGTCGTCGCCGTCGCCGTTGACGAGGGCGGCACGGCCGGACGCCAGCGGGTCGGGGCCGCGGTCGAAGTGGATCTCGGAGCACGGGCCGCAGGGACCGGTCTCGCCCATCGCCCAGTAGTTGTCCTTCTCGCCGAAGCGCAGGATCCGGTCCTGCGCGGCGCCGGTCGACCGCCACAGCTCCGCAGCCTCGTCGTCGTCGGTGTAGACCGTGAACCACAACCGTTCGACCGGCATCCCGTAGACCTCGACCAGGAGGTCCCAGGCGAACTGGATGGCGTCCGTCTTGAAGTAGTCGCCGAAGGAGAAGTTGCCGAGCATCTCGAAGAAGGTGTGGTGCCTGGCGGTGTAACCGACGTTCTCGAGGTCGTTGTGCTTGCCGCCGGCGCGAACGCACTTCTGCGACGATGCGGCACGACTGTATGATCGCTGATCGCGGCCGATGAAGACGTCCTTGAACTGGTTCATGCCGGCATTGGCGAAGAGCAGAGTCGAGTCGCCCGCCGGCAGCAGGGACGACGATGGCACAACCTGGTGGCCGCGGTCGGCGAAGAAGTCAAGAAAGGTGGCCCGGATCTCCGAGCTGGTCATGGTCTTCATCTGTCGAGCTCTCCAAATCGGTCGCGAGCCGGCTGACGGCGGCAACAGCCTCGTCGGCGTCGAAACCACGACCGATGACGGAGCTTATCAGACGCCCGCGGCGCTCGGAAAGCCGCCACCAGCCATCTCGGGCGTGGGCAGCGACCCTGCGAACGGCAGTCTCGAGGGCCCGCCGGTGGAGCCCGTCGTCGAGCCGTGCGGCACGTTCTGCGAGGTGGCGATCGACGCCGCGCTTGCGGAGCTCGAGCTCGAGCCGTCTCGGACCCCAGCCCCGGTCGACGGCGCGGAGCTCGGCAAAACGGCTGGCGAGCCGTTCATCGTCGAGGAGGCCAAGATCGGCGAGGCGGTCGAGCACCGCCTCGACATCGTCCTCGGAGTGCCCTCTGGTCCGCAGCTTGTCGGCGAGCTCGGCGCGGAAGTGATCGCGGCGCGCCAGGAGCTTCAACGCCGTGTCGTAGGTGGGGTTGGTCATCGAGCGTCCATGGCGGTGTCGGGAGAAACAAAGTTAACAATCTGCGAGTCTAAGGCGTTGGAATCCAAGACGACGATCCGATTGCAGATTGTTAACTTTGTTTCTCCTGACACCGTAGGCGACAACTCCCGATCTACTCCGCGGCCCCGAACTCGAAGGGCGAGTCCTCGGAAAACGGGTCCATGGTCGAGTCGGTGCCGAGCTCGAGCACACCCTCCATCTCCTCGCGTGACAGATCGGCCGTGGACTGGATGCCCTGGATCTTGAGCTTGAACTCGTCCGGGTTGGTGGCGCGGCGCAGCGCCTCCTCGAGGGTGATGAGGCCGTTCTTGTAGAGCAGGTAGAGGGACTGGTCGAAGGTCTGCATCCCGTACTGGCTGGTGCCCTGCGTGATGGCATCGTGGATGAGCTTGGTCTTCTCCTTGTTCTCGACGCAGTCGCGGATGTAGGCGGTGGCGATCAGCACCTCCACCGCCGGAACCCGGCCGAGACCATCGGCGCGCGGCAACAGCCGCATGGAGATGATGGCCTTGAGCACCGCCGCAAGCTGGATGCGGATCTGCTTCTGCTGGTGCGGCGGGAAGACCGAGATGATGCGGTTGACGGTCTCGGTCGCATCGAGGGTGTGCAAGGTCGACAGCACAAGGTGACCGGTCTCAGCCGCCAGCAACGCCGTCTCGATGGTCTCGTAGTCGCGCATCTCGCCGACCAGGATGACGTCGGGGTCCTGCCGCAGAGCCGACCGAAGGGCGAGCGAGAACTGCTTGGTGTCGACGTCAACCTCGCGCTGATTGATGATCGATTTCTTGTCCCGGTGCAGGAACTCGATGGGATCCTCGATCGTCATGATGTGTTCGATGCGGCGAGTGTTGACATAGTCAATCATCGAGGCCAGCGAGGTGGACTTGCCCGACCCGGTGGTCCCGGTGACGAGCACCAGCCCACGCTGCTCCTCGCAGATCTTCTCGAGCACCGGCGGCAACATGAGCTCCTTGAAGGTCTGGATGCGGGACGGAATGAGACGCAGCACGATGCCGACCGAGCCCCGCTGTTGGAAGATGTTGCACCGGAAGCGGCCGAGGCCGGGCACCGAGTACGCGATGTCGGTCTCGAGCTGATGCTTGAAGCGCTCTTTCTGGCGTGACGACATCATGGAGAACGCCATCGCGATGGTGTCCTCCTGCATGAGCCGTTTGAACTCGGTGAGCACCTGGAGGCGGCCGTCCATCCGCAGCACCGGGTGGGCGCCGACCTTGAGGTGGACGTCCGAGGCCTTGCGCTCCACGGCCACCTTGAGGATGTCATTGATGTGCATCGAGAAACCTCCGCCGTCGGTCCGCTCCCACCCAGTGTACCGCGGGTTGCACACATGGCCCAATGTTTCACGTCACATCCGTGTCCACCTCCCGTGCCCGTGCCCGACGAAGCGTACAGCGTCGGTGGCAACGGCAGTGGCAGCAGTTCGCCGGACGAACTGCGGCGGCGCGTCGGACGCGCTGACCGGCCCGGAAACACAGCTGAGTCGATCCCGTTCCTGTTCCCGAACCGAACCGATCACGGCTCTGATCCGGCTCCGGGCACGGCTGTTGGTCCTGATCCGGTTTCGGCTTCGGATACGGCCCCGGCCCCTGTCCCTACCCCTGTCCCTGCCCCGGTCCCGGCCCCGGACGCGGGCACGGGCACGGGCTTGGGACAAATGGTGGAATGCCCCTGGTTCCGTTTCCCGCTATCGGGGCCCGAGCCTGCCCTGGACGAGGCTCATCATCCAGCTCAGAATCGCGTTTCTGTCCGATCCAACAAGGGTCTCCATCACTCGATCGGCGGCGGTGACAAACTCCCTCAGCCTCAGCAGCTGCTCCTCGAACGCCCTCACATCGTCACCTTCGATCGCGTTGCAGGTCTCCAGGCACCGTTCAAGGACCGTCAGAACGGGCTCGACCTCTCGTCGCTTCCGCTCCCGCATGATGGCGACGAACACCTTCCACGGGTCCCTTTCGCCTAAAAACCTCTCCTTGCGTTCGCCCTTCCGGATCGCGCTGGTGACGATGCCCATCGCTGCAAGCTGCCTGAGCGCACCGTGTGCACCACCACGGCTGATGGACAGCCGCTCCATGATCTCGTCAGTCGTCAGCGGCTCATCGCTCACCATCAGGAGGGCATGGACCCGAGCCAGAGAACGCGTCATTCCCCAGGCCGGTCCGAGCGCACCCCACTCCGCGATGAACTCGTCCTTCGACTGCTCGACTCGATCCATGAGCCCGATTGTATGAACCCCTGTGCCGAAAATTCAAAATTTCTCGAAAACAGGTTGTCAAAGCTATCGTTTCAAAATATATTGAAAAATATGAACACGCCACGACGCGTCACCGTCGAGCTGCATGCGGTCACCGGAGCCTTCGGGTACTCCGGCCGCCACATCGCGAACAGGCTCCTCAAGGAAGGGCACCGCGTCATCACCCTGACGTCCTCTTCAGATCGACGATCGCCGCCAAACGGGAGGGTCGCGTCCTACCCCCTCGATTTCGGGCAACCCGATCAGCTCGCCACGTCCCTTGCAGGCGTGGCGGTCCTCTACAACACCTACTGGGTTCGGTTCAACCATCGACGCTTCGGCCACCCATCGGCAGTCGAGAACAGCAGGGTTCTCTTCGAGGCCGCCCGATCGGCCGGCGTCCGGCGAATCGTCCACATCAGCATTACGAATCCGTCTCTCGATTCACCTCTGTCCTATTTTCGCGGTAAGGCCAAGGTCGAACGAGCCCTCGAAGCCTCGGGAATCCCGCACGCGATCCTCCGTCCGGCCGTGCTCTTTGGGGGCGATGACATCCTGATCAACAACATCGCCTGGGCCCTTCGACACCTCCCCGTCTTTGGCGTCTTCGGTGACGGGTCATACAGGCTCCGACCGATTCACGTCGATGACCTTGCCGCCGCAGCGGTGGCTCTCGGGGCGCGGGATGAGTCAACCGTTGTGAACGCGGTCGGGCCCGATTCCCTCAGCTACCACGGTCTCATCGAGACGATCGCCCAGTCCATCGGTGTCTATCGACCGATCATCCGTGTGCCGAAGGGGATCGGATGGATCGCCGGCAAGATCATCGGCTGGGCTCACCGCGACGTCACCATCACGATGGACGAGATCCATGGCCTCATGGCCGGCCTCCTTGACGTTGACTCCGAACCCCTCGGGTCGACCTCGATCGTCGATTGGTTGCACGATCACCACGACCAGATCGGCATGCGGTACGCGAACGAGATGTCGAGACGGCGTTGAAACGCGCCGGGTTCCGCCACCGGCAGCGGCAGCGGCAGCGGCAGCGGCAACGGCAGCGGCAGCGGCAACGGCAACGGCAGCGGCAGCGGCAGCGGCAGCGGCAGCGGCAACGAACAGTCGCTCCAGAATCCTTGGGCGTCACCCATTCCCGATCCCGAACGGATCACGCCTCTGATCCGGCTCCGGGCGCAGTATCCGGTCCGGCTCCGGCTCCGGTTCCGGACGCTGCCCCGGCCTCGGATGCTGTCCCGCTCATCGGGCACCAGCACGGGTTAGGGAGAGCGGTCAGGGCTACACTGTCCCGCGATGTCGAGCTTGGCGATGATCCTGGTTGCGGCCTACGCGGTCGCGATCCTGGCGTTGGCGCGGGGGCGAGCGGCCGGCAGCGCCGCCGACTACCTTCTTGCCGGGCGACGGTTGAGCCTGCCCGCCTTCGTCGCGACCCTGGTCACAACGTGGTACGGCGGCATTCTCGGTATCGGTGAGTACGCCTGGCGATTCGGCATCTCGACCTGGGTCGTTTTCGGCCTCCCCTACTACCTCGCCGCCCTCCTCTTCGCCCTCTGGCTCGCCCCCCGGCTGCGCTCCACTTCGGCAATGTCGATCCCCGACCTCCTGCGCGATGCCTACGGCCACCCGGCCCGCCTCACCGGCGCCGCAGCGGTCTGGGCGCTGACCCTCCCGGTGGCGTACGTGCTCATGCTGGCGACCCTGCTGGTCCAGCTCACGGGTTGGCCGGTGCCGGTCGCAGTCGCGGTCGGCGCCGGCTTCTCGGCCCTCTACGTCGGCGTCTCTGGTTTCCGCTCAGTGGTCCGGACCGACCTGCTCCAGCTCGTGCTCATGTACGCCGGCTTCGGGCTGCTGGTCACGGTTGCCCTCGACCACACCGGAGGCCTCGCCGGTCTGTGGGCGTCGCTGCCGGCCGACCACCGGAGCTGGGACGGCGGCCGCGGCTGGCAGGCGGTGCTCGTGTGGTACCTCATCGCGCTCCAGACCATGGTCGAGCCAGCCTTCTACCAGCGGGTCTTCGCCGCCCGCTCCCCGGCGGTGGCCCGTGCCGGTGTCGTGCTCTCGGTGGCCATGTGGGCGGTCTTCGACTTCATGACCGTCACCAGTGGCCTCGCGGCTCGGGCCCTGCTGCCCGGACTCGACGACCCAGTCGCCGCCTACCCTGCCCTCGCCGAGCTCATCCTGTCTCCATGGCTCGCGGCCTTCTTCACCCTGGCGCTGTTCGCCACCGTCATGTCGACGCTCGACTCGTACCTGTTCCTGGCCGCCGCCACCGTCGGTCACGACCTGATGACCGACGGGCCAGCCGAGTCCGTGGAGCGCGGTCGAACCCGGTGGGGGCTCGTCCTCTCCGCCATCCTCGCCGCCGCCGGCGCTTTGCTCTTCGACTCGGTGGTCACGGTCTGGCACCACGTCGGTTCGGTTGTCACGTCGGCCCTGTTACTCCCGGTCATTGCGGTCCACCTGAAGCCTCGTTGGCGCTTCGGCGGCATGGCAGCGACCCTCGCGATGGTGCTGTCCGGCGCGATCGCCCTAACCTGGATCATTGCCGCCGACGAGTCCGGCTATCCGCTCGACGTCGAACCAATGTTCCCCGCGCTCGCGGTGTCGGTGCTTGTGTGGGCGGTGGATCGGATCATCGCGGGGGCGCAGCGAGGCTGACTCGCAGAGCAAGCATCCCTCACACAGCGACAGCGGAAGCAATCAGCTTCACGGGCAGGGGCACGAGCTCGTGGACGGTCACGGCATCGGGAGCGGGAGCGGGCGTACAATCCCCGGAAAGGGAGACGATCATGCTGCCAATCCTCGACAGCGACGGCATGCGCGAGGCGGACCGCCACACGATCGAGGACCTGGGCGTGCCCGGCATCGTGCTCATGGAGAACGCCGCCACTGGCGTCGTCGATGCCCTTCGGGACAGCTTTCCGGACGCTCGCCGGGTGCTCGTCCTGTGCGGGCCCGGCAACAACGGCGGCGATGGCTTCGCCGCCGCGCGGCACCTGGCCAACGGCGGGCTCGACGTCGAGCTCTGCCTGGTCGGCGACCCCGCGAGACTCAGCCCCGACGCCGCCACCAACCACCGACTCGCCGCGGCCTTCGGCGTCCCGATCGCAGTCATCGAGGACGACGACCTGTCGCTCGTGGAGGCGCTCCTCGACGATTGGCCCGCGGATCTCATCGTCGACGCGCTGCTCGGAACCGGCACCGACCGACCGCTCGCCGGCCGCCTCGCCGCTCTCGTCGAAACGGTCGCGGCAAGCGGCCTGCCGGTACTCGCGGTGGACGTACCGACCGGCCTCAACGGCTCGTCATCGGTGGTCCCCGGATCCCACCTCCCAGCCGACATGACGGTGAGCTTCGCTGCCCTCAAGCACTGCCACGTTCTGCCGCCCGCTTGCCTGGCCTGCGGTGAGGTGGTGGTGATCGACATCGGGATTCCCCCCGCCGTTCTCGAGTCCGGTTGCGCCCTGCGCCTCACCGAAGGAGACGACATCGCCCTCATGCTGCCCAGCCGGGGCCCCGACGCCCACAAGGGACGGTTCGGCCATCTCCTGATCGTTGCTGGCAGCCGCGGCCGCGGCGGCGCTGTCGCCATGGCCGCCCGATCGGCGGTGGTGGTTGGTTCAGGGCTCGTCACGATGGCCGTACCCGAGCCTGTGGTCCCGGTCGTGGACGGGGCCTGCCTGGAAGCCATGAGCCACGCCCTGCGCTCTGGCAACGACGGATCTGTCGCCGGCCCTGAGGGGCTGGAGATGATCGTCGGCACAATGACGGCCGTCGCAGCGGGACCTGGGATGGGGACCGGTGAGGGCGCCGAGGCCACGTTGAGCTGGATTCTCGACAACTGGTCGGGCCCTCTGCTGCTTGACGCCGATGCCATCAACATCCTCGCTGGAGTCCCCGAGCGGCTGGCCGGCCGTGGCGCGCCGCCGGTGCTGACCCCGCATCCCGGCGAGCTCGCACGCCTGCTCGGGACCGCAACGGAATCGGTGGTCGCCGACCGCCTCGCCGCCGCCCGAGAGGCTGCGCGGCGGGCCGGCGCCGTGGTCGTCGCCAAGGGCCACGGCACGATCATCGCCGAGCCGGGTGGCCAGGCCTGGGTCAACCCCACCGGCGATGTCGGCCTCGCCTCCGGTGGCTCCGGCGATGTCCTGACCGGCGCCATCTCGGGCCTGCTCGCCCAGGGCATGGAGCCCGTCCGAGCAGCGCTGGTGGGTTGTTGGCTGCACGGTCGCGCCGGAGAGCTCGCCGGTGAGATCTACCCGGCAGCGGTCCCGGCCGGCGAGCTGTCTGTTTTCCTGGCCGACGCCTGGAGCGAGCTCGAAGACGACGATGACGAGTGACGAGGTCCGGACCGCTAGCGGCTCGACCATTGCCGGATCCGAGCGGTTCGACAGCCCGTCGGCCGGGACGACCGAGTCCGTGGGGGCCAGCCTCGCCGCTCGCGTCGCAGCCGGCGATGTCGTGTTGCTCGAGGGCGATCTCGCCGCCGGCAAGACCACTCTGGTCCGCGGTCTCGTCCGCGCCCTCGGGGGCGACGACGCCGAGGTCGCCTCGCCGACCTTCGTGCTTCTCCTGAGCTACCCCTGCCACCTTGGAGAGATCCTGACCGTACATCACGTCGATCTCTACCGCATCGGCGAGCGCCTCGCCGACCTGCGCGAGATCGGCCTCGAAGAGGTCTTGTCCGAGGAGCACGCGGTGGTCGCCGTGGAGTGGCCCAAGGACACGTTGACCCCCTGGATCCCGTCCGACGCCAGGGTGTGGCGAGTGACGATCACAACTCGGGACAACGAGAGCCGGCTCATCGAGATCACGCCACCCGGCTGATCCCGCCAGGACGACTCACCAAAGTCCCGCCGCAGTCGGCGGTGCACAGCACTCAGCAGCGTCTTCTCGTCGTCAGCTCGCCAGCATACCGCCATCGACGGGAATCACCGTACCGGTCATCCAGGACGCGGCGTCAGAAAGCAGAAAGGCGACCAGAGTGGCCACGTCGCGCGGCGTTCCGATGCGCTGCATAGGGTGGATGGCGCCCATGCTCTCGACCTGCTCGCGGGTCATGCCGCGGGTGGCGTGGATCGGCGTGTCCACGACCGCGGGCATGACGGCGTTGACGCGCACCTGCGGCGCCCACTCCAACGCCAAGCTCTTGGTGAGCTGGTTGAGCGCCGCCTTCGACGCGTTGTAGGCCGCCATCCCGGGAATCGCCCGCTCGGCCAGCGTCGACGATACGTTGACCACCGCCGACGAGCAGCCGGCCTTGAGCATGGGTCCGAGCGCCCGGCTCAGCAGGTACGGTCCGCGAACGTTGACGGCGAAGGTCCGATCCCAGGCCTCGGGCTCGGTATCATCCAGAGAGTCCATCAGGGCAAGGCCGGCGCTGTTGACGAGACCGTCCAGCCCGTCCCATCGATCGCGAAGAGCGATCGCCAACCCGTCCACCGCTCGGGCATCGGCGATGTCGGCTCGGTACCACCAGGCATGTCCCCCGAGCTCGGCAGCCGCCTTGACGAGAGCATCTTCCCCGCGGGCCACCAGACAGACGTCTGCGCCTCCTTCGGCGAGCACGCGCGCCACCTCGAGGCCGATCCCGCTCGACCCTCCTGTCACGACGACCCTGCGATTCCGACCTTCGAGCATGCTTCCTCCGGACCACCACTCAGCCGGCAACGATCTCCGGCGGCTCGGTATGATGGAGATGTCTTATGAGACGTACCGGCCACCTTCTAGCGGTCGCTCGCCGATGCCACGTACAACCCGGCGCCGACGCCGGCATTCCGGAGGCCGGCAGCCGCAGTAGCTCAGCGTCCGTCCCGTCATGACCCCGGGACTGGTGCTGCTCGCGCTGCTCGGACCGCCGGTCGCTGCCGTGGTGACAGGTCTCGCCTTCAGGGGCCGCGAAGCCCCTCCAATCGCAACCATCGCCCTCAATACGCTGTGTCCGGGGGCCGGTCTCGCCGCTGGCGGCCGACCGACCCTGGAAACCGTTCTCGCTGTGCTCATGGCGCAGGCGAGCCTGCTCATCGCCGGCAGCATGGGCTCCCTCGGATATCACATCCCATTCATGGTTGTCGGCGGCCTGTGGGCGTCGATCCACACGCCCTACAGCCCGTTGGCCACCGGTCAGATGTCGGCTTCGCCGATCCTGGCGACGTTGCGACTCAGCGGCCTCGACGCGCCGCTTCCTGCCAACGCTGGAGCTGCTCCGCGATCGACGTCCGCAGAGCCCGCCTCCAATGACGAGGGTCCGCCGGGCTACGCAGTCGAGGTCCGTTGTACCGAGTGCGGCGCCGACGTCCCGGTCCCGGTCCTCCACCACATGGCGCACTGCGACTTCTGCGGCAGCGACCACCTGGTTGTCGGCCGTGATGAGGTCCTCCATGTCACCGTACCCGAACGCACGCCCACCGAGACCGAGCTCCGCGAGGCCCTGCTGGATCACTATCGGTATCAGTACTATCTGAAGCTCTTTCGTTCTTCGGTTCCGCTCATCCAGGCCGGCGCCACCGACGTCACCCCCTCCGGCGCGCTGGTGGACCGGCCCGAGGCCGAGGCAGCCGCCGCTGCCGCCGAGATTGCGATCGCCAGGAAGGCCGACGCCTACCGCGCACGGCTGGCGAGCACGCTCACCCTGGTCCACACCCGCCGCTTCCTCGCCCCGTACCAGCACGGAATGGGCACCCTCTATCAGGCGGCCTTCGGCCGTCGGAGCCCGGACCTCGAGAAGGTCCTCACCTTCTCAATCGGCACCGTCGAGGCCTCGTCTCCGGCAAGCCGCGCCCTCGCCCTGCCCGAGATGGGTCGCCTGAGCTACCTGCGGGCGTTGCAGCCTGCCGCCGCCTGCCCTGCCGAGCTCGCCAGTCTGCCTCTCGAAACCGGCGACGAGACCCTCGATCGCGCCTTCGGTAACCTCGACCGCAAGCAGCTCGACCGCAGCATCAAGACCATCCGGCTCGGCTCACGATTCAGTCGCGAGGTGACTGCGGTGGTCTGGCGAGCGTGGTGGATCGTTGACGTTGCGGGCTCGGGAATCAACGAATCCCTGCTCGTCGACAGCGCCTCCGGATCGGTCGTGGGACCAGGCCCCGACCTCGACTCCGAAACCCTCGTTGAGCTGCCTGCCGAAGCGCGAGATCCCGGTCGCGGGCTCCGTTTCGTCCCCATGGAGTGTCCCACCTGCGGTGACGAGTTCGCGTTTGACAGCGACGCCGTCCTCCACTTCTGTCGCAACTGCCACCGCGTGTGCAGGGTTCGCGGTCGCGGCAAGGAGATCGTGGATTACGGTCGCACCGAGAGCGGTCTACAGGTCGAAACCGACCTGGTGCCGTTCTGGTTCTTTCCGCTGAGCATTCGGACCGCGACCGGCGAGCTCATCACCGACCTTGCCCACCTCAAGGACGGCATCGACGGCACTCTCGACCAGATCGGCGACGACGCTCCGGTGCGACAGCACGCGTTGTTCGTCCCCGCCATCCGCTGCATCAACTCACGCCTCATGGGAGAGGCGTTCAACCGGCTCTTCGACATCACCATCCTCCCGCGCTCGCGCCTCGTCGGCGAGCGCTTCCCTCTCGACGAGAAACCGGCACCGTGGTCGGTCCACCTCGACGAGCCCGAGGCTCGGCAGCTCGCGCCGTTGTACCTGGCGAACATCTTCAACCGCCGGGATCTCGCACGCGTCAAGGTCGACCAGGTTGCCGACTGGCTTTTCGACGCCATCCAGGAAGTCCCCGGACGCCTCGTCTACCTGCCGATCCCGAAGGTCGTCACCAACCCCTTCCGCGAGTACGTCGGCCGCTTCAGGGGTCGCGCATTGGACCGCGCGGTCCACGGAGATTGAACCCGCGTCCCGAGTCGGGATCCTGATCCGGCACGTGACACCGACCCGGGCGCTGGATGAGCTATTCTTGAGCGACGTCACGACCGACATCGGAGGGAGCATGGCAGCCGAAATCTTCACCGAGCAGTGGGCCATCAAGTGGGACGACGCCATCAACGCCAACGCCGAGTACAAGAAGGCCGCCACCAAGTGGGAGGGCGCCATCGGAATGATCATGACCGTTGACGGCGACATGGGAATCAGCGCCGAACGCATCGTCATCGCCGATCTCTGGCACGGCGATTGCCGCAAGGCCTGGGCGGCCACCGAGGCTGAGCTCGCCGACGCGCCGTACCACATCAAGGCGAGCCCGACCACCTGGAAGAGCGTCCTCGCCGGAAGAACGGATCCGATCGTTGGCCTCATGGGCGGCAAGCTCAAGCTCGCCAAGGGCAGTCTGTTTGCGCTCCTGCCCTATGCAAAGGCCGCCAAGGAGCTCGTCAACTCCGCGATCTCGGTCGACACCAGCTACCCCGAGGGCTGGGACTGACAGCCAGTCGCGTTTCGGGACGCCGTCCGGATTGCCGCACTGCGGCCAGACTCGACCGATGAGGAGTCTGAGAGGACACTCACAGATCAGGAAAAGCGGCGTACTAAAGTTATGAAAAAGAATAAATTGCCGCTTTGCGGCAAAAAATCCTTGACACGTATGCCGCAGCGCGTTATATTCTGCATGCCGGGAATGCCGCAAAGCGGCAACCTCGATTCCTGACGACGAACCGGCGCGCAGCGCCACACGAGCCGGGCAACCGGCGGGGAGGACAGCATGAACACGAAGAAGAAAGCCAAGGAGATCCGGCACGACGTGGCCGTCTCGGCCCACCAGATCTGGCTCGCAGGCCTCGGCGCCGTCGCCACTGCCCAGGAGGAAGGCGGCAAGCTCTTCAAGAGCCTCGTCGAGAAGGGCGAAGACTTCGAGAAGAGCGGCAAGGAGACCGTCGAAAAGGCGAAGGGCGCCGTCAGCGGGGTCAAGGTCGTGGCCGAGTCCTACTGGGACACCTTCGAGCGGACCCTCGACGACAAGGTGACAGCGGTGATTCATCGCCTCGGAGTGCCGACCAAAGACGAGATCGACACCCTCACCGAAAGGGTGGAGAAGCTCACCACAGCCATCGACAAGCTCAGGGCCAAGGAAGCTCCGAAGCCGCGCACCCGGACCACGGCCGCCCACAAGACTGCGGCGACCAAGAAGACGGCGGCTGCGAAAAAGACCCTGTAACCGACAGCAGCACCGAACTACGAGATCAGCCCACATCATTCATGCGGGTTAGGACGGCGCCGGTGAACGGCGCCGTTGGCCGTTGCGCGGCGTGTCGCAGTTCGTTACTGTGGAGTCATGATGGGCACAATCGCGATCGTCGAGGACGAGCAGAACATCCGCGACAACGTCGGCTTCGCGCTCAAGCGTGAGGGCTACCAGGTCGAGAGCTACCCGGACGGGCTGGCGGCATGGGAGGCCTTCGAGCGGGCCCTGCCCGACCTGGCGATTCTCGACATCATCATGCCGAGAATGGACGGCCTCGAGCTCTGCCGGCGGTTGCGGTCGCTCTCCCAGACCCTGCCGATCATCTTCCTGACGTCGCGCGACGAGGAGTTCGACCGCGTGCTCGGCCTCGAGCTCGGCGCCGATGACTACTTGTGCAAACCGTTTTCCGTTCGCGAGCTCGTCGCCCGGGTCAAGGTCCTGTTTCGCCGCCTGTCTCTGGTCAATGACCAGCACGGACCTGACGAGGAGGAGCTGCTCGAGATCGGCGGTCTGGTCCTCGATCTTCGCCGTTATGTCGCCCGCTGGCGGAACGACGCGGTGCCCCTGACGGTGACCGAGTTCATGATGCTGCACGCACTGGTTCGTCGGCCCGGACACGTCAAGACCAGGCAGCAGCTCATGGAACAGGGCTACCCACACGACACCTACGTTTCGGACCGTACGATCGACTCGCACATCAAACGAATCCGCAAGAAGTTCCTGGGCCTCGACCCGGATTTCGACCGTATCGAGACCGTGTACGGGCTCGGGTACCGCTACACCGAGGAGCCGGATCGTTGACGGCGATGGCCGTCGCATCGGCACTGACGGCGTTGCGGACCTCAGCCTGAGAAAGGCTCGGGGGGACGGTGTCTTTTCGCCTGCCCCACTGGCTGTCGCGGATCTCGGTCCAGCTGCTCGCTTTCAACGTCCTGGTCGTGTTTCTCCCTGTGGCCGGGGTGCTCTTTCTCGACACGTACGAGCGCCACCTGCTCGAGGCGCAGGAGCGGACCATGGCCCAGGAGGGGCGGCTGCTCGCAGCCGCCATCGAGGCCACTGATCAGATTCTCGCCGACGACGCCCGAAGGATTCTCGTTCAGCTTGGCGGCCGCCACCTCGCCCGTCTCCGGGTCGTCGACCGTGACGGCCGCTTGATCGCCGATTCCGCCCGTCTCGGCCCCCGGCGTCAGGAAACGACCGAGGATCTTCCTGAGGCGCCGACTGACGACGCACCTCTGCTCTATCGCATCGGCTCGGCGCCGTTTCGGGCGCTGCGGCGGCTTTCCGAACCGCCCACGGACCAGCCCGTCGACACATGGGAGCCGGCCAGCTTCCTCGATGCACCCGAGGTTCGCAGCGCTCTCGAGGGCCGCTACGGCGCCACCACCCGGATCAGCCCGGGCGGCCAGCGCTCGGTCACCCTCTACATCGCCATCCCGGTCCGGATCGACACCGTCGTCGAAGGCGCGGTCCTCGTGTCGCAGTCCACAAGCCGCATCCTCGAGGCCCTGCACGCGGTTCGGCTCGGCGTCTTCCGGGTCTTCCTGGTCAGCCTGTCCGTGGCGGTGGTGCTCACGCTCCTCATGGCGACCACCATCGCACGCCCACTCGGCCGTCTCCGGAGGCGGGCCGAGGCCATCCTCGACCGCCGAGGACGCCTGCGCGGCAGCTTCGAACCGAGTCGCCGCAACGATGAGATCGGCGAGCTCGAGCGCGCCCTGGCCGAGCTCACCCGTCGCCTCGAGGAGCACCTCCAGTTCACCGAGTCCTTTGCTGCAGACGTGTCACACGAGTTCAAGAACCCGCTGGCGGCGATCCGGACCGCAACCGAGATGGCCCTCGAGGTCGACGACCCCGCCGATCGGCGGCGCTTCCTGGGGATGATCCAGCAGGACGTCGCTCGCATGGAACGGTTGCTCAACGAGGCCCGCGAGATCTCGCGCATTGACGCCCGCATCGACGAGGAGGAGCTCGAGTCGGTGGCCATCGACACCCTCCTCGAGAACCTCGTCGACGCGTTTCGAATGCGACGGGCCAACCGCGGCCCGGCGTTCACGGTCGCCCTGGCCGATCGCGACGTCCGGGTCACAGCATCAGCCGACCGCCTGCTCCAGGTCTTCGAGAACCTCCTCGCGAACGCCGTCAGCTTCTCGCCCCCCGACGGAACCGTCACCGTCACCCTTCGACTGGAGGGCGGTCAGGCAGTGGTCACAATCGCCGACGAAGGTCCGGGGATTCCCGAGGAGCACTGCGAGCGGGTTTTTGACAGGTTCTTCTCCTACCGCCCGGACGGTCGTGACGACGGTGGCCACTCGGGCCTCGGCCTCGCCATCGTTCGAGCGGTGGTCGAAGCCTACAACGGCACGGTCACCGCCGGGTCGCGGGCGGGCGGCGGCGCCAAGCTCACGGTGCGAGTACCGGTGGCCAGCCCGCATCGTTCATGAGTGATGCGCCTTCACTTCTCCTGGTCGGCCTTCTTCGCCTTCGGCCCCCCACGAGGTTGATCGCGATCGGGGTCGCGTTCCGCCGGAAACAGCTCCCGGAGCGGGCCGACCAGATCAGCGAGCGACGACTTCAGGACACCGAGATCGCCGCCCCGTGACCGGCCTGAGGGTCCCGCCGGCCCGCGGCCACCACCGCGACCCGATGGGCCGCGCTCACGCCCATGCGGACGACCGGGCCCCCGTGGACCCGGTCCGCCACCTCGCTCTCGGCCACCCTGCTGTCGACGCTGGTCGGCAAGGTACGACCGGCGGCGTTCGAAGAACGGGTCACGGGCCGCGTGGAAGCGCTCCCACAACTGGTCGTCGATGTCGCGTCCCGCTGAGCCCGCCTGCTTCCACTCCTCGAGCAGGTCCTGCATGGCCGTGAAGGTGCCTTCGTAGTCCGTCGATGGCGCCAACCCCTCGGCCCGTACGATGAGCTCCTCCTTGAGCTCCCGCACCTCGGCGCGGCTTCGCTTGAGCTCGGCGAAGTGTTCGTTGCGGCGGGTGAAGAAGGTCCGGCGCGCTTCATTGAACCGGCGCCACAGCTCTTCGTCCTGCTCACGTCCAGCGGAACCTGCAGCCTTCCACTCGAGCATGAGCTCATCCATGACCTCACCCGTCGATTTCCACTTGCTCGACTCGGCGAGGGCCTCGGCCCGCTCCACGAGCGCGAGCTTGGTCGCCTGTCCGTCGGCAAGGCGACCCTCGATGCGGGCGATCTCCGCGTGCACACGTCCGAGGAGGCCGTCGTAGTCGCCGATCGCCTCAGAGCCTTCCACCCAGTGGACGAAGGACTGCAGGGACTTCAGGTTTCGAGTCGGGTTCTTGGACCGACGAAGCTCCCGGCGCAACGCTGTGAACCGGTCTTCCAGGTCCCGGAATCCGAGGAGCAGACGCGCGATGGTCTCGGCGCGCTTGGATGGCGGGACCTGGGCGACCACACGATCCTCGTTGTACCTCCCGGCTCGGACGTGGATTGCCCCATCGTCGTCGACGTAGCCCCACTTCTCGCCGGTCCTCAGGAGGGTTGCCAGATCGGGCGCAGCAGAGCCGGACGCCGAGGGCTCGGTCCCGACCTCCGCCCCGGCCTCGTCGAGGTCGAGAATGGTCGGTTCGGCACTCGCGGTGTCGTTCACGTCATTCATGTCGTCAACCACCACCTGAATCCCATGGGTCGCGTCGCCAGCCTCCTGCGGAGTGTACCTCTACCGCCGGTCGTTGCCGACCCGGTCGGGCGGCGGACGGCGACGGGCGCCCGGACGCAAGGGCCCTGCTGCAGCACCGATCAGGAGAGCCGCGATGGAAGCAAGTCCGCGGGCCACGCAGATGGCTCGCACGGGAGACAGCGCCAGCGGACGCCAGTACGCGGTGAGCGCGTCAGCGGTGAAACGCTGGTAGTCCATCCGGCCGGCCAGGCGGACCAGCGCCTGCGCCTCGAGCCAGAGCTCGAACCGCTTCGGATCGTCCGGAATCCGGCTCGTAGGCCCGATGACGAGCCGCTCGCGATCCCCGTCCTGGACCACAACAACGGATACCGGCTCGCGATCGAGGTGGCCCACCGTGACCGCGAGCCGATCGGCGAACCGGCGCCGGCGAGGCCGGGTCGGGCGCTCGACCTCGCCTGCCGCGCCGGTCATGGCGTCGTGCAGGTCGGCAGCGATCGCCTCGGCCGTCCTCCCACCCCGGACCAGCCCCACCCCGGCGAGCAACAGTAACGGCTCGAGGAGCTTGCCGACGACCGACGACGCTCGTTTCCCGGCCAGGAAGCGCCGCCAGGTGCCGTGGCGGATCGCGACAGCGGCATGCAGCACCTGCAGGCGGAGGGCCGAGATCCCGTTCGGCTGGACCACTGCTCCGAAGTTCGTGTACAGGTCCCAATCGCGGCTCGCGACCAGCCCTTGCCGGGCGTAGTGATCGGCGAGCTCGGTGCCCGGATAGGGCGTCATCACGAAGAAGGTCGTGTTCTTGAGGTTGACGCCGTGGGACAGGGCATAGTCGGGGTAGGCCCGGATGTCAGCCTCGCTCTCGTGCTCGTGACCAACGATGAGGAACTTTGTGAGCTGGATGTTTGCCTTCTCGAGGAGCTCCGCGGCCTGGTCCACGTGGGACAGGTTAATGCCCTTGTTGAGCTCGCGGTGGGTGTCGCGGTTCGGGCTCTCGACCCCACAGCCGATTCGGCAGAATCCTACCGACTGCATGGTGGGCAAGATGTCGGCCGCCCGGACAATGTCCTCCGCCCGGGTTTCGACGATGAACCGGAAGTGCCGGTGGAATCCGCCCTCGCGGATCAGGGCGCAGAGGCGGGCAACCCGATCCGGGTCGGTGAGGAAGTTGGAGTCCCAGAACTTGACGTGCTTCCACGCCCGTCGGCGGGTCGGGCGGATGGTCTCGAGCTCGGCCATGATCCCCTCGAGGCTGCGGCTGCGCCAGCTGCCGCCGATGAGGTGGTTGGCGCAGAAGACACAACGGCCGCGGCAGCCGCGCGAGGCATAGATGGTGTCGGTGTGGTAGTCGAGCCCGGTCAGACCGAAGCGTTCCGGACGCAGCTCGCGCAGCGGCAGCGGCAAATCGTCGAGGACCGGCGCCGTCGCTCGCGGCGGCGCGTGTACGACAACGCCGTTATCGCGAAAGGAGATGCCGTCGATGCCCTCAGGAGAGCCCCGGCGAACCAGCTCGAGCAGGCTTTCCTCGCCCTGACCGCGTACGACCGCGTCGACGTAGGGCGACGCCAGCATCTCGTCGGGCTCCGCCGTCGGGTGGTAGCCGCCGAGCACGACGAAAGCGCCGAAACGTTTCGAGATCTCGGCGTACTCAACGGCCGAGCGGGCCCCGCAGGTGAAGCTCGAGATGCCCACGAGCTGAGGCCGGTGGCGGCGCAGGAAGCGTTCGAAGGTCGCGAGGGGCGCGCGGTCCACCGGCGAGACTGGCAACCAGACGTCATCGACCTCGGTGCGGATGACTGCCGCCAAACCGCACAGCTCCACCAGGTCGGGAACGTAGTAGTCGTGCAGCGCCGGGATGCGCTGGTGCGACTGAAGCAGAGCAACAGACCGAAAAGCCATGGCCCATCTATGAGGGTACCCGATCAATTGGGGCTCAGGAAGCTCGAGCCCGAGTTACTCATGAATGATCCGGGCGAGCCTCCTGCGCCGATCGGCGGCCGACGCACCGAGGTTATCTGTAGGACAATGGCGCCATGAACACCGGTCGTAATGGCGTCTTGCGAAACAACCGCTTCGGCTGGCGAGTGGCCGCGTTGGCGGTGGTGGCGGCCGGCATTCTCGCCTACGCCAACAGCTTCCACGGCGTCTTCGTCTTCGATGGCCGGCCGACACTGCGCGACAACCCCAAAATCCGGTCGCTGACTCCCCTGTGGCCCCTCATCGCGTCGCCGCTGCCCGGCTCCACCGTGGACGGGCGGCCGATCGCCAACCTGGTGTCGGCGCTTGACTGGGCGGTGGCCGGCGGCGACCTGTGGCCGTTCCACCTCACCAACCTCGCGATCCATGTCGCCGCGGCGCTGTTCCTTTTCGGCATCGTTCGCCGAATCGTGCCTCTGGCGAGCAGCAACCCCGACATCCGTCGTGCGGCAGACGTCGTGGCCGTCGTGGCCGCAACCCTGTGGGTCGTGCACCCCCTGACGACCAGTGCGGTCACCTACATCAACCAACGCGTCGAGTCGCTGATGGCCATGTTCGTGCTGGCCACTCTCTATCTCGTCATCCGGAGCGTCAACAGCCGCCGGCCATGCCTGTGGCAGGGTGCAGCCGTTGTCGCCTGCCTCCTCGCCGTGGCCTCGAAGGAGGTTGCGGTCGTGACGCCGGTTCTGGTGCTTGCCACCGACAGTCTGTTCCTAGCCGGCAGCGTACGACGCGCCCTCGCTCGAAGGTGGCCAACGTACCTGGGACTGGTCGCCACCTGGATCCCGTTGGCAATCCTCGTCGCCGGCACCGTCGGACGTGGCGGTACCGCCGGCTTCGGAAGCGGCGTTCCCTGGTGGCAGTACGCGCTTTCGCAGCCGGCCATGATCGCCCACTACCTCCGACTGGCCCTGTGGCCGTACCCGCTCGTGTTCTACTACGGCGCTCGACCGATCGCCGGCCCGGCTGCCCTGATCGCAGGCTGGGCTGTCGTCGGCGGCCTCGGCGTCGGCACCGTGTGGTTTCTCCTGCGACGCTCGTGGCTCGGCTTCGTCGGTCTCGTCGTGCTTGTCAGTCTCGCGCCAAGCTCGAGCATCGTGCCCATTGCCACCGAGATCGGCGCCGAGCACCGAATCTACCTCGGCCTTGCCGCCCTGTGTGCGGCGGCGGCCGCCGGCGGCTGGGCGTTGGCGCGGAGGTGGACCGGCACCCCGGACGGGGCGCGGCGGGCGCTGACTGCGGGAGCCACCCTGATCGCGGTCGCCCTCGGCGTCATCACCTGGGACCGCAACCGGGACTACGCCAGCGAGACGGCCCTGTGGGCCGCCACCGTCGCGGCCAGACCGGACAACGTCGCCGCCTGGGACAACCTGGGCGTCGCCCTCCGCGATGAGCAGCGCGACCTTTCCGGCGCCGTCAACGCCTTCGACCGGGCTCTCGAGATCGACCCCGGCTATGTCGAGTCGCTCCAGGAGCGTGGCTACACCCGCGCCTTGGCGGGCGACCGCGAGGGCGGTATCGAGGATCTCGACCGCGCTCTCGGCCTCGATCCCGAGCACAAGGCTGCCCGACTACGACGCGGCATCGTGCGCGGCTGGGGCGGCGACCTCGCCGGCGCGATTGAAGACTTCACCCGCCTCATCGAGGCGGGTGCGGACAACGCGGCCCCGTTCCTGCAGCGCGGTATCGCCTTGCTCAACCATGGCGAGCCGAGGCGGGCCCTCGGCGACCTGGATCACGCGGTTGCTCTCGATCCCGATCGTGCCCAGGCCGTCGAGGCGCGGGCTGCGGCCCGGCTTCGCTGCGGCGATCGCGCAGGCGCTCGCCGCGACGTCGAGCGCCTGCGCGAGCTCGGCGTCGAGCCCCACCCTGCATTGGTCTGGCGGCT
>Ga0316576_10000086_pt1 | contig 32448 bp, 25 predicted proteins | sample S0NA_FD_203075 | JGI IMG/M metagenome (GOLD analysis project Ga0316576, IMG submission 203075) | Rhizosphere microbial communities from salt marsh grasses in Alabama, United States - S0-2_050615r3r5 | ecosystem: Host-associated > Plants > Roots > Rhizosphere | place: USA: Alabama | collected...
CCCTCATGGATTGCTGGGGCGTCATCCGACATAGCCACAAACACATCAGTGACTGGTTTCAAGACTTCATATTCAATTTCAATCAAGGAGGCTGCTTGGCGAGCAATATCCTCCGTTTCAGCCACGACCCCGGCCAGGACATCACCGATATAGCGGGTTATTTCCCCGGGAGCGATCATGATTGGCCAATCACGTTTTATCGAGCCCTGGTTGCGTTTGCCGGGGACGTCTGCCGCTGTAAGAATACGAAGGACGCCGGGTAGTTTCTCAGCTTTACTCGTATCAATACTTAGGACTTTGGCTCTTGGGTGATCGGTAAACCGAAGTGCGGCATGCACCATGCCTTTTATCCGAATATCGTCCACATATTCGTGCTCCCCAAGAACGAGTTCTCGAGCTTTGTATTTCGGCAGCCTTGTGCCAATTTGACCGTTACCATTTGGTGGCGGAATTTCTTCTTCGTTTCGAATCGCTTCCGCGGCGTCCATCACGGCATCGATAATTTTCTTATATCCGGTACAGCGACAGAGGTTTGGCGTGAGTGCTTTTTCAATATCTGCGCGAGAAGGTGTCGGATTTTTGTTAATAAGAGCATTGGACTGCATGACAATACCGGGAATGCAAAAACCGCACTGCACACCACCGTTGGCGACGAAAGCATTGGCGAATACATCCTGACGATAACGCCCAAGACCTTCAATGGTTGTAACTTTTCCATCACTCACCTTTTCCATAGGGGTGACACAAGAGAGAACCGCTTTCCCGTTAAGATCGACGACACAAGCGCCACAAGCTGCCTGCGGCGCGCAGCCATTCTTAGGGGATAGAATACCTGCTTCTTCGCGTAAATACGTCAAGAGCGGGAGATCATGATCGCCATCATAATCTATGGTATTACCATTAAGCCAAAACTTCATAATAACCTCCGTTTCTTTATGGATGCATCTTCTTTCTTGTAAATATGAATCGGCTGTTGTCTCCTAAACCAGGAGAGAGTTACCTGGTTGGGGCAAAGATTGTTGAACAGCGTGACTCGTTCCCAATGCTTATACGATTCAATCGACCGAATGATTTGTGATTCCGTCATGCGAAAAAGGCTTTACACCTTTGGTGACATGGATTAATCATACCACACAGGAATTGAAACTGTGAAAAGATAGGAACGAAACCCATTAAATTAGTGACATTTGTCTCTTGCTCAATTATCTAACTCATTGTAATGTAGTCTTCGAACGAGGAGAATCGCCGTCGCACAAACGGTGATGGCCCTTATCCGTATAATCGGAGTTAACAATTTGCTTATCTTTAATGGATTATTGGGACCTTATTGGCGACATTAAAGAGCGGTGGACATGGTTTATCGTTCAGAGGGTAGAGGTTTGACATGACAGGAGAGGAGCCCCATGGGTAAAGAAAAAGCGAGATCCGAAAGGGTTGATAAGATCGTTATAACACTAATGCCTTTGCTGGCAGTTCTATTGGCATTTGTTGTTGGCGGCGTGATCCTATGGTTTCAAGGAGTCAATCCATTTGTAGCCTATAAGGAGATGGTTGTTGGTGCTTTCGGCAGCAAGAATGGGTTGGCGGACACGTTTGTAAAGGCTACCCCTCTCTTGCTTGTTGGTCTTGGTATAGCTATCGCTTTTCGCGGAGGGATGATCAATATTGGCGCCGAAGGCCAGCTTGTTGTTGGTGCACTATTAGCGACCTTTGTAGGGTTACAATTAGGCGAAAAGATGCCGGGTTTCCTGGTAATTATCATCGGCCTACTTGCCGGGGCGCTAATGGGGGGAATATGGGCCGCCATAGCAGGTTTTTTAAAGGCGTATCTTTCGGTCAATGAGATTCTGAGCACAATTATGCTCAATGCTATCGCGGTTCAGGTTGGCTATTTTTTGCTGCGCGGGCCGATGATCGATCCGGCAGAGGTGGAGGCTGGAACCAATATTCCCCATTCAGCCCGTTTGGCAAAGGTTTTGGATATGCCTCGCTTTACCGATATTGCCAAACAGATAGGGTTAACGGGAACGGCCGATGATTTGGGAATTAAGGGTTTCCTCTCGGAGATCTATGGTGTATTAGTTGAACCCACCAGGCTTCATACCGGATTTATCTTCGCTATCTTGATGGCAATTCTGGTCTACGTCTTTCTCTGGCGAACGACAATTGGATATCGAATACGTGCTGTAGGCCTGAACCCACATGCCTCAAAATATGCTGGCATTGATGTAAAACGCAATTTGATATTATCCATAACCCTCAGTGGTATGTTAGCCGGATTGGCCGGCGCGGTGGAGATTTATGGTCTTCACCATCGTATGTTTGAGCCAGCGGCCGTTTCTGCGGGATATGGTTTTACCGGTATCGTGGCTGCTTTATTAGGGAACTTACACCCGCTCGGCATTATCCCTTCCTCTATCCTTTTTGGCGGCTTGTTGGTTGGTGGAGATAAGATGCAGCGGGCCATGCAGGTGCCGCAGGTGCTAATCCAGGTGATCCTTGGGCTCGTTGTTCTATTCGTTGTCAGTACCGATTATTTTGCCCGTAAATATGAGAAACGACGGGCCACGGCGGAAGTCGATATCGATGATACGATGGACGATGGAGGAAACAAAGCCGCCGATGTTGGGTCTGGTAATTCCAGCCAGGAGGTGTTCTCATGAGGGAACTGACGATCCTGGCTATCGTTCTTGGCGTTATCCATTCAGGCATCCGCCTGGCTACTCCTTATCTCTATGCCGCCTTGGGGGAAACCTTCGCTCAAAAATCGGGTGTGCTCAACCTTGGTGTAGAAGGGATCATGCTCATGGGGGCATTTTCCGGATTCTACACTGTCTTTGTAACCGGTAATCTCTGGTTCGGTTTACTGGCCGCCGCCGTAATTGGAGCCTTATTTGGTCTGCTCATGTCTGTAGTAAGCGTAACATTTCAGGCTGAGCAGGGAATTAGTGGTATTGGTCTCTATATGCTTGGCCTTGGGCTGTCCAGTCTGTTGTTTAAGACGACCCTGGGAACGGTTGAAGGGGTGAAAGGTTTTTCAGAACTGCATTTTTGTCTTTCCAGCCTGGGCATCAACTCTGATTTGTGTCTGGCAGAGGTGCCTGTCATAGGCCAGATTTTTTTTAGCCACAGCATCTTAACTTATGGTGCGTTTGCTCTGGTACCCATCTCAGCGTGGATTTTCAACAAAACAAATTGGGGCCTGAGTGTGCGATCGGTTGGACAGAATCCAGAAGCGGCCGACACCTTGGGAGTTAGTGTAAATGGCACCCGCTATGCGGCCGTTATTCTTGGCGGCATCCTGGCCGGAATTGCCGGGGCTTCGCTGTCGATTTCGCTGCTTAATATATTCCAGGAAAACATGACCAATGGCATGGGATTTATTGCCGTTGCCCTGGTTTATTTTGGTAGTTGGACGCCTGTGGGTGTATTGATCGGTGCGCTGCTCTTCAGCACGGTAAACGCTTTGCAGTTATGGGTTCAAGTGCTTGACCTCAATTTACCCTCCGATGTGGCTGTCATGCTGCCGTATTTACTGACCATCGTAGCTCTGGCACTGCCTTTTAGGCGTGCAGAACAGCCGGCGGCCTTAACTAAGCCGTATGAACGTGGTGAGAATTAATTGAGTTTGTTTTAAATCGCCTGCTAAAGAATGCGGGCAAAAAAGGAGAAGATATGAAAAAAATACATTGGTTAATCGTTTTGTTGTTGGCAATGGCGATGGTTATATCGGCATGTAGAGGGGCAGCTCCCAGTGATGGTTCCGCAGTTGTTGAGGAAGCCCCTACGGCTGCAGAAGCTGAGCCTCAAGAGGAAGCAGTAGTTGAAGAAGCGGCGGAGGAGCCTGCTGAAGAAGTTGTTGAAGACTTATCGGCCGAAGCAGATGCTTCTGGCATCGGGAATGTTCGCGTGGCAATTGTCATGCCCAGTACGATTTCCGATGTTGCCTGGAGCCAGTCAATGTATGACTCGCTGCTGAGAATCCAAGAGAGCGCTGGTGGTCCGGATGTGATGGAAATTGCCTACACGGAGAATATGTTCAACGTAACAGACGCCGCGGCTGCCATCAGAGATTATGCAGCGGATGGGTACAACATTGTTATCGCTCATGGCACTCAGTATGGGACCTCTTTGTTCGAAATTGCCCCGGATTTTCCTGAAACCAGCTTCGCCTGGGGAACGGCAACCGATGTCGGTACAGAGCAGGGTTTAGAAAATGTGTTTGCCTATGAGGCCAGAGCCGAAGAAGGCGGATTCGTGAACGGCGTGCTGGCAGCGAATCTGTCTGAATCTGGTATCCTTGGCGTGGTCGGTCCCGTTGAAGCAGGTGACGCAAAGTTATATATCGATGGATTTGTCGCTGGCGCGAAAGCAGCGAATCCGGATATTACTGTAAATGTATCTTATACAGGTTCCTTTGGTGATACTGCCCTGGCAGCTGAGGCAGCGAATACCCATATTCAAGCCGGTGCAGATGTCTTGACAGGATCGGCGCAGCAGGTTGTTGGTGCGATCGGGGTCGCTAGTGAGAAGGGTGTTCCCTGGCTTGGCACACAATCCGATCAAAGTTCTATCGCTCCGGAAATCGTTGTCGCATCGCAGTTATATGACTGGGATGGCATTGTGCTGGATATGATCGAGAAAAATCAATCAGGCGAATACGGTGGCACTGCTTATGCGCTTACATTGAGCAATGGCGGCCTGGTCATGGAGTACGCTGATGGGCTCGATGCTGATGCAGTAGCCGCGGCGGAAGAAGCTGCAGGTCAAATCGTTGCCGGCACTATTGATGCCATGGCTGCTATTGAAGGGACCATGCCGGAGACTCCGGCGGCAGAGGAAAGCGGTGAACTTGAGCTGCCGGAAATCGAGCCTGTGCGCATTGCTTTGGTGATGCCCAGTACGATTAGTGATCTCGCCTGGAGCGAGTCGATGTATGACTCACTGCTGCAGCTGCAAGAGGCTTACGGTGGAGATGTTATCGAAATTGCTTATACGGAAAATATGTTTAATGTGACCGATGCGGCCGCCGCAATCCGAGACTACGCTGACAGTGGCTACAACCTGGTTATTGCTCATGGTGCGCAGTATGGAACCTCTTTGTTCGAGATCGCTCCTGACTTCCCGGATGCCAGTTTTGCTTGGGGCACATCAACCAATACCGGGTCAGAAGAAGGCGTTACAAATGTCTTTGCTTATGAACCACGTGCGGAACAAGGGGGTTACGTTTCCGGTGTTCTGGCGGCTTACCTGACCAAATCTGGGATTATCGGTTTGGTGGGTCCTGTTGATGCCGGTGATGCGAAACTTCATGTAGATGGTTTTGTTGCCGGTGTTCATGATACCAATCCTGATATCGATGTGAATATTTCCTTCACCGGTTCTTTTGGAGATACGGCATTGGCGGCTGAAGCGGCCAATACGCATGTGCAGGCCGGCGCTGATGTTTTAACCGGCTCCTCTCAGCAGGTGGCCGGGGCAATTGGCGTCGCTAAAGAGAAAGGAATTCCCTGGATAGGTATTCAGGCCGATCAGAGCCCATTGGCTCCAGATATTGTTGTGGCGACGGTTCTTTATGACTGGCAGCCCACCCTCCTGACGATGATCACTTCACAGCAGGCGGGTAATATGGGCGACCAGGTTTTGGAACTTACACTTGAAAATGGCGGCCAGAAGATGATTTATTCTGATAGTCTGCCCGAGGAAGCCGTCAATGCGGCTAAGGCGGCTGAACAAGGGATCATCGATGGTTCGATTGAAATCGTGGCTGAACCACGTTAGGGAAACAATGAAATAAATGAAGGGCATGGGAGATATCCTCTGCCCTTCGCTGCCGGTTGTCGATTGTCATAAGGAATAGGATCATGAGCAATAATAAGAACCTTCTCCCTTCGGGTCTTCCAAGAATTGAGACTTTGGAAATGCGTGGCATTGTGAAGCGTTTCCCAGGCGTACTGGCTAATGATCATGTGGATTTCGACGTCAAAGCAGGGGAAATTCATGCCTTGCTGGGCGAGAACGGAGCCGGGAAGAGCACGCTCATGAAAATCCTTTATGGCTTATATAGTCCTGAAGAGGGGGAGATTTTGCTCAACGGCGAGCCAATAAATATTGAATCACCTAATGATTCGATTGGTTATGGCATCGGCATGATTCACCAGCACTTCATGCTGGTAGATAACTTGTCGGTTGCTCAAAATGTAGCCATTGGCTTGAAAACTTCTAGAGGGCCTATTGTCGATCTGGATTCGGTTTCTGAACGTATCCTTGATCTATCCACGAAATATGGTCTGAAAGTTGATCCTCGGGCGATTATCTCTGATCTGGCAGTCGGCGAGCGGCAGAGAGTTGAAATTATTAAAGCCTTATACCGTGGTGCGGCGCTATTGATTTTGGATGAACCAACGGCCGTACTCACGCCCCAAGAAGTAGAAGATGTCTTCGTGATCTTTCGACAGATGGCTGCCGATGGGCACGCATTGATATTTATTTCGCATAAGTTGGATGAGATTTTCGCTCTGACCGATCGCGTTACTGTGCTGCGGGACGGCCGGGCAATTGGAACCGTGCCAACGGCCGATGTTACAAAGCGCGATCTGGCTAACATGATGGTCGGCCGTGAAGTAGTATTGGAACGTTTCCGGCCTGAGATTGACCCAGGAGAGGTGCGCTTGGAGCTTCGCCTGATTAATGCGATCAACGACAATCAAATCCCCATCTTGCGTGATTTAAGCCTGGAGATTCGCAGCGGCGAAATCCTTGGCGTTGCCGGTGTTTCCGGAAATGGTCAACGTGCTTTGGCTGAGGCTATCGCCGGTTTGCAAAATGTGATTAGTGGTCATGTATTATTGGAAGGTAAGGATGTTACTAACGTGGACCCGGCTGAAATGTATAGAGTCGGTCTTTCGTACATACCGGAAGAACGGATGCATGATGGCGTCATAAAAGATTTTTCGGTTTCGGATAATGTGATCCTGCAGGACCATGTCCATCCTCCTTACAGCAACGGCCTATTTCTCAATTTCAAGGCTATCGAAAGCAAGTCACAAGAACTCGTTGAAAATTACAATGTCAAAACTCCCAGTCTAGAAACCCAGGTTAAAAATCTTTCCGGGGGTAACATCCAAAAGCTTATTCTGGCCCGCGAACTGGACCGTAAGCCACGGGTATTAATAGCGGCTCAACCAACTCGCGGTGTAGATATAGGTGCAACAGAATACATTCACGCCCAGCTATTAGCACAACGATCTGAAGGTTTGGCCACACTATTGATTTCAGAAGACTTGGACGAGGTTAAAGCGCTCTCAGACCGAATACTCGTTATGTTTGGGGGTGAAAGTATGGGCATCGTGAATGCCGACGAAGTAACCATTGAAGAACTTGGCTTAATGATGGCTGGGGAGCACGTGGAAACGGTTCTATCCTAGGGGTGAGAATGATAAGTCGAATAGTTAATCATTCAATTTAACCCTTGAAAAGCTCGTAGCAAATTCAGTAGAATTAACTCAAATTTTGTTTTCGAGGGTAGCATGATAGATGGGGAAAATATAATCGAGGTCTCAGATGCGACCTTTGAAACTGATGTAATTTATCGGTCCCAAAGCAAACCGGTGGTTGTTGATTTTTGGGCGCCGTGGTGCGGTCCGTGTCGTATGTTAACCCCAATACTGGAAAAGTTAGCGTCTGATCCCTCGTTTGACTTTGTCCTGGCCAAAGTGAACGTAGATGATAATCCCCAAGTTTCAATGCGCTATCAAGTCCAAGGGATTCCGGCGATAAAAGCCTTTGTCGACGGTGAAGTCAAAGACGAGTTCGTTGGCGCTTTACCAGAATCGAAGGTTCGAGCATTTATCGAAAAACTGGTTCCCGGAGAAGCTGACCTCGCATTTCGAGAAGCGGGCAGCTTACTGGCCACAAGACATTGGCCTGAAGCGGAGGACGCGTTCCGTGACTTGTTGGAATCTGCCCCAAATTATCGAGGGGCCAGTCTTGGATTAGCACGATCATTATTGGCACAGGGATTGGGTTGTGAAGCGCAGGAACTCCTACAAGGCATCCACCAAGGGGCAGAACTCGTCCAGGCCGGTCGCTTATTGCCCTTGGCTAATTATCTGTGCAACCTTGAATCGGGTTTTGATGAACTGGAAATCGAACCGTTGGAAGCTCAATTTTGGCAAGCGGGTCGTTTATTACAACGCGGTAATCTTGAAGCTGCTATGGATGGTTATCTCGATATTCTTCGTCAGGATAAACAGTTTCGCGGTGGAGAACCCAAAAAACTCTTATTGGGATTGTTTGAGTTGTTAGGAGACGATGATCCATTAACCGAGAGTTACCGCCGCGAATTGGCCATGATCCTCTTTTAACTTCATTCAATCGTTATAAATCTATCTTTCCTGACAGTAGAGAAAGTAATAATTTAACAGCGTTCTCGACATCTTTAGCGTCGACAGTTTCACTTTGACTGTGCACATAGCGGCAAGGGATTGAGATGCAGCCTGCTGCACTTCCCGGACCTGAAATTTGGATAGAGCGTGCGTCGGTTGAGCCAAATTCAAAAACCTCAAGCTGGTAAGGGATTTCTTCTTTTTCAGCACAACTGCGCATCGCACGAACAAGATCCCTATGAGCAATCATGCCTTTATCCTTGACCTTAATAGCCGGCCCTGCACCCAGATCAACAGCCAAAATGCGTGATTCAGGCAAGTCCCCGGTTGCGGTTACATCAACGGCAATCCCAATATCAGGCAGAATGCCATTGGCCGCCGCCTGCGCGCCACGAGTACCTACTTCCTCTTGCACACTGAAGACGAAATATACGTCATGAGGTGTGTTTTTTAATCTCTTTAAGGTCTCAATCGCAACATAACAACCAATTCGATCGTCCATGCTTTTTGATGTCAACCGATCTCCTTGGGCGACAAATTCTCGTTTAAAGCTGGCTGCATCACCTACTTGAACCGGACAATCATCCTTACTAGCCGCACCCACATCGATGTAATATTTCTCCAATGGTTGGACCTCTTTGGGGAACATTTTACCTTCACAGTAGACGACACCAAGAGTACCATTGGCAAATTGGACGCGATTGCCCGTTAGAATGAGCGGCGAAACACCGCCGATGTTCGTGAAGCGTAGGAACCCTTCTTTAGAGATGTGGCTGACCATCAGGCCTATTTCATCCATATGGGCGGCGATCATTATCTTAAATCCATCACCTTGACCTTTTTTTGTGGCTATCAGGTTTCCCATCGAATCAACTGATATCGTGTCTGCAAATGGTTCGATCTCCGAAAGAATTAAATCACGAATCTGATCCTCAAATCCTGACGGTCCATGGGTTTCTACAAGTTGTTTGAGCAATGTGTTCATTCTCTGCTTATTCCTGTTACTTTTAAATGCTGCGGTTGATTAGCTGGGGTGTTACCGAGTGCAGTGTTGCCTCTGTCAATTTTACAAAGTTCGTGTAATCTTCAAGATTTATCATCATGTTTGGCGTGTGAGCGTGGCGTCCCGGCACGGCGATTGTTGCCGCAGGTACACCGCCATGTACAGCTTGAATAACGGCCGTGTTGGTGCTCCCGCCGCCTGGCTGCCGGATTTGAAAGGGGATCTCATTCTTTTCCGCTGTGCGCATGATATGGCTGACCAGGCGTGGATCTTGGATGGTTACACGATCCATAACATAAACCGCCGGTCCTTTTCCTAGAACGACGTTGGGGCTGATATCCTGGTCGGTAGGCAAATCATAGGCCGGCGTACTCTCCAGGACGAATGCTGCATCCGGTTTGATGCCATAAGCTGCAACTTGTGCGCCTCGTAAACCAACTTCTTCCTGAACTGTAAACGCAGCAATAATATCGAAAGGATAGGGTTCTCCGCGTAATATCTCGATCAATGCGGCACAACCGGCGCGGTTATCAAAGGCTTTGCCAATGGCTGTCGGACCAAGCTCTTCGTATTCGGTGATGAAATTGGCCAGATCGCCAATGTTAACTTTACCCATTGCCGAAGTTTTGTTTTTAGCGCCAATATCAATGCGCATCGATTCACATTTGACCACACTCGTGCGCTGGTTTGCTTTCAACAGGTGGATCGGCCGTGCACCAATTACGCCTGTAATTTTCTGCGGACCGACCTGAACAACCTTACCCAGTAATGTGCGATCATCAATACCGCCCACCGTGTCAAATCTGAGCAGACCACTGCTGTCGACATTCGTGACCATAAGGCCGACTTCATCCATATGGGCGTCAATCATTACTCGAAGGTCGACTGCCCCTGTTCCAGATTTAAGAGCAATCAGGTTGCCCATCGCATCGACATGCCATTCATCGACATGCTCGGCGATCAAGTCGCGGATTAGAATGCGAACTTCTTTTTCAGCGCTGGAGACGCCTGAAGCTTCAGTAAGTTTCTTAAGCAGCTCATTCATAGTTTGTTTTTTATCTCGATACTTTGAGGGTGAGTTGTTAATCCTCCTCTTCCATCATCTCCTTGACGATATCTGTTAAGAACGCGCTGTCCAATCGCGTAATAAATTCCGCTAATAAGCGCCCGGTTCTTTCAACGTCCTTTGTATTGACTGTTTCAACCATTGTGTGCATATAACGTAAGGGAATGGAAACCAACCCGGTAGGTACACCAGAGCGCGCGACTTGAATACCAAAAGCATCCGTTCCGCTTCCTCTTGTGTGCGTACCCACAGAAACATCCATCTCGATTGCTTCGGCGGCGCTTTTAAGAGCCTTGTACATACCTGGATGAACATTGGGGCCGATATCAAGTCCCGGACCACTGTTTAGTTCCGGATGGCCTTGTTCACTAAGTCCCGCGCCTTTGGCGAAAGTGACGTCAATCGCGACGGCCGCATCTGGTTCCTGCAAAAAAGCGCCGGTATATGCTCCTAAGAGCCGTGTTTCCTCTTGAGCGGTCGCGGCGGCCACAATATCCCATTCATGGTTGCGATCTTGAAGTTCTTCCAAACAAATGATAACGGCAGCTACTGAGGCGCGGTTATCAAGCGCTTTACCGGTAACATTTTTGCCCATTAATTTCCGTAATGGCTGGCGGAAGGAGATAAAATCTCCGATATCTACCAGTTCCTGTAATATCTCCATCGGTAGACCGGGATCAACGACAAGGTCTTCGAAGCCAAATGGTCCATTACGACGTTCAGACGGCAGCATTCTAGCCGGTAGTGATGCTAAGACACCGTGGATATCGCGACGGCCGTGAACAACCACCGGCTGGCTGTATAGATGACGAATATCTACGCCACCTACATTTGTTACCCGTAAGAAACCATACGCATCGCGATTTACCACCTCGGTAACCATTAAGCCGATTTCATCCATATGCGCTGCTAATAAGAGTTGGGGCCTTGGTTCAGTTCCCGATCCCGATTTAACGGCAAAGACACTGCCTACTCTGTCGGTTGTAATTTTATCGACAAATGGTTCCCAAATTTGTGATATTTGATCGGCGATCCGTCTCTCAAAGCCGGACGGACCTGGAGTTTCAGAAAGGGTTTTTAGTAATTTAAAGATTTTCATTATCCCTCATTCTGTAGATGGTTCGGGTGATGGGGTTGGTGTAACAATTTCAAAGGCCGGTGTCTCCGTAGGTATTGGAGTGTCGGTTACTGTTGGTTTTACTGTATCGGTTGGCAAGGGAGTAGGCGCGGTTGTTTCCGTGGGAGCAATTGTCGGTGTTGAGGTTTCCGTTGGCGTTTGTGTAACTGTGGGAGTGGCGGTTGCAGTTTCACTGGGAACCGGCGAGGCTGTGGCTGTCGGGGGAACCGGTGTTTCTGTGGCTGGTATATCGGTAGGCGCTTGTGTAGGTAGGCTGGTGGCTGTTGGTGGTTCCGGAGTTGCTAATGGTGTTGCCGTTGGTCGAGATGTGCGTGTCGGTAGGGTCGTTGGTGTGGATGGACCCGATCCCAAACCAGGCGTGCTTGTTGGTGTGGGAGAGAGAATCGCCGGCAAGGTAGGTGGTGTCATGACGGCATCCTCTCGGGGTGCAATTGAAAGTAAGTAAATACCCCCACAATAACAAGGCAGTGTTAACAGGATAATTCCAATCAAAATCGCATAAGTGCGACCGTGGCTACTCATGATGTGATCATAGTTGACAAACCAGTTTGTGACAAATAGCAATTGGCATAAAATAGAGGTGGTTCACATTTGTGCTCAGTTCGCATATTGCTATATAATGCCGGATGTTAGTCGGTTATGTATAGCTGATCTAGTGCTGTTGGTCTTTGGCTCAGAATTTTTCTTATATTGCAAAGAGATTTCATGGCAGCTATAAAATAGGAGAGATATGCCTTCCCCGGGCCAGCGTAATATCCAGCAATATCTACGCACTAATCTGATTGCCTTCATCGTTATAATTGTGTTGATTGTTATTCTCGCTGCATTCACCACGATTTCCTTTTTTTCCGCAAGACAGGTTTTCACAGAGATAGTGGATCAAGCCAATACCGCTTCGTCGCATTTGGCTGCTTATCAATCAGATTTAGAACATTTCATACTTTTGTTTGAAGATAGGGATGAATCATTGGATGGAAGCGAAGAGGGGAGTAGCGATTCCGGCCATCAATCCAAAAATAATGATTTTTATAATCAGATTATTATTGTCGATGATCAACATAACATTGTTGATTCCTTTCCACCCGCTAATCCCGAGACTTCTTTGACCGACCAGGAACTTAATGCCGTTATCGTTGGGGATAACAAGGGATTGATCCCAAGTTTTGGACCGGAAGGAGAACCTGGTTTAAGTATCGTTACTCCTGTAACTGGGATCGATGGATCCACGGATGAGGCATTAATCGGCCGTGTAAATGGGAGTTCTCTCGCAAACAGCCTCATTGTTTCCCTTGGAAATGATCCAGGTATAACTGGCGCAGTCATTGACTCGGATGATAGACCGATAATCAAGATTGGCACAAAGAATATCATCTGGTCGGGTATTGAAAACCCTCTGCTTGATATGGTTCTTTTGGAAGATGATAGCAATGGAAAAACACGACTAGGACAGGACGATCGAGGTGTTCCGCAGCTGATCTATCTTCCACCTTCAATAAATCAAAATTTGCAGCTCGGCGTCTCCTATCCCTTAACAACAATCCTGAAACCTGGACTGATTGGCGCTGGTGTTTTAGGCAGTGTTCTATTGGTGGTTGCCGGTTTTTTCTATTCCAGTATGAATACCTACGGACAGGAGTTGAGCCAATCGATCTCAGGTCTGACCCAGGATTCACGGAAATTTACCGCAGATACGACACTCTCGTTAAGAGGAGACGATGGTCGTCAGGATGAACTGGGTGAATTGAGCCAGGCAATGGGTGAACTGCAGCGAGTTCTGAAGAATCGCCTGGACGAACAATCATTAATGCTCTCAATTAGCCAGGAAACTTCTACCAGCTTTGAGTTATCAGAGAGTCTCCCCGTTGTGCTTCATGGTGCTCTTCGGGGTACCGGAGGTGCCGGTATTCGGATTTTGGTACTCAATCCAGGGGGAGGCAATCCGGTATCCTATTCTGAAGGTCCTGCAGCGCAAAGCATGCAGTTATTCGACAGTAAACTTCTGTCATTGATGCGCCGGCAAGAAGAACTTAGCCTGAGCTCTCAGCAGGCGATTTACGAAACGCTGGAAATCGATCCTTCGACTCCTTTGGCCATCAAGGCGCTTTATGCGCTCCCACTAGGGGTTGAAAAGAAATTTTTAGGACTTATGGTTGTCGGTTTCCGTGATGAGCGGGAATTTACTGAGAATGATGCGACTTTTTTGCAATTCCTCGCCGGCCGAGCATCGATTTTGGTCCAAAAGAGCTTCCTCTATACGTACGCTGAAGGGGGTAGGAAACGGCTGATGGCTGTATTAGACAGCACATCTGAGGCGGTCATCGTGACCGATCCAACAGCGCGCATTTTAAGAGTTAACCGGGCGCTGGAACGCTCTTTCGATTTAGTGGGACAGCGTATAACCGGAAGAAAAGTGGCCGATGTTATCGACTCACCTGAACTTGTTACCGCTTTAACTTCTGAAGAGACTGACTCACGTGATTTGGAAATTCAAGGTAAAGACGGCTGTACTTATTTCGCCAATACCTCTTTAATCATCAGTCATGATGGGAAAGCATTAGGCCGAGTCGCCGTACTTCATGATGTAACCCACCTCAAAGAAATAGATCGTTTAAAGTCGGAGTTTATTGATAACGTATCACATGATTTGAGATCGCCGCTTACCGTATTGAGCGGATATGCTTCAGCGTTAGCGCTTGCTGATGATCTGACTGAGGAGCAGCGCGAGTACACCGACAATATCCTCCATAGTGTCGAGCGAATGGTCGAATTGGTTGAGGATGTCTTGGATTTGGGGAGAATTGAAGCGGGAGTGGATTTAGTATTTGAGCATATTCATATCGGCCGTTTGCTGCAGGATCTGGCAGATGAACACTGGTTGTATGCTCACGAAAGCGGCATCCGGCTTAGAGTTCGAGCTGCCGATAATTTACCCCTCGTTTATTGTGACCGGCGGTTACTCAAGCGCGCCTTATCTAATATCCTTATGAATGGTTTTAAGTACGCTCCGAACAGCGAAAAAATGGTCCTTGCTGCTGAGCTTGCGGAAGATGCCATGTTGATCAGTGTACAGGATCGAGGACCAGGTATCGCCCGGGAAGATCAACTGCGCCTTTTTGAGAAATTCTATCGCGTCAAGCGGCATGGCGCTGGAGCTGTAAAAGGAACTGGTTTAGGTTTGGCCATGGTTAAGAGTATTGCCGAAAAGCATGGAGGGCGTACCTGGTGTGAAAGCGCCGCAGGAAAGGGGAGTACGTTCTATATTGCTTTGCCTCTGAAAGAAGGCACGCCTCTTTAGCGCGAGGATTGTAAATCAGCCACTATTTTTTGCAGTTCCGGGGGGAGTTCGGCCGTTATAGTTAGCATGGTGTCATCAGACGGTTTGCGGAAAGTTAAGTGCGCGGCATGTAAGAAATGACGATTTAGTGGTATACGCTGCTTCCGCCGTCCATACACCTTATCTCCTACAATCGGATAGCCAATATAAGCCAGGTGAACCCGGATCTGATGTGTACGGCCGGTTATCGGGGCGCATTCAACCAGAGTGAATTCGTCATAGTATTCAAGGGCTGTGTAGCGAGTTTTTGCTTTTCGAGCTTGTTTTGATTTTGATTGGGGGGCGTCCGCTGGGAACACGGCCATCATTTTACGTTGGTTTGGATCACGGCCGATTGGGGCATCGATTAAGGCGTTAGGAGGTTGGATTTGGCCTTCCACCAAGGCTATATAATGTTTGGATACTTCTCTCGCCTTAAATTGTGCCTGCAGGTGTCTGAGTGCATGGTCATTTTTAGCCACTACTATGAGACCTGATGTGTCTTTATCCAGGCGATGCACAATTCCCGGCCGTTTCGTGTCTCCCACACCTGGTAAGTCAGGACAATGTGCCAGGAGCGCATTGACCAACGTTCCGCTGGAGTGGCCAGGTGCCGGATGAACAACCATTTTTGCCGGTTTGTTTATGACGATAATATCGTTGTCTTCATAGCGTACATCGAGAGGAATATCTTCCGGATTGATGGGGCTCTCTGCCGGTTCTGGAATTTCAGCCTCAATGACCTCATTCCCTTCCAGGCGCTGGCTTGCCTTGGCTGGTTTTCCATTAATCAGAACAAGACCATCAGCAATGAGCCGTTGCCACTGAGCACGGGACAATTCCGGCATTAACTTGACTAGCGTCTTGTCCAGGCGCTCGCCTGATTCCTCCGGTTGTAATCTGACTTGCTGTGCTTTCATTCTGCTTTTTTAAGATGTGTAAGCTGAATTCTAATCGTTCTTAGTATTGGTAGCTCGTTCGTTTCTTTCCTCTTGCAAGACGACGTATGCCATCAGGAGAATACCTGCGACAACTGCAGTATCCGCCACATTAAAAACGGGCCAGGGACCAAAATCAAGAAAATCAGTGACACTGCCAAATAGGAGACGATCGAGAAGGTTGCCTAATGCGCCTCCGAGTTGTAAGCCAAGGGCAATGCGTAGTAAGACATTGCCTGGCTCTAGTTTTTGATTGAAGTAAATGATGCCAATAGAAATGATCGAGGCGAAGATGGTAAAGATGAGGTTGGCGTTTTGAAACAATCCAAACGCGATACCTGTATTGGTTGTGTGTGTGAAACGAAAGAATTGTCCTAATGCAGGGAAAGGCGCCCAATAGGTATAGATTGGTAAATTATTGCGGACTAATTCCTTGGAGATGATGTCCAGAATCAGTACAAGTCCCGCGACTAAGAATAGCAGCCAACGCTCTCGGCTTGGCCTCGTTATTTGTTCCATATCTTCTAAGTTTAACCCTCTGTGTTGATACTACCTGGTTCCGGTGTAGGGACGATAGGAAAGCTGTAGTCGGGGATCAGGTCTATTACGCGATTATAAGCTTCGAAAATTGTTTTAGCGCTGTTGAAATAGCCGCTTAGCATTTCTTGCAGAACAACGGAGAAGGTTAACTCATCATAGATTTTACCGATTAGTTCTCCCTGTCCCTGTCTGAATCCCCAGCGATTTGTTGAACCAATGCCGCTTCGGAGCTGTTCAACCACTTGGGGCCCGACAATATCATCTAAATTCTCGCCTTGTAAAATCGGGGAGTTGCCCCAGTCATCGATGTAATACCTTGGACGTTCAATAGTTCCCAGACGCATCGGAACTTTTCGTTCGGATTCGATCTCCAACCAGGTCGGGTAGCCTTCATTAAACCAGTAATTAGCGAAAGAAGCTGCTGCTGGGTCGGCTGCCGAAGTAATTCCTAAATAAGTGATATTCCCGAAATTAGCTGACTCTTCGGCCGTAACATCACTGCGAATATTGGTAATGATGCCGGTGTTTCGATCCAGGCGGTTGGCCATGACTAAATCGGGCAAAATGGAGGGCGAACTCATGATCATGGCCGTTCGGCCATCTAGGAAGGCGTTGCGAGCGCTCGTGTCGGTCTGTACACCCGGCGGGCTGTATTGGTTGACAATGGCATAATAGAAATCAAGCGCATCGCGACATTCCGGTTCCAGCAGTAGAATTTCTCCCGATTCATCTATGAGCTGGCAGTTATTTGCCAGAGCAAAATGCTCGAAAGCTCTCTGCGTATTTATCAGATTTGATTCGGTTGGTATGACCAGGCCATAGATAAGATTATCTGGATCGAAGAGTGCTTCTGCAGCAGCAATCATGTCATCATAATTGTCCGGGACATCCAGCCGGTTTTCCTCAAACCAATCTGAACGGTAAAGGAGGAATTGTTGGTAGCCATCACTGGGAATGGCCGCCGACTGCCCTGACACATCGACTAAGTCGAGAGCGCCTTGATCAAAAGTATCACGGCCGAGTTCATCAATTACGGCATCGGCTACCGTTGCATCAAGAATACCATTTTCACTCCAGAGGACGGTAAACTCTAGCGGAAGTAGGATTACGTCAGGAAGCGTATCAGATATGACGGCCGTTGCTGCCAGATCCGGCAATAGTGCCGGGCTGATGAACTGGAGGGCGACCTCAACACCGGTTCGGTTGCTGTAATCATCGGCTAATGATTGCACAGCCTGGCGATGTTCCGTGGATGTTTCATTGATCCATACTTCAAGCTCGGTTGCGGTTGACGAATCCAGTGGCTTGTTTTCCGGCGGACTGTCGGTTGGCGTCGGGGCGGGGATGTTCATTGGTTCGGCCGTAGCCTGGTTTCTTTCCATGGAGCGTGCTTCTATTGTTGCCAGACGTGGGGGTGTTCCAAACTGTGGCTGGCAAGCTGTTACTATCAGGAGCAGCGTCACCCCTATTATGATTAATGCGACTATTCTGTGCGGCTTTGAAAATTTGCCGTTCGTTTGTTGGTTTGAAATTTTCACTGGAATAACCTGTCATAAATGATCCGCAAACCGCTGAGGGTGAGCGTTTGATCCACATAGTCGATTACCGAGGTGTAAGGGGCTAATAAATTGATCAACCCCCCGGTACCGAAAATCAATATTTTCTGATCGTTATCTGGATGTTCTTCCTTGAGCCGCTCTACCATACCCTCAATTAAACTGACGTATCCATAAATTAATCCTGATTGCATGGCATGAATGGTATTACGGCCGATGGCATTAGGAGGCGCTTCGAGCGGAACTTGTTGTAATTGTGCGGCTCGTTGTGCGAGAGCATCTGCTGCAACACCTAATCCGGGAGCAATAGCTACTCCGAGTAATTCACCCTTGCTGCTGACGACGTCGAATGTTGCTGCTGTGCCAACATCTATGACGATTGCTGGTTTTTTATAACTGTAATAAGCTGCGACCGCATTCACGATACGATCAGCGCCAACTTCTTTTGGGTTGTCTGTCTGGATGATTATGCCGGTATCAAGTTCGGAGTTAACAATGATAGGGTAGATATCTAGATAATCCTGGCTGAGTTTCCTAAAGGTCATTGTTAGTTGGGGGACTACGCTTGAGAGGATAACAGCTGTAATGGCATCCATCAGTTCGGTTTCTTGCATTAAATTCTTAACAAGGATGCCATATTCATCACTCGTTCGATCCTGGATTGTGCGCAGTCGCCACTCATGCAGCCATTTGTTCCCGTCCCAGATACCTAAAGCTACCTGAGTATTCCCTATATCAATTGCCAAAAGCATCGTATTGAATTTCCCTTATCTGAAGTATTGCGAATTTATGCAAACGATAGCCAATTTAATTGGCTTTCACTTCTTCCCAGGTCACCGCATTGTTGCGTGCAGGAACGGAACCCAACGGTCCTGGTTTGTATCCGGTGATTGCTTTCACTATTTTAGCCACATGATCGTGGCTGGTAGAAATAAAATAAGTAAAACGATTCTGTGTACCACCGGCGGCTGTACCCGCTACATAAAGGCCGGGAACATTCGTTTCCATGGTGGACTCATCAAATTGGGGGACCTGTTCGTCGCCGATAAGGATAACCCCGGTCTCTTTAAATAAAGTCATGTCAGCTTCAAAACCTGTGCATAATAAAACAGCGTCCGTTTCAAATGAGACAGGGGTGTCATTTTCTTGAAACCGATCCACGGTTGAGCCTAGTTTTACAAAAGAAGGAGTAATCTCGAGCGGTATGGTGGATGGGAAGAAGGCTATCTCGCCTTTGCGTAGCCTATCTTGAATGTCGATCCATAAGTGAGGTTTAATCCTTTCATCGTTTAGTTGAGCGCCGCGATAACTTAAGGCTACTTGAGCGCCGCCTCGCCAGCAACGTAGGGCTGCCTCCATTGCTGAATTTCGACCGCCAACAACCAATACACGGCGACGGAAATATGGGTGAGGACCTGGGAAGTAATGCGAAACATGTGGCAGATCTTCGCCGGGAATATTCAATCTCCGTGGCCAAGCCATTCCTCCGATGGCCAGAACAACATTTTCAGCCCAGATTTTCCTCATACCTGTTAGGGGTTCTGTTTGGATGATGAAACCTGAATCTTGCGGATCAATTTGGGTTACAGGTTCATAGAGTCTCAAATTCAGATCAAACATTTCTACAAGCGTGCGTAGATAGGCCAAATATTGTTCTCCAGTGATTGGCAGCTGGTCAAGATTGTGAACTGGAATACCGGCTAAAGCCACGTGTTCGGGGGTGCTGAAGAAATGGGTGTTGGGCGGCCATTTGCTGAATTCGTTGCCGATCTGTCTGGCTTCGATCAGTAAATAATCTACTCCCAGGCGATCGAGCGTGATAGCAAGTTCGATGCCGATAGGGCCGGCGCCAATGATGGCAATTTTGGTTTCTTCAATGATATTTGTCATAGTTGACTAATAAAAAGCTAGATTGAATTTTTGATACAGCACCTTGAATCTTAGCACGTCGGAATAATCATCGCTAAGATATTCATGGGCATGGCATCTGTCTACAGCTACAATATTTTTTAGATGAACGATGAATGACGAAAGAATGCTACAGCCAGTTGAAGATCCACGTGATAATCTGAGTAAACTTCAGTCGGAGCTTGAAACGGCTCGCGCCTCGTTAACTGAGGCTGAAGCTGAGCTGGCCGAGGAACAAGCCGCTGTAAATGTCTTCCGTATGCACTGCCGGATTAGATTGGATGATCTTGTCGACCGTTATTTGCAGTTACGTTCGGAGAGGGAATCCTTATTGATAAATTTAGAATTCCTACGTCAGGGATTTGACCCTATGTCCGTTGATGATGATCCGCTTGCTGATGAGGTTTGGTTTGAGGAATCAATAGATGAAGAGGATATCCTTTTACCAACGGATACCCCAACTGATAAAGCTGCGGAAAAAAGGCTTTACCGTGAGTTAGCCCGCCGTTTCCATCCGGACCTCGCGACAAACCTTTTTGAACGCGCTTACCGGACAACAATCATGGCGGCGATTAACATTGCCTATGCCGAGAGGGATACCGAAGCGCTGTATGACTTGGCAGGAGAGTTAAATCCAGCGGAAGCTGTAGACCTCGTTCAGCCATCCAATGCTGAGATGCGCCGAATTGGACAGTTGATAAATAAGATGCGCCGTCTGGAGAGGAAAGCAAAACGACAACTGGCCGCTTTGCGGAGAGAAAATACAGCCCGCTTGTGGCAAAGAGTGCAAATCCTTGGTGACCAGGATGAAGATGGATGGACTATCATAAGGAAAGAGTTGCAGCGGGCGATCACGCTGCGTGAAAATGAGATTCAGGAATTGCGAATTCAGTTGGAGTTATTAGAGCAAACCAACCAAGAGGATAGATCTCCATAAATCGAAACGCTCTTATCTTTTAGGAAGGATTTTTCTATTCCTTAGCTGTTGCGATTGGTTGAATCAGCAATTTGAGACGCCTGGGTTAGAAAATCTGCTGCGGCTTGAGCACTCTTTTTTGAGGCCTGTATTTGATCGAGACGGTCGTGCCAGAATGCCGATCCCGCGCTAGCGGCGAAAGCAGTCAGAATAATTCCTACCGTGATTGATTTATCAACCGGCAGCCAGCTGCGCCAGGCATGTAAAGTTCCACCACTTACAACAACCCAGTTTAATTGGTTCAATACATCTGGAAATGCCTCCCCAAGGAGGTCGAGGACATCTATTTGTAATGAATAGGCAATCAACAGACCTATGGTGATTGAAATGACGCGCAGGATACGCAATCGTGAAGTTTCTTCATCGCGCTGCTGATCGCTGCGCTGCATAATGAATTGAGCGATTGTTTCAGGAGAAAACGAAAACGGCTGCTCTTCCCTGCTAAGTACGCCTTCTTCATAATCTGTGACGGTGTCAGGTTTGCTGAAGCTACCAGGATCGACACGGGTTACATCGAATCCCTGGCGCAGTAGATTCCAAAGGGTTTCGACTCGATGAATAACTGTTGTGTTTTCCAGAGGAGATTCGGCTGGGTTCATGCGCCGGTCTCTAACGGCCGATCGCATAAGTCGGTCGTACAGATACTTGCTAACCAGGCTGATCACCATGAACAGCGCCAAGATTAGCAATATGAAAAGGACAAGCCAGGACCACCAGGGTTGAATCCAGCTCAAGAACTTCAATTGGCCGGTGACGCGATTAATGCTAGTAGGCTGTAAAACCCAAATTAAGAGCGTGAAACCAAGACTGATCAGCAGTGCGAGTCCTGTTGCCCCATAAAGCCCGATAAACCAGAGTTTGTCATTGTTCCCGAATGACCTACGAGCATAATAAAGTCCAGAGATAGCAGCCAGAGCCAGTATTAAAAATAATAAAAACCAGGAGGTTGGGAAGCCGTTCCAGTCACCTAAGACTGCTCCTCCAAACGGTGGCGACTCGATCTTTTGTTTGACCCAGGCCAGGTATAGAAGAATAAAAGCGAGGAATAAAGAAGGCAGAAGAATAGATCGCTGCCGGGTGGGAGGGAATGCCCCACCTTGCCAGCCGCGCAGCTTTCGCCATATCTTGCGAGAAGGACTTTGCGTATCGTACCGGCGCAGCTCAACCGCATCAAGAACATTGCGCACGCTATCTAGAAAAGTATCTGTAGATTGGGAAACTCCGGCGCTAACAACGTTTAAACGTGAAACGACGGCGAGTTTGAGTGATTCGACGGAAACTGGATTAAATCCGACGCCAAGCAGAATTGGTTTAACATCATCATTGAATTCCTCGATGATTACCCCACTGTTTTGTGTAAAAAAGTCATCTTGCTTATTACTCAACCAACCATCAACGATCTGTACTGACCAGAAATGGGAATCCTGTAGATCGTTGATCAGGTTGTTCAGAAATTCATCCGGATATTCACCATCAAATAAGCTTATCTCCTGGGCTAATTGATCGCGAAGAGGTTTGATGGCGGCTACAGGTAATAAAAGCCGGTTTTGCAGCGTGTTCAATACATTTGTAACGTATGCCTGTAGATATTTTTTAAAGTTATAAAGTTCTTTCGATGATAAGGATTGGTTGGAACTGCTGATTTGCTCCGCTCTTTGGAAGGCTGCACCGAATTCGCTGCCCGTTATTTGCTCGCGTAAGGCAGCAAAACTCTCTGCACCTTGCAAGGTTTCCGTCAGGAGGCTTCTTAGATCCCGGATCATGCGCCGAAATTCTTCTTGAGTCGTTGCGCTTACGCTCAAGACTCCCAGTTCCCCCGGTAGATACTTCTCCATACGATCCAGGGCATCCATGGAAGTTACTTTGCGCTTCATGCCGATCGCTACTTTCAAACTGTCAATCGCTACTTCAGTACCTACGGCAACTAAAGCCATCACAGAGAAGAATATAGCCAGCCCGGCAAATACGCGCGTGATCTCCACCGGCAAATTATCAGTTCCTTTACTGATGACTGGTATTATTGTTGTTCCACTGCCATTGTTGGCAGTATTGATGTCGCCGGGGATTGGTGAATAAGCGTCCTGGCTAGTTTCTCCTCCCGATTCAACAAGTTCCGCGCGCAGGAGATGGGTCCCTGGATTTTCCAACACGACGTTACAGTTGTCGATCGCCATGCGCAGTGGGGCATCAATACCATCCATTAATGCTAAATTAACCGGCTGGCGGCATTGAGCGAGGATATCTTCGGTCTGTGCATTTGTAACGGTGAGGACTACGTCAACACCAAGATCAGTTGGAAGAGCAGAAGAGCCAACATTCTCTAATGTAATAAAGTAGTGGGTTTCATCTCCAATTCCAGCTGCAAACGGTTGTGTCTCGATGGCGGTTACTGTCAGGTCAAATACCCCGTTGTTTTCCTGCGCATGAGCCGTACTCAGGGGGAACAGCAGTAGGAAACAGGCAACCAGCAATACGAGGGCGGGTCGGCCGTTATTCATTTTGGTACTACTCCAGATAAAGATACGTTGGTGGCCGGTGGGCGACTAGTTGATGATGGGGATCGCTATGACCCATGCCAACCTTCTTTGGCCACATGTAGACATAATTATCCGGAAAATGAATTAATATGTCAAGTTGTTTATGTAAACTCGCTGAGGAAACGGTCGAGAAATGCTTGTAAATTTTCCGTGTGAGAGCCGCGCCAGTAAACCTGATTGCACGCTGCGCATTGCTGGAATTCTTCAAAGTATAGTTTTGTTTTAGGTTGCAGGCTCTCCATGACGACATCCTTTTCAACCGGTTGTAGGATGCCGTTACAACGCAAACAACGTTTCCAGGGCTCAATTTTATCTACTAGTTGAAAGCGCCGGATGACGGATTTTAGCTGGTCGTAAGAATCTGTTGTACGCAAACAATAACCGTAAATAACCTGACTTCGTTTCAATAACCCGCGGTCGCGCGAAAGGAGAACCCGTTGTGACTCATGGGAAAGATTTGATAATTGTTCATCATCAAGCTCGTTGTTGAAATAAAGTGCATCAAATCCCAGTAAACGCAGGTAGCGAGCCAGGCGTCCCAGGTGATTATCTAATAGAAATCTGATCGGGTCGGGTAACGGCGGGCGTAATTTTGTTTCCGTTTCTATTGCTAAGCTGGAAAAGGCTGGATAGATGCTGATATGTTCATCTCGCTGCACAATGTGATTGAAATCGACTGCCTGTCCATCCGCCAAAATGAGATCGACTTCTGTGTGAGGTATTCCCTGCGCCTCGATCAGGTGTTTTACACTCTGATCCCCATCATAGATTGGATAAGGAAAAGTTCGCTGCTTCTTGTCTTTAGGCAAGAAGTAATTGAGATCTGCGTAGAAGCGAAAGAATGCGGTATTCAAGATCAGAATAAAGCTGCTCTCATGGGCGCGAAGGTGAGGCGGTGCATAGGCGTCGGCCCGAGCCGTTCTATTGTTTTGCGATGATACTCGGTCCCATATCCTTTATTTTGAGCAAAGCCATATTCAGGATATTCACTGTCCAAAGCGATCATCATTCTATCCCGTGACACTTTGGCAATTATTGACGCCGCGGCAATGCTTAAACTCTTGCCGTCTCCGCGGATGATGGATTGTTGTGGAAGAGGGGATTGAGATAGGCAGATACGACCGTCAATAAGCAAATATTCGGGCGAAAGATCCAGGTTTCGGAGGGCGTCCAACATCGCCTGTTTCGTGGCAGAAATAATCCCAGAGCGATCGACCGCTTGAGCTGATCGCATACCAACGCCAAAGGACAAGGCTGTATCGACGATGATCTCGAATTGCTCCTCCCGTTTTCGGGTCGTTAGCTGCTTGGAGTCATTGACATCGCAAAGTTTCTTGAGTAGTTGGGGTGATGGTGCAGGGAATATGACAGCCGCGGCGACCACCGGACCGGCCAATGCTCCTCTTCCTGCTTCATCCAACCCGGCAATCACGGAAAGTCCACTGGTTTTAATAACTTCCGACTCGAATTCTAAGGTAGGCACAGCTTTTTATGTGGGAATCGTTCTGTCCTTCGGCAGGACTTTGTACGCTCCACTCATAAGGTTCCAGCGAACCTGGAGCGTTTCAATGAGCGTAGTCACATAGTTCCAGGTTCTGACGTGAGTGTCGGCATGGTCGATCCAACGGGCGCCGATGACAGCGATTTGGTAGCCAAAGTGTCGAGCGAGGGCCAGCGCTTCAATGTCAAATCCCCAGCCGTCGATTTTTGAAACGCCAAATATTTTCTCCGCAGCCTCAGCGGTAAAAGCCTTGAAACCACACTGTGTATCCCAGATACCCGGTACGGCAAATATTTGGATAAAGACATTTCCAGCATTTCCTAAAAAGCGTTTTAAAGCCGGTTGAGGGACAGCCTGTCCTGCACCTTCAGCATCTTTCCTGTCGCGAGAACAGATGACGACCTCATAGCCATCCTCAAAAAAGGGCTGCATTTGCTCGAAATGATTGATGTCGGTGGAATTGTCCGCATCGGTAAATAAGCGAATCTGGCCCTTTGATGCCAGCATACCCTCGCGGACTGTATATCCCTTTCCTCTATTATCTGCGCGATAAATCCAACGTATCTGCTCTCTTGTCTCAGCTAAATCACGGACCAGGCCGAATGTGTTATCAGTTGATCCATCTAGGACAATTAAGATTTCCCATGAGAAGGTCTGGTGAGAAAGATAATCGTAAATAGATAGTAGGGTCGTCTCAATTCGCCTTTCTTCATTGTAGGCGGGGATGATAACGCTTAGGTAGGGGTTAGAATTCTGCATAACTACAAACGCATGATCTTACCTGTGCTAGGGAGACTCGTCAACAGGAGTAAGGATTGCCTCTAAAGATTCATCGCTGATGCGGCGATTTGCCTGTATAGCTCGTCGTTTAGGGAGCATTTTGAAAATACCCCATAAACCAGCCAGCTGGCCGCGTAATCGGGCGCGAGCAGCTTCTCCGCGCCAGGATCGCAGTGCATCACCGCTGATCTTGAGCTGCGCGCGTAGAATCGCCGGCCAATATTTTTGCAATAAGGTTGAAGGGTAATTTTTCCAGATTATTAACAAGAAATTACGGCCGTCGAAGAAACTACTCAGCGCCCCCGTTCCACTAGAAGCCTTTACTTTATGGTAGACAACCGCTCGCGGATTGTAGAGCACTTTATACCCGGCAAGAATAATGCGCCAGGCCAGATCAATGTCTTCGCAGGAAAAGAAGAAATCCTCATCCAGGAATCCGATTTCTTCGAGCATCGATCGCCGGTAAGCGGCAGCACCGCCACACGCGCTGAATACGAAGGTTTCCTCTTCATATTGGCCTTTATCCTGCTGCCAGACGCCGCGGTTACCCGGTATGCCGTCCCTCCGGTAATAATCCCCGGCGGCATGAATAACATCACGTTGGTCAAAAAGGAGCATTTTGCTGGCAACACTTCCTGCTTCCGGTACACGCACGAATGATTTCATGAGTATTTCTAGCCAGTGAGGATCGACTTCGGTGTCGTTGTTGAGCAGTATGATTATCTCTCCTCTGGAAGCTTTGTACCCGGCGGAGCAGGCACCTGTAAAGCCAGTATTTTCGCGTAGTTCTACGAGGATCACCTCGGGATAATTTTCTTTAATAAAAGCTTGGCTTCCGTCGGTGGAGCCATTATCCACAAGAATTACTTCGAAATCAGAGAATGTCTGGCGGCGTAATGAACCAAAGCAATCATCAAGATGGTGTTTGCCATTCAGATGGGGAATGATGATAGATATTTCTAGCGTATCGGCTGTTATCTGTTTTTCCATTGGCGTAATTATATTCTGTTTACTTATCTGAATCAGCTTCCTGAGACATACTTCCACACTATGGATTCTCTGCGCTCAGCCATTCGACCCGATTTGCTAACTGTGCTATAAAGCGCTCAAATGTTCTTGGGGTTAGCACATGCTTGATCAAACGATAAGCCGCATTCGACGGAATCATGGCCTCGAACATGCGACAATACACGTATTAACCGAAAAATATAAACAGTTCAGCGCACAGGGTAATTCAGATCATCGTGGTTTTTCGCTGAATATTTATGGTGATATTAAGGATTATCAGGTTGATGCGGCCGTTCAGGAAGCCTATGAACGTCTGCGCAATGGTGAACATCAGCTGGCTGTGCATCCAAATTGTGGTACGGTCTTGGTTACAACGGCTACTTTATCTACTTTAGCTGTTCAGCTTGTATTTGGCGTCGACTCATTACGGAATAATTCCTCATCAAAAAACAAATTGAACACCTTGTTAAATACAGGGCCGATGGCTGTTCTGATGGCTACATTAGCCATCATTGTATCGAAACCGCTTGGTATGAAATTGCAGGAAAAGTATACGACCGATGGTCATGTTGGCAACCTGAAGATCGTTCAAGTCAGGAAAGTTTCACCATCTATCGTTACCCGGCTATTTCAAATCCTTCTAGTTGGTGGACAGGATAAATACCAACCAACCGCTTATAGAATAGAAACTGAGGGTTGAGCATCGCGGTGTAAAAAGTAAGCCGCTGCACCTGCAAAATGTTTTACATCTTTCACGGAGAGGATGATCTCACTAAGACAGAAAAACTTGCTAGTTTATTGACCCGGCACGGCGATATGGCAATGTTGGAGCTGAATACGACGCGGTTCAACGGGCAGGTACCGATTGCCACCTTGCGACAGGCTGCGGAGACCGTTCCCTTTATATCTCCTATTCGCATAGTTCTTGTCAATAACCTCTTCAGTACGAATCCTGGAAAGGAGTACATGAAAGAGCTGCAGACTTTCCTGCCCAAGTTACCCGCTACTGCCCGGTTGATATTTTTAGAATCCCAGACTTTAAAGAAGAATCATCCTATCCTCATGCTGGCTGAACAATCAGACAATGGCCGGGTTCTGTTCTTCCCACTCCCCGAAGGAGGCCAGTTAATTCGTTGGATTCAGCAGCAAGCCGAGAAGGATGGGGGGGAGATATCACCAAGAGCTGCCAATTTACTCGCTTCCCTGGTTGGAAATGATTTACGAACCTTGGAGAATGAAATCCAAAAACTTGTCGCCTATAAGGAATATTCGCATCCTAAGACGATTGAGCCTGATGACATAGACTTATTATCACCTTATGTCGCAGAAGCCAGTATCTTCAACTTGGTAGACGCCCTGGGGAATCGCAACGAGCAAATGGCATCGACTTTATATCAACAAAAGTTAGATGAGGGCGCCGACCCATTCTATCTATTTTCCATGTTTGTCCGCCAATTCCGTTTGCTGATTCAGGTGAAAGAATTGGCAGCCGAAGATTATGCGCCACATTCAATCGCTCAAGAAGTCGGTATTCATGATTTCGTTGCCGGTAAGCTTAATCAGCAAGCACAGGGATTCAGTATTGAGGAACTTGAGCAAATCTATCGGCATTTAATGGATATTGATGTGGCTGTAAAGATTGGAGAAGCTGATATTCGGACAGCCTTGGACCTCTTGATAGCCCAGTTAACTATTGCGCCTTAAAAAGTACTTCGCCTAAATAATTTATCGTTTTGCGACATGAGGATGTTAAGTGTAGCAAGCGGTGATTATTTCACCAAAAGAAACCCCTCCTTACCGAATCGCCCTGATTTTATTTATTCTCTATAATCTGCGGTATGTGCAGGAAAAATATTGTATTGACCGGTTTTATGGGCACCGGAAAATCGGCCGTCGGCCGAAGTCTTGCTAAGCAGTTGGGCTATCCGTTTATTGATACGGATCAATTGATTGAGGAACAGGCCGGGCAGACGATTGCGGAGATATTCAATCACGAAGGCGAAGCGGTTTTTCGTGCTTGGGAGAGGGAAATTGCCCAGGAACTGGCTTCTCGACGAGAAACCGTGATTGCGACAGGGGGACGGCTCATGCTCGATCCTGAAAATGCGCGTTTACTCGAGACGAACGGACGGGTATTCTGCCTGACTGCTGATCCCGCTGAAATTGCCAAACGTTTAAGGTCGGAGGGCAGCAAAAGACCGTTATTAGCTGTTCCGAATCCCGAAGAGCGGATTAGTGATCTGTTGGCTGAACGTGCCGAGGGTTATGCTCGCTTTCCTGAAGTAATTACTGATGGGAAAAGTATTGAAGAAATTGTAATGGAGATTCAGCATCTCATGGATAAGAAAATAATCGACGTGAAACACCCGAACGGCCGTTACAATGTACTAATTGATTCGAGTATCCTTGCTTCCGTTCATGAATTTGGAAAAATAAAAGGCCCATTAGCTGTCATTACGGATAGTAATGTAGGACCCCTTTACGCAGAAGAAATTCCCGCCGACCTGCTCGTGACCATCCCTGCCGGAGAACCTCACAAGACTCTCGAAACTGTAAACCAGATCTATAGTCAATTATTAACTGCCGGATTGGATAGGCAGGGTACCATAGTTGCTCTTGGAGGCGGTGTTGTTGGGGACGTGGCTGGTTTTGTTGCGGCAACCTACATGCGAGGAGTCGATTTTGTTCAGGTACCTACATCTTTGTTGGCGATGGTCGATGCGAGTGTTGGCGGCAAAACCGGTGTAGATTTACCCGAGGGTAAGAATCTGGTAGGCGCTTTTAAGCAGCCGCAAGCTGTGCTCATTGATCTTGCAACCTTATCAACCCTGCCGGAAAGTGAATTCGCTTCAGGTATGGCTGAGGTTATTAAGAGCGGCCTTATCGCCGATCCCCAGTTGTTTGAGCTTGTTGAGAAAAAAGTCAATCAATTAAACAATGGAGCCAGGGCTGATCTGGCATGGCTGGCTGAGATTGTATATGGCAGCGTTGAAGTGAAGCGGGTTATCGTTGAGGAAGACCCTTACGAAAAAGGGCGGCGAGCAGTTTTGAATTTGGGCCATACATTTGGCCATGCTGTCGAGCAGGTGAGTGAATACAGCATACGACATGGGGAAGGGGTAGCAATGGGATTGGTTGCCGCCGCGCATTTATCGGCCGCATTGGGATTTTGCCCTGTAGAACTAGAAACGCGGATTAGCGAGGTGCTGACAAGTGCTGCGCTGCCGGTGCGAATTCCGGCCGAATTTAAAACTGAAGATATTTATTTAGCTATGGCTAGTGACAAAAAGAAAGCAGCAGGACAATTGCGGTTCATCCTGCTGCGCGAGGTCGGTGATGTTTTTGTCTCCGACCAGGTAAGTGAGTCCCAGGTTATGGAAACACTCCACCATTGCGGAGCCTCATAAAACCCTGTTTATAACTCCATTTTGTTAACTTGTTCAGCAATATCCTCGGTCTCTTGTTCTCGTTCTTCTTGATGCTTAACAGCCGCGGCCATGAAGGCATGGAAGAGTGGGTGCGGCTTGGTCGGCCGGCTCTTAAATTCGGGGTGGAACTGGCTGCCCAACATAAAAGGATGATCCCTTAGTTCTGATATCTCAACCAAACGGCCGTCTGGGGATAAGCCGCTGTTTACCAGACCGGCCGGCTCAAGAATTTCTCGATAGCTGTTGTTAAATTCCCAACGGTGCCGGTGACGTTCGGTGATCAATTCCTCTCCATACGCCTGTGCCGCCTTCGTGTCCGGCAGGAGTTGGCAGGGGTAAGCTCCCAAGCGCATAGTGCCGCCCATATCGGAGAGATCATGTTGATCGGGCATCAGGCTGATCACCGGGTGTTCGGTTTGCGAATCAAATTCCGTACTGTTTGGCTCATCACTTTGTAAGACGTAGCGCGCAAATTCAATGCATATCACCTGCATCCCCAAACAAAGACCTAAATAAGGCACCTTATTCTCTCTAGCCCAGCGGGCTGCTTTAATTTTTCCCTCTACGCCTCGTTCACCAAATCCACCAGGTACAACAATTCCATCAAGGTCTTCAAACTGTTCCCATCCTCTCCCTTTTTCTAAGTCTCCGGAATGGATCCATTCGATTGACACATTCCTGTTATTGGCAACGCCTGCATGGTATAAAGCTTCACGAACACTCATGTAGGCATCATGGAGTTCGACATATTTACCGACGATGCCGATGCGAATATCTGGCTTATCTGCCCGAATCTCGTCGATCATGCGCTTCCAACTGCTTAGATCCGGTTCCTGTTTAGGTTGTAAGTTCAGACGCTCAACAACATATTCATCAAGCCCTGTTTCAGCCAGAACCAGGGGGATGTTATAAAGAATGTCGGCCGTTTTGGCCGGTATTACGGCGCGTTCTTTTACATCACAGAATAATGAAATCTTTTTGATATGTTCTTGTGGAATGGCGTGATCAGCGCGAGCAACGATCACATCAGGCTGAATTCCAATGCCGCGCAGTTCACGTACACTGTGCTGCGTGGGCTTTGTTTTTAGTTCCTGGCTCGCGCCCACATAGGGTAGGAAGGTCACATGAACATACACGGTATTCTCATACCCGACATCTGATCGCATCTGGCGCAGTGCTTCCAGAAAGGGCAGACTTTCAATATCGCCAACCGTACCGCCAACTTCTACCAGCACAATATCCGGATTGTCTTTTTCGGCGACGAGATGAATGCGGCGTTTGATTTCGTTGGTTACATGCGGGATGACCTGGATCGTGCCGCCTAAATAATCTCCACGACGTTCACGGGCGATCACTTCCGCGTATACGCCTCCCGTTGTGACATTAGAAGCTTGATTGAGATTGATATCGATAAACCGTTCGTAATGTCCAAGATCTAAATCTGTTTCAGCGCCATCTTCAGTGACAAATACTTCGCCATGCTGGTAGGGAGACATTGTGCCTGGGTCGACGTTGAGGTAGGGATCGAGCTTTTGGGCCATGACGCTGAATCCGCGCGATTTCAGAAGACGGCCGAGTGCGGCGGCAGTCACCCCTTTGCCTACGGAACTTAATACACCACCTGTGAAGAATACAAACTTTGTCATATTTACTTCTCCCTTGTTATTTATAATCCCAATTTGGGTTTATAAAGAGAGTGGGGCACGTCACTTCAGGTGACGTGCCCCACAAAAAATTCAAAATAGGTATTGTTTGCGAAAGTACCTCTCGCAATTATATCTCATATATAGTTACGCTCCGGTAAAATTCTGGGAACGCGATGATGATAGCATACCCCAGCTGGCCCTGTCAAACTCGAATAAGAGAATCCAAACTCTTTCTTGAGGGATTTGAGACATTTGCCCTTGAATGAATAGGGCGAATGTTTATAATCAGAATGAAATGCATATCAACCGATAGAGGAACAAGATGAGAAAATCCCGTTTGTTGGTTATTATTTTGGTAACGCTCTTACTGACTCTGTTAGTTTCCAATGTCTTTGCTGAAGAAAAATATACGGTCCAGCCTGGTGACAGCCTGGCAAAGATCGCTCGCATGTTTGGCACAAACTATCTGGTTTTAGCGGCCGCCAACGATCTCGAACCACCTTATATTATCAATGTGGGACAGGAGTTAATTATACCCGGTGATGGTGGTGGGGGTGGGGAGACTGCTCCCGCGGCAATACCGATCCCACAAGAACCTGTGGAGTCAGTGCCTGCTCCAGCAGCGCCTCAGGTAAATCCGACGCCCGCTCCAGTTCAAGAAGAGACAGAAGGTTCGGGAACTTATCGTGTTCAGGCTGGTGACAGTTTAACAGGTATCGCCAA
>Ga0316576_10000087_pt1 | contig 32443 bp, 32 predicted proteins | sample S0NA_FD_203075 | JGI IMG/M metagenome (GOLD analysis project Ga0316576, IMG submission 203075) | Rhizosphere microbial communities from salt marsh grasses in Alabama, United States - S0-2_050615r3r5 | ecosystem: Host-associated > Plants > Roots > Rhizosphere | place: USA: Alabama | collected...
CCGGTGCCCGCGAAATATCTCGTTGCTCCAAGTGCTAGTCCTGGGGCTCGATCCGGATCGCCCGCGTGGACCGCGCTTCCAGATAGAGGCCCGTCAGGGTGATCGCGTTCAATGGGGCCTGGAACGTGCGCAGCCTGCCCTGTACCAGGACCTTCGTGGGCCTGTTCTCCCTCGCGTCGGCGAGCAAGGCGCGCAGCAGGTCGTCCCGGCCGGCATCGTTGGGGACATGCACCGGGAACCCGTGCCCCGGTTGGTCGGCTGCTTTACCCTTGAGGTCGAAACGCCAGGTGGTGACGCCTGGTCCCTCACCGCTCCACTAATCATCCAGTATTTGCCTGGCGCTTGCGTCACCGTACAGATTACGGTGGTCGATGAACCCCCGGACCCGGATCTCCCGGCCGTTCAAGTCGCGCACTGCCCTGTCGCTCCGGGCGAATCCGCCCTTTGCCAAGGATGATGCGGAGATCGGCTCGTCGACTCCCTCGCCGCAGCCGACCAGGAATCCGGCCAGGAGGCAGGTCAGGATAAGGGAGACGATGGCTCGGTACGGGGACAAGCCGGTTTCAGCGGTTAGGACACCTCGGCGCCCAGGCCATGACCCGCGCCGTGCGCGTGTCAGTCCATCAGAAAGACGAGGAAGGTGGTCTCGCCGCTCGCACCCCGTCGGCCGGCGACGAGCAGCCCCGACATCGCCTCGCCGTCCCCCAGATTGAAGACTCGCAGCGCGCTGACCTCCGCGTCGTCGAAGGCCGCGGACAAGGCCGCGCGCGCCCCGTCGGCGCCCTCGATGTTCTCAAGGACCATGGGTACGGAAAGCCGTGCATCCCCATCGACGATGCCACGGAGCTCCGAGGCGATGTCCGGTCCTGCGGCAGGGTCGCGGACGTAGACCTGCTTCCATGGCCCCATCCACGCCTCTTCCCCGAAACGGTCCCAGAGCTGGCCCACGAAGGTTCGGTATTTGACCTTGGCCGCCTGAGACAGGTCGTCGGTACCCTTCAGGACTTCGTGAAAGACGGCGCTGCCGAAGCCCGCCTCGCTCGGCGCGCCGTAGGCGGCCTCCATTCGGGTCAGGTAGTCCGGCTTTGTGGGTGCGCTACTGTCCATTAACCGCTCGCCCTTCTGAGTGGCCGCGTTGGCCCTCTTGTTCGTCCGGCGCGACCGCGACTGAATAGGCCGGCGCTCGCCTGCTGCTCACTTGGATTGCGACTCGCGCACGCGAGCAAGCACCTGCTCGCACGCCGCCGCGCTTCCGACAACCTCGTGTCCCGGTGGCACCCCGCCTGCACCGGACAAGTCCTGGGCCGCCCTGCTCAGGACCCGATCGACCTGTTCCGCGGTCATGAGCCCTTCTTCCTGGGCCGCCTGCACCGTCGAGCAAATGCCCACGGAGAGTCCAGCGGCGGCGCCCGCGCCGGCCATCATGCCGCCACCGAACGTCAGCGCACCGAAGGCGCCGATGGCGAGGCCAACCACCAGGGCGATGACTGCGATCAATATCTTGGACATGAAAACCTCCGTCGTCGCGTCAGTGAAATTGATTATCCAGCAGGCTCCCAGGACCCGCTCCTCGGGAATCCCATGATGCCCCGGTGGCTGGCGGACCACAGGCGATCCGGGGTCCTGACGCCGTGAAAGGCACCGTCTCCACCGCAGGCCGTGAGCTGGCCGATGGGCGGATCCCGATCCTGGTCTCCCGGGGGTGCGGGTTCGATGCGGGATGCGTCGGCGTCCTCCCTTTCCTGGCGTGCCCTATTGGCATGACGCCGGGGCGGGACTCCCGCAGGGGGGAGTTGCGTGGGAGGTCGGTAGGGGGGATGAGACACGCGGGCGCGTCAAACCCGGAGCCCGCGTGTCTCAATGGGGCACTAAGCCCCGACGGCGATTGGCCGAGGGCCTACTTCCCCTCGATCTTCTCCAGGTGCTCTTCCGCCTTCTCGTGGGTCTTCTCCAGCTTCTCGGCCTCCTTGGTGCTCATGTCCTCAACGTTGGCCTCGGCCTTCTCGTGGGCCTTCTCCAGCTTCTCGGCCTCCTTGGTGCTCATGGTCTCCACGCTGGCCTCGGCCTTCTCATGGGCCTTCTCCAGCTTCTCGGCGGACTCTGCGAAGGCGGTGCCCGATAGGACCAGGGCGAAGGCAGCGGCTCCTAGGACGATAGACTTATACATGACCTCAATCTCCTCATTGGTTGCATTTGCAGGCAATTGCCTGTGGCCGCCCGGCTGGGGCGCATGGGGGCAGATCGCACGATGCGATTAGACCCAGGGTAGGCGACTCGGTAGGCCCTTGCGGGCTCTCGGGAGGCCGTTGGGCCGTTACTTGGACTCGGTTGCTTCCTCGACCTTCTGCGCGGTGTCGTGGACCGCTTCCCTGGCAGACTCCGCTGCCTTCTCGGCGCCTTCTTCCACCTTCTCGGCGCCGGACTTGACGGCCTCACCGGTGGCATGCGCCATCTCGCCGGCCGTCTGTTTCATCTCCGCGGCGCTCTCCTTGGCGGCGTCCGCGGCCTTGTCCGCCGCCTGGCCGGCCGACTCCTGGGCCTTCTCGCCGCAGGCCGCGAGGAGCAGGGTCGAGATCAGAAGGGTCGGAGCAATCGACAGCTTGGATTTCATCGACATGACTTGGCTTGATCTCCCGTTCGGTGTGACGCGCCGCTTGTAAGGACCGATTGCATCCCGGCGGAGGGCGGCGTCCTCAGCCTCCGTCGGTCGATCGTGCTCAGCGAATGGCGCTGGGCCTTGGGGCCTTTGTCGGCGCTGCGAGCGGGTCGCGCGCCGGACGGGTCCAAGAATACCCGAGCGGGCGCATTGAAGTCCTCGCGGAAGCCCCAAGGCGTTCCCGCGTTGCCACTGCGTCGGGCTGCATCAGAGGCGCCGCTCGAACCGTCGCGCACCGGACAGGGCGCGAGCTGGCTAGGGACAGGATAGCATTTTCCCAGGTTCTCCCTAGGTTAGGCATCGGTCGATCGCTTGTCTGTCCGGGTTTCTGCGTAGGGAGTTGCCTGACGGCAAGCGACCGTCGGGGGCGTTGCCCCATTCCAAATCGGTCGCCGCATCTCCGGGGCGTGCTCCCACGCTGCGTCGTGGGAGCGCCGCCGTCCTCAGAGGGCGCCCTCGTTGGTCAGCGACATGATGCTGGAGGTGGTGCCGTCCTCGTAGGCGATGCAGCGCCAGCGGGCCCGATCCGGACCGACGCCGACGATGACCTCGGTGCCGGCCTCGGAGTAGCTGGAGGACAGCAGGACGACGTCCGGGTTGTTGGTCGTGCGGGTCACGTCGCGCAGGCAGCCCTGCTCGGCGAGGCTTGGTGTCCCCGCTGCCCCCCCCGTGGAGGGTCGGGTGTCGCCCGTGCTCTCGACACACCCGGCCAGAAGGGCCACCGCCGCGGTGACCAGTGCGAGTTTGATGGAATGGTTCATCGGGAATGGTCTCCAAGTCTCAGGACAAGGTGCGGGCTCGGCAGCCCGCCGAGTGGCGTTGCGCGGCGACGGGGGGCCCACCGCAAGCTGGCCAAAGGGTCCAGGGGATAGAGAGGAAGCCGGTGCGGACGAGCGCGGGTCGCTCGACTGCTCACCGCCGCAACGACGATTGCCATCCCCCTGGCAGCCCGGCGGGGGGAACCATAGCAACCCGCGGCCCCGGGGGGGGTCGGGGGATCTCCGTCAGGAAGAGCCTGACTTGATCCGAACCGGCTGTTCCCGCTCAGACTCCCAGGATAAGTCCTGCGCGCGAGTCCCTATCGGTGCGGCGGATGAGTCCCTTCTCGATGTGTGGTATAGAGAACGGATCTGTGCTCGGTCGTGCCCTGCGATGTTCGGAAGTCATGGTTTCTCGCCCGTCCCCGGCTGAAGCTCCGGTGCGGGCCGCGCGCGGGCCTATCTGGCCTCTCGTCTTTTTCCTTGCCGCCGCGGCGACGATTTCAACGGCGCCGGTGGTCGGCAGCGACCTGCTGGACCTGCCCTTCGAGGACCTGCTGCAGGTGGAGATCCGCTCCGCCGGAAAGCGCGCGGAGGAGATCCGTGACATCCCGGCGAGTTTAACCATCCTTACCCGCGAGGAGATCGAGCGCTACGGCTGGCTGACCCTGGAGGAGGTGCTGCGCAGCGCACCCGGGTTCTTCATCCTCGACAACATCGAGGAGCGTTTCATCGGCACCCGGGGGGCCGTCGGTGGCGGTGTGCAGTTTCTGGTCAACGGCGTCGCCCAACACCCCTCGCAGCAGAAGACGCTGACGGTGCCGGAGATCGCCAGGCTCAACGTCCCCGTCGAGGCCATCGACCGAATCGAGATCATCCGCGGGCCCATGTCGGTGATTTACGGCAACAACGCCTTTCTGGGCGTGGTGAACATCATCACCAACGACGTCGCGGGAAATGGATCCCGGGTCTCCGCGAGCCTCGGCACCCGAGGCACGGGCGCCCTGTTCGCGCGGTTGGGGGATGCGGACCGGGAGGGTTTCGTCGTGCTCAACGCGGGGGCGAGGCGCGACGACGGTCTCGGGGGTGCCTAAGCGGACATGATGAGCCCCGCCCAGCTCGCGGCGCTCGACCCCGCCATGCATGACGACATGGACGGCGACATGGGCCAGGAGGAGGCGAGCCTGGAGCTCTCCGGGGGCTGGCGCGGCTTCAGCGCCGACCTGCGTTGGACGCGCCGCGACTACGGCGTCTACGCCCTGACGCCGGCCTTCGACGACGGCACCCGCATCCGCCTGGACACATGGCATGCCTCCCTGGGCTGGGACCACCGCTTCAGCGATCACCTGGGGCTTCGGATCACCGGCACCCACAGCCAGGAGCGCTACGATGTCTACCAGTTTGATTTCCTGTTCCCGGGTCTGGAGGGCGGCCAGGACCAGACCTCGCGCCGCTCCGAGCTGGAGCTGGATCTGCACTGGAGCCCAGATGGAGTGCTCTATGCCCTGGTCGGCTATCGGCTGCTGCACCTCGATCGGGTCCGCAATCGCCCCCAGATCCCGCCGGTGGTGGACACGGACGTTTCACTGGACCCCTACACCACCCAGGACCTGTTCGCGGAGGTCGGCTGGCAGGCGTGGGACCGCCTGCGGCTGGTGGGCGGCGCGCGCCTGACGCGGCTGCCCTCGAGCTACAACATCGAGCGGCTCAATAGGCTGACCGGGGAGGCGGTGCAAACGGTCGTTCGACCCGAGAACGAGATCGAGATCAACGGACGCGTCGCGGCCCTCTGGAGCCCGAGCGTGGATCAGGTGGTGAAGCTGGTCTGGGGGACCGCCTCCCAGGACACCGCCGAGGCGTCTCTCGCGGGGCCGGAGCAGATCCAGACGCTGGAGCTCAACACCACGCTGACACGCCTGCGCTGGATGCTGAGCGCGAGCCTCTTCCAGAACCAGATCGACAATATCGCCCGTAGCATCCAAGTCCTGGATTCGTGCACCGGTCTCTACGGCTCCTTCAGCGACGATTCGGGCCAATGGCTTACCCAAGGCGTGGAGCTGATCCTCGAGGTCCGCCCCCTGCCGGACCTGAATCTCTCCGCCAGCCTCACCGGGCAGCGCACCGAGGATCGCGGAAGCGACATCGACCCCGGCTACTCCCCGGCCCTGCTGGCCAAGCTCAAGGCCGATTGGAGCCGGGGCCCGATGGTCTATTCGGCCTATGCCGACTACGTGGACGGCATGGAGGCGGACTGGGACTTCGTGCCCGTCGCGCGACCCGGTGTCGTGGAACGCATCGGCGAGTCCGTCCCGGGCTACTGGAATCTGGGATTAAACCTGCGCTGGGACCCGGTCGGGAGCGGGCCCTATCTCAGCCTCCACGTCGCGAATCTGCTCGACGCGGAGATCCGCTACCCTGCCAATGAACTCACCGATCTGGATCGGGGTCTGATCGGGCCGGGACGCACGGTCGTTCTGACCCTCGGCAGCACCTTCTGAGGGCCCGTGCGGTCGAGTGGCACACTCGGTGTCTTGGGCGCTCTAGGGCGTGGTGTCTTCAGATCATGCCGGTGTTGGAAGCTATTGCTCCGCGCGGGACTTGCGGCCACGGCCGTCATGGGAGTGGCACCCCGACCCGCCGCCGCATCGGGGGATGACCCCAATCTCATTGCCGACCTCAAGGTCGCCTATCTCTACAACTTCACCCGGTTCATCGAGTGGCCACAGTCGTCGCTCGGAGCCCGGTTCGACATCTGTTTGGTCGGCGCCCCCGACCTGGCCGAGGCGGCGCGTGCCCTCGAGCGCTCGGACAAGGCCGTCGAGGGACGTCCTTGCTCCATTCGCCAGCTCGGGACCTCGGCGGTCCTGGACGCGTGCCGCATCCTGGTCATCGGCGAGGGGGCGGTCGGCCAGCTCGCCGAGCTGGTTGATCGCTCCGCCGGCAAACCGATCCTCGTGGTGGGGAACGCGCCGGGGCTTGCCCACCGGGGCGCGGCCATCGGTTTCGTCCTGCGGCCCGACATCCTTGGAGAGGGCCAACGGCTTCGCTTCGAGATCAACCCGTCGGCCTTGCAGGGTCGAGGTCTCAAGGTCTCGGCCCAGCTCTACGACGTCGCGGAGGTCATACGATGACCCACGACAGGAGACACCCGAGGGGTTCCATACGTAGCCGGCTGCTCATCGGTTTCCTCTTGATGAGCCTCGTGACCCTGGGGTTGAGCACGCTCTTATCGGCCGTCATGGATCTCAGGCTCTTCCGCGGCCAGATGATCCGCGACCTGGAGGTGCTTGCGGCCGTGGTGGGCGAGAATTGCGTTTCGTCACTCGTGTTCCAGAGTCCGGAGACCGCCGTCCGCCACCTGTCGAGCCTGCAGGGGGAGTACCAGATCCGCTTGGCGGTGCTGCTCGACACCGACGGCGGGACCTTTGCGCACTGGGCGCGGGCCCCGGGTGAGGGCCCATCCCTGGGTCGGGGTCCGCTCAAAGGCTGGCTGGCGGCCGATGTGGAGGTCTCGCACTCGATCCTGTACGACGGCCGTCCCATCGGCCGGCTGATCCTGCGCGGACGTCTCGACGAGCTTCGGCGGCAGTTTCTGAACTACCTGGGCATCGGCGCCCCGGCGGCACTGGCTACGCTGGGAATCGCCTGGACCCTGGCCCTGGGTCTGCAGCGGCGCATCGGTGGACCCATCCTCGCGCTCGCCCGGCGCAGCAGGGCCATCTCGGCGGACCGGGACTTCTCGGTTCGACTGCCGGACCCGGGGGCGGGGGAGGAGATCACCACGCTGGTGCAGGGCTTCAACGCCGTGCTGCAGGGCCTGGCGGAGCGGGAGTCCGAGCTCGCCCGGCAGTACCGGGCCCTCGACCAGGCGAACGAGAAGCTGCGCCATCTGGCCATGGACCTTGCGATGATCGAGGAGAAGGAGAAGTCACGCCTTGCCGCGGAGCTGCACGACGGACCCTTGCAGCAGCTCGCGCTGGCGCAGATCCATATCGAGGTCGCCACTCAGCGCAAGCACGAGGAATCCTCGGATCGGCTCCAGCTGGGCATCGAGCTCTTGTCCGGGGCCATCCGCGAGCTGCGCAGCCTGCAGTTCGACCTCAGCCCCCCGGTCCTGGAGACCGGCGGGCTGCCCGCGGCCCTGTCCTGGCTGGCCGAGAGCACCCAGCGCCGCTGGGGACTGACTATGACCTTCCGTCAGGTTGGGACCCTGCCGGCATTGGACCGTCCCCGCAAGGTGCTCCTCTTCCAATGCGCGCGGGAGCTGGTGATGAATGTGGTCAAGCACGCCCGTGCGCGCGTCGGCAGGATCGAGCTGACGCGGCGCGACGGCTGCCTGGAGCTTCTGGTGGAGGACGATGGTGTCGGCTTCCGCGCGAGTCCGGACCCCAGCGATGCGTGCACGTCGGGAGGCTACGGCTCGCGCGGCGTGTGTGAGCGGCTTGCGCTGGTGGATGGCGCTCTGACCCTCGAGAATCTCAAGCCTGGGGCCCGCGTGCGCTTGTGGATTCCGATCGGGCCCGAAACCCGATAGCATCGAGCCTCCTTTCACTTGCCGCCAGGCTTTCCAGCGCCATGCCCGCGACCCTGTTGCTCTGCGACGATCACACCCTGGTCCGCGAGGGGTTGGCGGCGCTGTTGCGCGAGCGCACGGACTGGACCGTGGTCGCCGAGGCGGCGGATGGACCCGCGGCCATCGCGCTGGCGGCGCGGCTTCAGCCGGATGTGGCGGTGGTGGACGTCTCCCTGCCCAGTCTGTCCGGAATCGACGCCGCGAGGGCGATCCGCACCGCGGCGCCCGCCACCCGGATCGTCGCCCTGTCCATGTTCGGCGACGCGATCTAACAGCGCGGCATGTTCGAGGCGGGAGCCCTGGCCTACGTGTTGAAGAACAGGGCGGGAGCGGACCTCGTAGCCGCCATCGACGCCGCGTTGCGGCGCGAGACCTACATCAGTCCCGAGCTGGAGCAGCCACCCTTGGGGTCCAGGGTTGGGGCGGCCAATGCGGAGGGGGCGCAACTCTCGGGGCGGGAGCGGGACGTCCTGCGCCTCCTGGCCGAGGGCTGCCGCACCAAGGAAATCGCCGAGCAGCTGGAGATCAGCCCGAAGACCGTCGAGACCTACCGCTCGCGCCTGTGCCACAAGCTCGGGATCGACACCCTTGCGGGGCTGGTCAAGTACGCGATCCGGGCCGGGATCGCCCGGGGCTGAGTGCCTTTCCCTCCGGGGTGCCGCGAGCCCCGGGGAGATGCCGGTCACACGGCATCCAACCGAAGCCTGCCATGCCAGCGCTTGATGGCATTGCCCGCAAGCGCTGGCATTCCGCAACGACCGGACCAAAACAAAGCGGGAACATGCCAAGGTTCGGCGTCAGACAACTCGATGAAGGGACGGTGGCGCGATTACGCGCCCGCGCCGCCAGTCACAGTGTCTCAATGGAGGAGGAGGCGCGGCGAATCCTGAAGGAGGCCGTCTCCGCTTCTGAACGCATTGGGGACCTTGCGTTCCAGCTCTTCGGTTCACGTCACGGTGTGGACTTGGATCTGCCCCAACGTGCCCCCCATGAGCCGATCGACCTGCGCGAACGATCCTCGTCGACACCAACGTGATCCCGGAGATCATGATTTCGGCCATCACCATCGGAGAGATCGCGTGCGGTTTGGGCATTCTGCCTGTCGGTAGCCGCCGAACGCAGCTCAAAGAGCGGTTCGAGCGGTTCGTTTCGCTGGCCTTTGCCCAGCGAGTCCTGGCATTCGATCGCGCAGCAGCTCGAACCTACGGCGAGATCATGGCGCCGCGCAGGGAGATCGGCCGCCCTATGAGCGTGCCCGACGGCCAGATCGCCGCGATTACGCGGGTCAATGGCCTTGAGCTCGCAACGCGCAACAGCCGTGACTTTGCGGATTGTGGGATCGACTTGATCGACCCCTTCCTAACCCACCCATAGCCCCGCTGCATGCCCGTAAGGCTGCAAGGCGGGCAACCGAATGCTTCAGCGCCGGGGCCGACCGGGCCGGGCGACGGGCGCGGCGCTCAGGGGGTCCTCGGGCCAGGCGTGCTTGGGGTAGCGTCCCCGCAGCTCCTTGCGCACCTCCGGATAGCCTCGGCTCCAGAAGCCGGCGAGATCCTGGGTGATCTGGACCGGCCGGCCAGCGGGGGAGAGCAGGTGGAGGCTCACGGGTACCCGCCCCTGACAGACGGTCGGGCTCTCGCGGCTGCCGAATAGCTCCTGAACCGGCACCGGTAACACGGGCACGGGTCCGGCGCAGTAGTCGAGGCGGCGCTGCCGTCCCGCCGGGGTGGTCAGGGTCTGGGGGGCCCAAGCGTCCAGCCGGCTTCGCTGGCCCCAGTCCATCAGGCCGCTGAGGATCTGACTCAGGCTCAGAGCCCGCACCTCCGAGAGGGCGCGCTTGCCCCGGAGCCAGGGGGCGAGCCAGCTGCGGAGGTCCAGCCGCAGGGCCTCGTCAGAGAGGTCCGGCCACCCGCCCGCGGGGTCCTGGGAGCGCACGAGGGCGACCCGGGCCTGGAGCTGGCGGGCGGATTCATCCCAGGTGAGCGCCCGCTCCGGCTGGCGGCCTGCCTGCTCGAGCAGCAGCTCCAGGGTCAGGGTCGGGTCAGTCAGGGGGGCGGGCCGGGAGTCCAGGACCAAGGCCCCGAGGCAGGTCTCGCGGCGGGCGGTGACGGACTCCAGGTCTTGATCCCAGATCACGCGATCGGCGCTGTGGATGCGCTCGGCCAGGGTCGCGCGCAGGGCCGCCTCGCTCACGGGCAGGGCGAGCTGGATGCGGGCGTCGCGGCCGCGGGCGTCGAGCTCGGCGGCGACCAGATAGGGGTGGACCATCAGCGCGTCTTCCGGGGGGAGCTCGGCCCCGGTGCCGCCTCCCGGTCCCCCCGCGAGGAGGTAGCGGCCGTCCCGGGCACCGCGGCGCTGGGCGATGCGGTCCGGGTAGGCCAGGGCCAGCAGGGCGCCCGGCTCGACCGCGCTGGAGGCAGGGGCGGGTCCCTGCGGAGCGGGCTTCACCAGTTTCCGGCTGAGGCGGTCCGCCGCGGCCAGGCGGGGGCGTTCCATCCGCGCGTCCCCTTGTCCCGCTCGAAAGGCCTTCAGCGCCGCGAGCCGCAGCCCCAGGTCAGCCGGGCGCGGCTCCCCGGGCTCGCGAATCCAGCCGTCCCGCTCCGAAAGCAGGGCGGCAAGGTCCGCGGCCAAACGGCCCGCCCCCTGGGCCCGGCCCGCGATGATCATCGCGGCGAGCCGGGGGTGCAGGGGCAGCTCCGCCAGGCTGCGGCCCAGCGGGGTGATGGCCCCGCTCGGGTCCAGGGCCCCCAGGTCCCCGAGCAGCGCCAGGGCCTGGGTCCAGTGGTGCCGCGGTGGCGGGTCCAGCCAGCGCAGCGCACCCGGGTCCCGGACGCCCCACAGGGCGAGCTCCAGAGCCAGTGGGGCCAGATCCGCATCGAGGATCTCGGGGCGTCGGTGGGCGGCCCGGCCGACCTCTTGGGCGGGGGTCCAGAGCCGGTGGCAGAGGCCCGGCGCCAGCCGGCCGGCCCGCCCGGCGCGCTGCTCGGCGGAGGCCAGGGGGATGGGCTCGGTGACCAGCCGGCTGAGGCCGGAGCCGGGGTCGAAGCGGGGCTTGCGCGCGAGGCCCAGGTCGATGACCGTGGTGACCCCTTCGATCGTGAGGCTCGTCTCGGCGATATCCGTGGCCAGCACGATGCGGCGTCGGCCGCTCGGCCTGGGCGCCAGGACACGCTGCTGGTCTTCCAGGGGCAGGGACCCGTGGAGGGGCAGGACGTCCACCCCGTCGGCCAGACGCGCGGCCAGCCGGCGGCGCACCCGCTCGATCTCGCCCGTCCCGGGCAGGAAGACGAGGAGGTCCCCGGTCCGGTCCTGGAGGGCGTCCAGCACCGCTGTCTCCACCGTCGCGATAGGGTCGCCGGGGGCGCGCTGCGCGTAACGGACCTCCACCGGAAAGCTTCGGCCCGCGGCCTCGATGATGGGCGCCCCGTTCAGGAGGTCCGCCGCGGCCCGAGTGTCCAGGGTGGCCGACATGACCAGGATGCGCAGGTCCGGGCGCAGGGCGGCCGCCGCGTCCAGGGCCAGGGCCAGCCCCAGGTCCGCCTGGAGGCTGCGCTCGTGAAACTCGTCGAAGATCAGCAGTCCGACCCCATCGAGTCCGGGGTCGCCCTGAATGCGCCGGGTGAGGATCCCCTCGGTCACCACCTGGATGCGGGTGCGGGGTCCAATCCGTCGCTCGAAGCGGACCTGATAGCCGACTGTCTCGCCGAGGGTCTCGCCAAGGAGCGCCGCCAGGCGCGCGGCGGCCATGCGGGCCGCCGGACGCCGCGGCTCGAGCATGAGGATGGAGCGGCCCTGGAGCCAGGGCTCTTCCATCAGAAGCAGGGGGACCCGGGTGGTCTTGCCGGATCCGGGCGGGGCGGTGAGGACCGCGTGGCCCCGAGTCAGGGCGGACCGGAGGTCGGGGAGGGCGGCGTCGGCCGGCAGGGCCGGCCCGCGGTCGAGGGGGATCAGGATGCGGGCTGCTCGGCCGACGCGGCCTCCGGCGCCTCGGCCTCGGGTGCCTCGCTCGCAGGTGCCGGGGGCTTGGGCTCCGGCTTCTTGATCAGGTCCTCGGCGAGCAGGATACGGGTCTTGTCCTCGCCGTGGAGGAACTGCTTGTCCTTGCCCTTCACCGCGTAGCGGCCGGATTTCTTCTGGAAAATGGTGTAGTCGCCGGTCTTCTTGACTTGCTGCATGGGGTTTCTCTGGGGTTCTGGTTGGTTTGGGTCTGCGTACGATGGTCAATCGGTTGCGGTCAGGAACGCCTCGACCTGGTCCTCTCGGATCGGCTGCACGAGCACCCCGTGGAGGGGGAAGCGCTCGGCGAGCAGGTCCACGTAGGCCCTTTGGTCCTTGGAGACCAGCACGATCACCCGGGCCCCGGACGCGTAGCGCTGAAGGCTCCCGAGGAAGACGTCCAGGTTGCTTAGGTTGGCGCCGGCGTAGTTGTTGCCGAAGCCGTAGAAGAACTCCGCCACCACCCAGTCCGGCGGTCGGGACCTGAGGGCCTGGACCGCCTTGCGTTGGGACGGCAGACGCAGCTCCTCGATCCCCAACCGCCGATAGAGGCCAGACAGGTTGGGGTGGGCGGGTGACTCGACGATCGAGTAGAGGAGTGGATTGCCCATGGGGCTTGGGGCTCGGCCCGGGGCTCAGGGCCGGTTGAGGTCTCCGTCCCCGTTCGTCTCCCCATCCACGTCCTCGTAGGGGCCGTCGCCCCCTTCGGTTGGGCCGGGACGGTGCTCGATCGGCGGGGGCGCGTCCCGCTCGATCTGCACCCGAAAGTCCGCGATCAGGGCCGCCATGGCCCCCAGGGCCGCCAGCACCGGCGCCATCAGGGTCAAGAGGGCGGCGATCCCGACCCCGGCGGTGAGGGGGATCTCCACCAGGGCCTCGCCGCTGGAGCGGCGTACCACCACGCGGCGCACGTTGCCCTCCTGGATCAGGGCCTTGACCCGCTCTACCAGCTCGGCCCCACGGACCTGAATCTCCTCGCTCAGGGGGCGGTCTTGTTTCTCTTGCATTGCTGTTCGGGCTCGCCGTGTCGTCGGGCCGCCACTTTAACCGTTAGATCCGGGGCGGTCATCCCCCGGCTCGCTGTTCGAAGGGTGCAGGTCGGTTGTCGCCCTCAAGGGGTCCACAGGGGGCCCTCCTGCATGGCGGCGATCTGCTCTCGCAGGGCCAGGATATGGTCCTGCCAGTAGCGTTGGGTGCCAAACCAGGGGAAGGCGGCGGGGAAGGCGGGGTCCCGCCAGCGGCGGGCGAGCCAGGCCGCGTGGTGGATCTGGCGCAGGGTGCGCAGGGCCTCGATGAGGTGCAGCTCCCGGGGGTCGAAGTCCCGGAAGTCCTCGTAGCCCGCCAGGACGTCGGCGAGCTGACGGCTCATCTCTGGCCGGTCCCCGGAGAGCAGCATCCAGAGGTCCTGGATCGCGGGTCCCATGCGGGCATCATCGAAGTCCACGAAGTGGGGGCCTCGATCGGTCCAGAGCAGATTGCCCCGGTGGCAGTCCCCGTGGAGCCGGATGAGGGTCACCTCGCCCGCCCGCTCGAAGCAGTCTCGCACCCCGGCGAGGGCGTCCCGCGCCACGCTCTCGTAGGCGGGGAGCAGCTCGGTCGGGATCCAGCCCCCGGCGAGCAGGAAGTCCCTTGGACCAGTACCGAAGCCCTGGATGTCGAGGGTGGGCCGGTGGAGGAAGGGGCGGATCGACCCGACGCAGTGGATGCGTCCCATGAAGCGGCCGATGACCTCGAGGACCCTGGCGTCTTCCAGCTCCGGCGTGCGCCCGCCCCGCCTGGGGGTCAGGGAGAAGCGATAGCCCCGATGCGCGTGGAGGGTGCGCCCTTCGGTGGCGAAGGGGGCGACGGCCGGGATCTCCTGCTCCGCCAACTCCAGGGTGAATCCGTGCTCCTCGAGGATGGCGGAGTCGCTCCAGCGGCCCGGCCGGTAGAACTTGGCGATGACCGGCTCGGCGTCCTCGATGCCGACCTGATAGACGCGGTTCTCGTAGCTGTTGAGTGCCAGCAGGTGGCCATCCGCGGGTAGTCCGATGGACTCGACCGCGTCTAGGATCAGGTCGGGGCCAAGGTCGGCGTAGGGGGTCTCGGATTCTCTGGCGTCGGGCATGGGGGCATTTTACCTCGGGAGCGGGGGTGTCCCGTGGAGCCCCGGCATGGGGGAAGGTCCCGGTGGCCCGCTCTGGCGTTTGCCCCCTCGCCAGGATATGCGCATTCTAACCGTGCGCCCTCTCAGCCCTAGGTGAGGCACTCATGCGCGCGACCCCTCGATGCTCCTTTCTGCTCGCCCTGGGAATCTGGCTCGGACCGGGTGCCATGGGATTGGCCTCGGAGCCCTTGCGGTTCTTCGCCATAGGGGACCTGCCCTATCGAGAATCGGAGGAGGCGCCCCTGCGCCGCCTCCTGGCGTCGGCGGTTGCCCAGCGCACGCCGTTCATCGTCCACGTGGGCGATATCAAGGGGGGCAGCGCCCCTTGCACCGATGCCAATCTGCTGGAGATCGCCGCGCTGTTTGGCGCGCAGCCGGTCCCGGTGGTCTACACACCCGGGGACAACGAGTGGACCGATTGTCACCGCGCGGGTGCCGGGGCGCTCGACCCGTTGGCCCGGCTCGCCCGGGTTCGCCAGGTCTTCTTCGAGGACCCCCAGGTGCTGCGGTTGTCCGAGCTGGGGGTGACCCGGCAGGGGCCCGACTACCCGGAGAACGCCTACTTCCTGCGGTCGGGGGTCCTGGTGGTGGCCCTGCACGTGGTGGGCAGCAACAATGGGTACGACCGGGCCAAGCCGGCCGCGGTGGCCGAGTTCCAGGCCCGGGAAGCGGCCAATCGGGACTTCCTGGAGCGCGCCCTGAACGTTGCGAAGGCGCGGCAGGCGCACGCCCTGGTGATCTTGATCCAGGCCAACCCGCTCTTCGAGCGGGGCCGCGGACCGCGGGGATTCCGCGGATTCAAGGATGATCTGGTCGGGCTCATGAGGCGGTTCCCCGGCCCCGTTCTTCTGATCCACGGGGACACCCATCGCTTCAAGCACGACCGCCCCCTGATCGACCCGGCGACGGGTAGTCCCTTCGATCGCCTGGTGCGGGTGGAGGTCCCCGGGTCCCCCACCGTGGGCGGTGTCTGGATCACCGTGGACCCGCGGGCCGCGGATCCCTTCGGCGTGGAGCCCGTGTACGCGGTGTCCCTCGAGGCGCTAGGGGAAGGCGGGAACTGACACCAACGGCGGCTCCGATCGCCTCCGGCGGCGCCGAGCGGACCCGTGCGGCATTTGAGTTCCCTGGCCCTGGCGTTTATCTTTTTGCGCTTGGCTGTTGACTGAGGCTGCCCCATGGGTGCCAAGACCCTTTACGACAAGCTCTGGGACGAGCATCTGGTGCGCGTCGACGACGATGGCACCGCCCTGATCTACATCGATCGGCAGCTGGTCCACGAGGTGACCTCGCCTCAGGCCTTCGATGGCCTGCGTCTGGCGGGCCGCAGCCCCTGGCGGGCGGCGGCCAACCTGGCCGTGCCCGACCACAACGTGCCGACGCTGCATCGCGATCTGGGAATCGCCGACCCGGTGTCTCGACTGCAGGTAGAGACCCTCGATTCCAACTGCCGCGACTTCGGGATCACGGAGTTCGACATGGCGGACCCCCGCCAGGGCATCGTGCACGTGATCGGCCCCGAGCAGGGCTTCACCCTGCCGGGGGCGACGGTGGTGTGCGGGGACTCCCATACCTCCACCCACGGGGCCTTCGGGGCCCTCGCCTTCGGCATCGGCACCTCCGAGGTCGAGCATGTGCTGGCCACCCAGTGTCTTCTTCAGCGCAAGTCCAAGGCGATGCTGGTCAGTGTCGATGGGGAGCTGGGTCCGGGGATCACGGCCAAGGACGTGGTGCTGGCGATCATCGGGGAGATCGGCACCGCCGGGGGCACGGGCCATGTGATCGAGTTCGGCGGCGAGGCCATCCGCGGCCTCTCCGTGGAAGGGCGCATGACCGTCTGCAACATGGCCATCGAGGCGGGGGCCCGGGCGGGCATCATCAGCGTCGACGAGAAGACCATCGAGTACCTGAGGGACCGTCCCTATGCGCCGAAGGGAGCGCTCTTCGAGCGGGCGGCCGCACACTGGCGCACCCTGGTGAGCGACTCCGGTGCCCGATTCGACCGGGTGGTGCGCATCCCGGCCGCCAGCATCCAGCCCCAGGTCTCCTGGGGGACCTCCCCCGAGATGGTGGCGCCGGTGGATGGGCGGGTGCCGGATCCGGCTCTGGAGCCGGACCCGGTCAAGGCGAAAGGCCTGCGGCGGGCGCTCGAGTACATGGGGCTCGATCCCGGCACCCCAATCGGGGAGATCCGGCCGGACAAGGTCTTCATCGGCTCCTGCACCAACTCGCGCATCGAGGACCTGCGGGCCGCCGCGGCGGTGGTGAAGGGACGCAGGGTCGCCCCGGAAATCAAGCTCGCCCTGGTCGTCCCCGGCTCCGGCCTGGTCAAGGCCCAGGCGGAGTCCGAGGGGCTGGACCGCATCTTCACGGAGGCGGGATTCGAGTGGCGCGAGCCCGGCTGCTCGATGTGCCTTGCGATGAACGCGGACCGACTGGAGCCGGGCGAGCGCTGCGCCTCCACCTCCAACCGCAACTTCGAGGGCCGTCAGGGGCAGGGGGGGCGGACCCACCTGGTGAGCCCAGCGATGGCCGCGGCGGCCGCCGTCACCGGTCACTTCGTCGACGTGAGGGGGCTCTAGATGCAGCCGTTCGAGAATTTCACCGGGGTCGTTGCCCCCCTGGACCGGGCCAACGTCGACACCGACGCCATCATCCCCAAGCAATTCCTGAAGAGCATCCGGCGCTCGGGCTTCGGTCCCTACCTGTTCGACGAGTGGCGTTATCTCGATCATGGCGAGCCGGGGATGGACTGCTCCCAGCGGCCGTTGAACCCGGACTTCGTCCTCAACGACCCCCGGTACGCGGGGGCGCGGATCCTGCTCGCCAGGGAGAACTTCGGCTGCGGCTCCTCCCGGGAGCACGCCCCCTGGGCCCTCGCGGATTTCGGGATCCGGGTAATCCTGGCCCCCAGCTTCGCGGACATCTTCTTCAACAATTGTTTCAAGAACGGGATGCTCCCGATCGTGCTGGAGCCGGGAACCGTGGATCGGCTCTTCGGCCTCGCGGACGGGCCGGAGGCCCTGCGCATCGCCGTGGACCTGCCCGCCCAGACCCTGACTCCGGTCGTTGCCGGGGCGGATGCAGCGGCGATCCCCTTCGCGGTGGATGCCTTCCGCAAGCAATGCCTGATGGAGGGGCTCGACGACATCGGGCTGACGCTCCAGCACCTGGATGCCATTCGCGCCTACGAGGAGCGGCGACGGGTGGAGGCACCCTGGCTCTTCGCCTAAGGAGATGCGCGACGCTCGAAGCGCTCCATTTTCAGTGGGTTATCGCCGCTGAAACCGCCGGGCGATCCCTCGCCCGGACTGGAAACGCGCCAAATCCGCGCTTCCCCAACCGGGTCCCAGTCGACCTTTATTCGGAGATAGTCTGTTGACCAAAAGGGTTCTCGTCCTCCCTGGTGACGGTATCGGGCCGGAGATCGTGGCCGAGGCCGTCAAGGTGCTCGATGCGCTCAATGCCAGCGGTGCCATCGCCGTGGAGCTGGAGCATGGCCTGGTGGGAGGGGCCGCCTACGATGCCGCGGGCGACCCCCTGCCCGAGGAGACCCTGGCCGCTGCGCGGGGGGCGGATGCGGTCCTGTTGGGGGCCGTGGGGGGACCCAAGTGGGAGTCCCTCCATATTTCCAAGCGCCCGGAGAAGGGGCTGCTGGGGCTGCGCGCGGGGCTCGGCCTCTTCGCCAACCTGAGGCCGGCCATCCTCTATCCCCAGCTCGCCGGTGCCTCGACCCTCAAGCCCGAGGTGGTGTCCGGGCTCGACATCCTGATCGTGCGCGAGCTCACCGGCGGCATCTATTTCGGTGAGCCGCGGGGCGTGGAGACCCTGCCCACCGGGGAGCGTCGGGGCTTCAATACCCTCGCCTACACCGAGTCCGAGATCGAGCGCATCTGCCGCGTGGCCTTCGAGATCGCCATGAAGCGCTCCAAGCGGGTCTGCTCGGTGGACAAGGCCAACGTGCTGGAGTGCACCGAGCTGTGGCGCGAGGTGGCGACCCGGGTGGGCGCCGAGTACCCGGAGGTGAGCCTGAGCCACATGTATGTCGACAATGCGGCCATGCAGCTGGTGCGCGCACCCAAGCAGTTCGACGTGGTGGTGACCACGAACATGTTCGGCGACATCCTCTCGGATTGCGCGGCCATGCTCACGGGCTCGATTGGTATGCTGCCCTCGGCGTCCCTCAATGCCTCCGGGCAGGGCATGTACGAGCCCATCCACGGCTCGGCCCCGGATATCGCCGGGAAGGGCGTGGCCAATCCCTTGGCTACCATCCTCTCGGTTGCCATGATGCTGCGCTATTCGCTGGACGCCCCGTCGGCGGCGGATCGGATCGAGTCGGCCGTCTCGACCGTCCTCGATCAAGGCCTGCGAACCACGGACATCCTGTCCGAGGGGATGCGCCCCGTCGGCACCGCCGAGATGGGTGACGCGGTGGTCGCGGCCCTGGCCTGAGCCCCGGACCGCCGCGGTTGCCGCCACTGAATTCTTCTTGTCTGTGGATTGATGGTTATGAAGCGTGTTGGTTTTGTCGGCTGGCGTGGCATGGTGGGCTCGGTTCTGATGGAGCGCATGCGCGCCGAGCGGGACTTCGATCTGATCCAGGCCCCCAGCTTCTTCACCACCGGGCAGGCGGGTCAGCCAGGTCCCGACGTGGGGCAGGGTGCCACGGCGCTCATCAGCAACATGGATCTCGATACACTCCGTGAGATGGACATCATCGTCACCTGCCAGGGGGGCGACTACACGAAGTCGGTCCATCCCCCTTTGCGGGCAAGTGGCTGGGACGGCTACTGGATCGACGCGGCCTCCGCCCTGCGCATGGAGCCCGGGGCGACCATCATCCTGGACCCGGTCAACCGCGATGTGATCGATGCCGCCCTGGAGGCAGGGCGGCGCGACTTCATCGGCGGGAACTGCACGGTGAGCCTCATGCTCCTGGCCCTGGGCGGGCTCTTCCGGGAGGGCCTGGTGGAGTGGATCAGCGCCATGACCTATCAGGCCGCCTCCGGTGCCGGGGCCAAGAACATGCGGGAGCTGTTGGTCCAAATGGGGGCGCTGCATGGAAGCGTGAGCCACCTGTTGGAAGACCCCGCCTCCGCCATCCTGGCCATCGACCAGGCCGTGACCGACGCCATGCGCTCGGATTCCTTTCCCACCGCCAACTTCGGGGTGCCCCTGGCGGGCAGCCTGATCCCCTGGATCGACACCCAGCTCCCGAACGGCCAGAGTCGGGAGGAATGGAAGGGGCAAGCGGAGACCAACAAGATCCTGGGACTGAGCGAGTCGCCGATCCCGGTGGACGGGCTCTGCGTGCGGGTGGGCGCCATGCGCTGTCATAGCCAGGGGCTCACCATCAAGCTGACGCGCGACGTCTCCGTTGCGGAAGTCGAGTCCATCATCGTCTCTGCCAACGACTGGGTGCGGGTCGTTCCAAACGATCGGGAGCGCGCGGTTCGGGAGCTTTCCCCGGCGGCGGTCACCGGCAGACTGGAGATACCGGTCGGGCGGCTGCGCAAGATGAGCCTGGGTGAACGCTACCTCTCGGCCTTCACGGTGGGTGATCAGCTATTGTGGGGGGCGGCGGAGCCACTGCGCCGTATGGTGCGGATCCTGCTGGAGTCGGCCTGACGCCCGGTCCAAGTCCTTGTCCATCGGCTCCCGGGAGATACGAGAGATCGTGGCGACCCGGGAGAATTCTCTCGGAAACTTCGGGTTCGGTGCGGTAGGCGAAATCGTCGAATGTTCGGAAATGTTGGGCTTTGCCGATGTATCCCGCTACCCGAACGGGTTTGGGGTTATCCCGGTCTTCAGAGCTGCCCGTCTACGAAATTCGAGCGATCCGGCGAGTGCGGTTGACCCCCGTGGTGATCCATCGTCATGCCATGATGGCAGCCGATCGGTATCTGCTTCGGGGGCCTTGTCGTCGCCATATCCGCTCGTCTGCCTGCGTCAAATAATTGGCGGCGCCTTCCGATAACACCAGATTAGCGGGATAGACGCACATTCCGGGTCGTCTAGTTAAGCTATATAGGGCTCTCGAATACCGTCCGGCGGATGGCCCCTTTGGCCTATCCGATGCCTCTGGAACGCGAATTGCCTATCCTCCGTTGGGGGGCGCGTTCATTGCCTGGCGCTTGAGGGTGGAGGATGTCTAGCAAGTTTTCCCCTGATGCACACCGCTTGCCCCTGATGGGGTCAGCCTTCGCCTTTGCCTTGGTGGTTGCAGATGTGCACGCCCTGGGCCTTGGGGGGCTGCGTGTCCAGTCAGCCCTGAACCAGCCCTTCGTTGGCGAGATCGCGCTGCTCGACGTCAAGTCCAGTGAGCTCGACACGGTCAAGGTTCAGATCGCTTCGGCCGAGGAGTTCAGCAAGGAGGGGTCCGAGCGTTACCACTACCTCACTGGGCTCCGCTTCAGCCCCCAGGTCTCCCCTCGCGGCGAGGCGGTCATCCGGGTTACCAGCCGCGACCCCATCCGGGAGCCCTACATGGACTTTCTCCTGGAGGTCACTTGGCCCGAGGGGCGCCTGGTCAAGGGATACACGGTCCTCCTGGACCCGCCCGTCACAAACGCAGGCAAGGCAGGCCGGATCGAGCAGCCCGTGGTTGGGCCACCCGCTTCGGGCGACAGGAGCCAGGCGGACACAGGTTCGAGGGTGCCTGAGTCAGTGTCCCCTCAGAGGCAGCCGGCACCTCCATCCTCGAAATCCCAGCCGGCGCTTACTGCTGCGGCCTCGATCGGGGAGGTTGGTGGCTTCCCCAAGGAGATCGGACCGGTTCCGCGCGGGGGCGGACTCTGGCGTTTGTCGACCAGGCACGCCCCGGCGGGGGCCACCGCCGCTCAAACCGCGATGGCCCTGTACCGCAACAACCAAGACGCCTTCGTGAAGGGCGATATCAACCGATTGCGCGTTGGCAAGATATTGACGATTCCCAGCGCGGCTGAGCTGTTCGTCCTAGGGCCCGAGGCGGCCGACCGGGAGTTTGCGGCCGCCCTGCGTGGCGAGAAGGTGCGTCGCACGCCGATCGCCGACACCACGCCCCCAGGGCCCGAGTCCAAGCCGCGGCTCAAGATTGCCGGCGCGGCTCCGGACGGGTCTGCCCCGGGGGTGCTCGGTGCCCAGGCCGAGGAGCCCTCGCAGGCCGTGCAGGAGGAACTGCTCATTGTGCGCGAGACGAGCGAGAGCACCCGCCAGGAGACCGCGGAGCTTCGAGATCGCATCCGGGAGTTGGAGACGCAGCTCGCGGGGATCCAGCGGCTCTTGCGGCTGCGAACGGCGGAGCTCGCCCGTATCCAGGGCGTGCCCGACGTTGCAGCGGGGGCGCAGTTCGCTTCGGAGGACGCATCCAAGGATCTCCCTGTGCCGGTTGGTATCGAGCCCGTCGAGGTCGAGACGCCCGCGTTTTCGGCTCCGCTGGTGGACCAGCCGGTGGGTCAGCCCGATGCGGCGGCGCTCGAGCCGGCGCTGGCGGTTTCCGACCCCGCTTTCGTCTCTCAGATGGATCCAGAGGCGCCGATCCTCGTCAGCGCGGGCGAGCCCTTGGATCTGCCCGCTCGAGCTTCGGTGTTCGGGGATCAGGAAGAGGAATTGGGGTCGTCGACTGTGGGCCTGACGTCGGAGACCGACGAGGGACCCGCCTCCAACGCGGGGCCAGAGGTCGAGCAGTCTCTGGAGCTGGCCGCTACGGGGGCTCCCACATCATCCGAGCCGCAACAGGCGGGGGCCGAGCCCATGTCCGCGCCAGCCTCGCCGGAGCCGACGCAGCAGGCTGGCAACGCGATGTCGCTGCCTTGGCGTGACCACATGGTGCCACTTGCCGGTGCGGCCGGTGTCACCGCGCTTGGCATCGGTGCCCTGGCCTGGGTCAGGGTGCGGCGGCGCTCCCGGGTAGAGCCCGAGCTGGAGCCCGAGCTCACGGCGCTGAACCTGAAGACCGCCAACACGAACGCGCGCCAGATCGGGGAGCAGGCCGGCCCGAGCGACGCACCGCAGGTGTCGGGAGACTCCGGCGATATCGGGGCGCTTGCCGTATCACCTCCGTCGGTCTTTTCCGCCCTTGGGCGCTCCCATGCCGATTCGGAGGAGCCCGATGCGCTGTCGGAGGCGGATATCTACATCGCCTACGGACGCTATCGGGAGGCCGAGGAGCTCCTACGGGAGGAGATTCAGCGCACTCCGGAACGCACCGACCTCAAGTACAAGCTGGCCGAGTCCTATCTTGGCGCCAAGAACCATGCGGCGTTGGAGGGGCTCTTGGAGGAGATGCGGGAAGCGGGCGAGGATCGGCTCTACCCGGAGCGCTGGCAACGTTTCGTGGACTCGGTCGAGGCCGTCCAGGCAGAGGAGGGGGATGGTGGTGTCCTCGCAGCGGGCCTCACTCGGGTCGCCCCTGCAGTGCCCGAACGGCTCGACCCCCGCCCCGATGACTCCCCGGTACTTGACATCGAAGACTCTCCTGGCCTGGAAGGAGGCGAGGGGCCGCGAGGGGAGGCGACTGATGGCCCTGCAACCGCCGCCGAGCCGTCTCAGCCGGACCTCAGCGTCTTAGACTCGTCCAAGCCTGCCTCCGACCCCCTGGATGACCTGCAGCGCTTTTCGCTGGAGCTCGACGTCGGTCCCCCAACGCTGGACGTCGATGTTCAGCCGGAATCGGTGGGACTGGACGTGCCCTCGGAGCCGGGCGAGGAGGAGACACTGGGTGCCGCCTCCGATCTCGAGCTCACCATCGACGACCTGCGGGCGGCCAGTGAGCTGGACCTGCGGTCCTTCGGGGACTCCCGCCCCTCGGTTGCCGAGCATGCGGACGAGCCGCAGTCGCGGCGCGAGGGGGCCACGGGCAGCGGTTTCGGAAGCCATCCACCCAAGCTTTCGATCGTCACCAGTGGGGGGGCGCGCGTAGATGAAGATCCGGTTCTAGGCGGACTCGACGAGGTGGGCTCCAGTGACCTCCTGTCCTCCCAGTGGCAGATGGACTCTGGGCTCTGGGACGAGAACGCGACCAAGCTGGACCTGGCCAGGGCCTACGTGGAGATGGGGGATTCGGACTCCGCAAAGGGAATTCTCGAGGAGGTTGTCGACGAGGGCAACGACGAACAGCGCGGCGAGGCCGCCCAGATTTTGCGGGCCTTGGGCTGATTACGCGCGCGTGTCGAGTCCGTCAGGTGTCAAGGGGTCTCCAGAACGAGCGTCTGCCTCCCTGGCCATCCCCTCCCGGTTTCGGGTCGCGATGGGGATTGAGTACGACGGCACTGGTTTCCACGGTTGGCAGACCCAGGAGGCGGGTGTGCGGACCGTGCAGTCGGTCGTCGAGCAAGGGATTGCAAGGGTCGCGGATCACGCCGTGCGAGTCCACTGTGCGGGTCGCACGGACGCCGGGGTCCACGCGTTCGAGCAGGTGGTTCACTTCGATACCCCCTCGGTCCGCCGGGCGCGTGCCTGGGTGCTGGGGACCAACGTCAACCTGCCGGCGGATTGCTGTGTTCGGTGGGCCCAGGAGGTGGATCCCGGCTTCCATGCCCGGTTCTCCGCCACCGCCCGTCATTACCGGTACCGGATCCTGAATCGTCCAGCCCGCTCGGCCTTGGAGCGGGATCGGGCCCTCTGGGTCCACCAGTCCCTGGATCTGGACCGGATGTCGGAAGCGGCATCCCATCTGGTCGGGGCGCACGACTTCTCGAGCTTCCGGGCCGTGGCTTGTCAGGCCAAGAGTCCAATTCGCCGCGTTCACTATCTGAACCTGGAGGCGCGCGGCGGGCTAATCGAGCTGCGTATCGGGGCCAACGGATTTCTCCACCACATGGTGCGCAATATCGTGGGGGTCCTCGTGGCCGTCGGACGCGGTGAGGCCCCGACGGCCTGGCCCCTCGAGCTGCTGGAGGTCCGCGACCGCACCCTCGGCGGCGTGACGGCCCCGCCCCAGGGGCTGTTTTTCGTGCGGGCCGACTATCCTCCGAGCTTCCACCTCCCCCAAGCGCCCCTGAGCACCTCCCGATCCCCTGAGCCCCTTGCCACTCGCCAAAACGGCCCGCCGGTGGCACCCTAGCCCCCAAGTGCGGCGCGCACCGAGGTTGCCGGTGCCAGTTCGCTTGGAACATGCCGCCAGATCCGCTACGCCCGCTACCCTAAGCGATGACGCTACACATGCTCCTATTTGCGTTCATTCGCGTTCACTCGCGGACAGATCATCCCGGATTCGCCTCACCGCTCGCCCACGATGCGAACCCGGGTTAAGATCTGCGGATTTACCCGTGCAGAGGACGTGGACGCGGCCGTGGCGGCCGGCGTTGATGCCGTCGGGTTGGTCTTCCACCCGGCGAGTCCGAGGGCCGTGACCGCGGAGCAGGCGGCGAGCCTCTGCGAGCGATTGCCGCCCTTCGTGGCCGCTGTCGGTCTCTTCGTGGACGCCACCGAGTCCCAGATCCGGGCGGTGGTCGATCGTGTCCCCTTGGACCTGCTTCAGTTCCACGGCGACGAGCCGCCGGGTGACTGCGGGCGTTTTGGTCGGCGCTGGATCAAGGCGATCCGGATGCGCCCGGGCCTTGATCTGGTGGCCCAAGCCCGGACCTACAGAGGCGCGGCGGGACTCCTCCTGGATGCCTTTGACCCCGTGCTCGCGGGGGGGACTGGGCGGACCTTCGACTGGGGGCGTGTTCCCCCCCGTCTTGAGCTGCCTATCGTCCTGGCGGGGGGCCTGCGGCCGGACAATGTGGCCGAGGCCATCCGGCGGGTGCGTCCGTTCGCGGTGGACGTGAGCGGCGGGGTCGAGTCGGCCAAGGGCATCAAGGACCCGGTGAAGATTTCAGCCTTTTTGAATGGGGTACGCGATGGCGACAGCACCCGAGACCTTCCCTGATCCGGCACCTGGGTGGGCCGCCTGGGCGGATTCCGGCGGCTACCACTGGCCGGATCGGAACGGACACTTCGGCTCCTACGGTGGGATGTTCGTCCCGGAGACCCTCATGCATCCCCTCGAGGAGCTGAGGGCCGCCTACGAGCGTTACCGAAACGATCCAGAGTTCCAGGCGGAGCTCGATGCGGACCTGCGCGACTACGTGGGCCGGCCCTCCCCCATCTACCACGCGGAGCGCTGGAGCCGGGAGCTGGGCGGTGCCCAGATCTTCCTGAAGCGTGAGGATCTGAATCACACCGGTGCCCACAAGGTTAACAACACCATCGGCCAGGCGCTGCTCGCCCGGCGCATGGGCAAGAACCGGATCATCGCCGAGACGGGGGCGGGTCAGCACGGGGTGGCCACCGCCACCGTGGCCGCCCGGCTGGGACTGGAGTGCGTGGTCTACATGGGCGAGGTGGATGTGGCCCGGCAGGAGGCGAACGTCTACCGTATGCGCCTCCTGGGCGCCCAGGTGGTCTCGGTCAAGTCCGGCTCGCGCACCCTGAAGGATGCCCTGAACGAGGCCATGCGGGACTGGGTCACCAACGTCGACAGCACCTTCTACATCATCGGCACCGTCGCCGGCCCCCATCCCTACCCCGCCATGGTGCGGGACTTCCAGACGGTGATCGGCCGCGAGGCGCGGGCCCAGTTGCTCGAGCGCACCGGTCGCCTTCCCGACGCCCTGGTTGCCTGCGTCGGGGGAGGGTCCAACGCCATCGGTCTCTTCTATCCCTTCCTCGAGGACGCGCAGGTCGCCCTTTACGGGATCGAGGCGGCGGGGGAGGGGCTCCAGACCGGGCATCACGCGGCGCCCCTGTGTGCGGGGCGGCCGGGTGTCCTGCACGGTAACCGCACCTATCTCATGGAAGACCGCAACGGTCAGATCATCGAGACCCACTCGGTCTCGGCGGGGCTCGACTACCCGGGGGTGGGGCCCGAGCACGCCTGGCTCAAGGACACGGGCCGAGCCCGATACGAGGCGATCACCGATGCCGAGGCCCTGGCCGCCTTCCATGCGCTGACCCGCACCGAGGGGATCATCCCGGCCCTGGAGTCCAGCCATGCCCTTGCCTATGTCACCAAGCTGGCGCCCACCCTGGGTCGAGACCGGACCATCCTGGTGAACCTCTCCGGTCGGGGTGACAAAGACATGCACACCGTCGCACGCCGGGAGGGCCTCACCCTGTGAGTCGTATCGCCACCCGATTCGAGGCACTCAAGGGCCGAGGGCGCACCGCCCTGATCCCCTTCGTGACCGCTGGTGACCCGGACCCCGTCGTGACCGTCCCATTGATGCACGCGATGGTCGAGGCCGGCGCGGACCTGGTCGAGCTGGGGGTCCCCTTCTCGGATCCCATCGCCGATGGTCCCGTGATCCAGCGGGCCACCGAGCGGGCCCTGGCCAAAGGCGTCTCCCTGGGGGACGTCCTGGAGATGGTGCGCGCCTTCCGCGCCGAGGACGTGGAGACTCCCGTGGTCCTCATGGGCTACCTCAACCCGATCGAGGTGATGGGCTACGAGACCTTCGCCGCCTCGGCGCGCGAGGCCGGGGTGGATGGTGCCCTGGTGGTGGACGTCCCCCCCGAGGAGGGTCACGGCCTGGTCGAGGCCCTGCGGGCCCAAGGGATGGACCTGGTCTACCTTGTTGCCCCGACCTCCACGGAGCACCGGATCTCCGTGATCGGCGAGGTCGCCTCGGGCTTCGTCTACTACGTCTCCGTCAAGGGGGTCACCGGGGCCGGCCATCTGGATCTGGACTCGGTCGCTGAGAAGGTCGCGGCCATCAAGGCGCGTATCCCCCTGCCCGTGGGGGTCGGTTTCGGCATCAAGGACGCGGAGACCGCGGGCCGAATCGCCGGGCTTGCGGATGCCGTCATCGTGGGCAGCGCCATCGTGGCGCGCATCGAGGAGGCGGCGGACACCCCCGAGCGTATCCCCGTCCTCATCGGCGACTTTCTTCGCGGCCTTCGCGCCGGCATCGACGCAGCAGATTCCGGGGACGACAGATGAGCTGGTTCGAGAAGCTGATGCCGACTCGCATCCGCATCGAGGCGAGTCACAAGCGGGCGGTGCCGGAGGGGATCTGGGCCAAGTGTCCCGGCTGCAATGCGATCCTCTATCGGGCAGAGCTGGAGCGCAACCTGGAGGTCTGCCCCAAGTGCACCCACCACAACCGCATCCGCGCCCGGCGGCGCATCGATACCTTTCTGGATCCTGAGCCCCGCGAGGAGATCGGCGCGGACACCGAGTCCATCGACCCACTCAAGTTCAAGGACCTGAAGAAGTACAAGGACCGTCTCGCCCAGGCCCAGAAGCAATCCGGGGAGAAGGAGGCCCTCATCGTGATGCGCGGCCGGCTCAAGGATGCCCCCGTGGTGGTGGCCGCCTTCGAGTTCGAGTTCATGGGGGGCTCCATGGGGTCGGTGGTCGGGGAGCGCTTCGTGCGTGGTGTCGAGGCCGCCCTCGAGCAGGACTGCCCTCTCGTCTGCTTCTCGGCGAGCGGCGGGGCCCGCATGCAGGAGAGCCTCTTCTCGCTGATGCAGATGGCCAAGACCAGCGCCGCCCTGGCGCAGTTGCGGGAGCATAGTCTCCCATTCGTCTCGGTCATGACGGATCCCACCATGGGGGGGGTGTCGGCGAGCCTTGCCATGCTGGGGGACATCAACATCGCCGAGCCTGGGGCCCTGATCGGGTTCGCCGGTCCCCGGGTCATCGAGCAGACGGTGCGCGAGAAGCTCCCGGACGGCTTCCAGCGCAGCGAGTTCCTGCTGGGGAAGGGGGCCCTCGACATGATCCTGGACCGCCGGGATCTGCGGGAGCGGATCGCCGAGCTGCTCTCCATTCTGATGCGCCAGCCCCGTCATTGAAGACCCTCGATGACTGCCTCGCGTGGCAGTCCACCCTCAATCCCAAGCGGATGGACCTCGGCCTGGAGCGCGTCGCCCGGGTGTGGGCGAGGCTCGGCCCCGGGGACCTGGGATTTCCTGTCATCACCGTGGGGGGGACCAACGGCAAGGGCTCCTGCGCCGCGCTCATCGAGGCCATGGCCGAGGCGGCGGGATACCGCACGGTCTGCTATAGCTCGCCCCATCTGCTGCGCTACAACGAGCGGATTCGTATCGCCGGGGCTCCCGTTTCCGATGCCGACCTGTGCCGTGCCTTCGAGGAGGTTGAGGCCGCCCGCGGCGAGACGCCGCTGACCTATTTCGAGTTCGGCACCCTCGCCGCCCTGCGGCTGTTCGTCGAGTCGGCGCCGGATCTCGCGATCCTGGAGGTGGGGCTTGGGGGCCGCCTGGATGCGGTGAACCTCATCGACGCGGACGTCTCGGTGGTTACCTCCGTGGGCCACGATCACCAGGACTGGCTGGGGAACACCCTGGAGGACGTCGCAGTGGAGAAGGCGGGCATCTTCAGACCGGGGCGGCCGGCCATCATCGGCCAGCCTGACGCCCCGGCGCGGTTGCGTCGGGAGGCCGAGGGCCTGGGGGCCCAGGTGATGCAGGTGGGCCGCGAGATCCGGGCGATGCCCGAGGGGGGTGGCGGTTGGATCTGGCAGGGGCCTCGGGGTGAGCGATTCGCCCTTCCCGCCCCACGCCTGCGGGGACAGGTGCAATACCACAATGCCGCCGCCGCCATCGCGGCGTTGGGCTGCCTGGGCCCAGGACTGCCCCTCTTCCCGGACGCGATCCGCAGGGGGCTGGGTCGCGCCTGGCTCCCCGGGCGTTTTCAGGTCATCCACCGGGAGGTCACCTGGATCCTGGACGTCGCCCACAACCAGGAGGCGGCGGAGGTCTTGGCGGAGAACCTCAGAACTCTCGGGTGTCCGGGTCGGCTGCGGGCCGTCTTGGCCGTGCTGGGCGACAAGGATCCAGAGGCCGTGGCGGGACCCTTGGTGCCCTTGGTCGAAACCTGGTACCTCAGCCAAAGCGACGACCCCCGGGCCATGCCGGCGACGCGACTCGCCCAGCGCCTCGCGGGGATCCTCTCGGATGCCGAAACGCAGGTCCTGCCTGACCTTCCGCACGCCTTTGGGGCCGCGCTGGCCGACTCCGCCCCCGGGGATTGTCTAGTGGTGTTCGGTTCGTTCACGACCGTCGAGGCGGCCTTGCGCCGGGTAGGCGCGGACCCATCGGCTGGTATACTGCTGAGCTGAAGGCCGCCTTGGATGATTCAAGGCGCCCGTGCAGGCCCTGAGCCGCCTGCCCTCGTTTAGGGAAACGCTGATTGGCGCTTTCCCGTCCGGGCGAGAGGTCGCCCGGCATTGTCTGTGGTGGTAAGCCACTGAAAATGGAGCGCTTCGAGGGTCGCGTCTCTCGAAGCGCGAGCTGATCGAATGCCAGGATGGCATTTGATCCGCGTCTCCTTGGTTTTCACGTGTCGGAGGTTTAGAGCCGATCGGAATGCGAGTGCTTGGGGTTGGCGGCTCGAGGGGCACCGCGGAATGGGCTCCTCAGGGTCTTGTAGAAACCATCGCCCCGCGTCGCCCGCGATTTCGATTGAGCCTTGGTTGAGGACCTATGCGAGAAGGTGCCAAGCAACGGTTGGTTGGAGCGGCGGTCGTGGTCGCCCTGGTGGTGATCTTCGTGCCCATGCTGTTCGAGGAGGAGGCTCCCGACTCGGCGCCCTCGGACCAGTTGGCGATCCCCGAGGAGCCCTCGTTTGAGCCGGACCTGAAGTCGGAGGTCTTCCTGGGGCCCCAGGATTCCGGCGTCGGCGGCTTCGATCCGGACGGGGAGAGAGAAACCCGACCGCTCGCACTGCCTCCGCCCGGCGATCTCGACGCGGCCTCGGTTGCGGACGTCCCCGCGGAGGCGACCGGTGGGCGGGAGCCGGACGCTGACGGGGAGCCGACCTCCCCGGTCGTCGAGGAGCCGCTTCCGCCACCCGTCGACGCCCCGGTGATCGAGCTCCCGCCCCCCCGGAGTGCCCGGGACGGCATGCCTTCCTGGGTGATTCAGGTGGCGAGTCTGAGGACCCCGGAGGCAGCCGGCGAGCTGGAGGCCAAGCTGCGCAAGGCAGGGTTCTCCGCCTTCGTGGAGCAGGCGGAGGTGAGGGGGAAACAGTACTACCGGGTGCGTGTTGGCCCCGAGGTGGATCGGGCCAACGCCGAACGCGTCGCCGCCCGTCTGCGCGAGCAGCAGAAGCTCGACACCCTGATCCAGAACTATCCTTGACAGCCCGGACCGAACGGGCAGGCGCCATGACGCTCATCGATCTCGCCTTTATCGCGGTCATCTTGGTTTCGGCACTCATCGGCATGGCCCGTGGGCTGACACGCGAGATCCTCTCCCTACTCGTGTGGGTTGCGGCCCTGGGGCTGGCTTGGCTCTATCACAAAGAGGTCGCGGAGCTCCTGGTCACCCAGGTCGCCCAGCCCTCGGTGCGGTTGGGCGTCGCCTTCGTCGCCATCGTCCTGCTGGTGCTGATACTGGGGGCCATCCTGGGGTCCCTCCTCAGCCTGGGGATCCACAAGGCCCACCTGGGTGGGGTGGACGGGGCCTTCGGATTCGTCTTCGGTGCCGCCCGAGGTACCCTCCTGGTGGCCATGGCGGTCTATCTGGCAAGCCTGACGCCCATGCCGGAAGAGAGCTGGTGGAAAGACTCCCAGACGATTAGCCAGTTCCAGGCGATGGCCCAATGGGTGCTCAGCCTGGTTCCTGCGGGGCTGCAGGAGCAACTCGGGCGGGTGTGAAAGGGCCCTTGCCCTGGTTGGGCTCAATCCGTCCCGGCGGGGAACCTAGCCGGTTCCAGTGTTGCTAAACCGCCGTCAGAGGGAAGCTAGGCGCCCGTGTGGAAGGTACTTCGGCGGCGGTTGGTAGGCGAACGAGGTTCCCATGTGCGGCATCGTCGGCATCGTCGGTAAGGGTCTGGTCAACCAATCACTCTATGACGCCTTGCTGGTGCTCCAGCACCGGGGTCAGGATGCCGCCGGCATTGTCACCTGCGAGGGGGACCGGCTGCACTTGCGCAAGGACAACGGGCTAGTGCGGGACGTTTTTCGCACCCGTAACATGCTTCAGTTGCGCGGCACCATGGGCATCGGGCACGTCCGCTACCCGACCGCCGGGGCGGCAAGCTCCGCCGAGGCCCAGCCCTTCTACGTGAACTCCCCCTATGGCATCGCGCTCGCCCACAACGGGAATCTGACCAATGCGGACGACCTGAAGCGCGATATCTACGTCGACGACCTGCGTCATCTCAACACCGATTCGGATTCGGAGATCCTCCTCAACGTCTTCGCCCATGAGCTGCAGCTCCAGGGCAAGCTCCGTATCGACGAGCAGGACGTCTTCCGCGCCGCGGCGGGGGTTCACCGGCGTTGCCGGGGCGGCTACGCGGCCGTGGCCATGATCCCCGGGTTCGGCATCTTCGGTTTCCGGGACCCCCACGGGATCCGCCCCCTGGTCTACGGCCGGCGGGAGACCGACGAGGGGACCGACTATATGATCGCGTCCGAGTCCGTTGCCCTGGACACCCTGGGCTTCACCCTCATCGCGGACGTGGCGCCGGGCGAGACGGTCTTCGTGAGCGTGGATGGCCACATCTACACCCGCCAGTGCACGGTCGCGCCCGTTCTCTCGCCCTGTATCTTCGAGTTCGTCTACTTCGCCCGCCCGGACTCGATCATCGACAACATCTCCGTCTACAAGGCCCGCTCACGCATGGGCAAGCGGCTGGCCGCCAAGATCCGGCGGGAGTGGTCGGCGCTCGGCATCGATGTGGTCATCCCCATCCCCGACACCAGCCGCACCGCCGCACTCCAGCTTGCCAACCAGCTCAACGTCCCCTACACGGAGGGGTTCATCAAGAATCGCTACATCGGGCGGACCTTCATCATGCCGGGGCAGAAGGTGCGCAAGCAGTCCGTGCGCCAGAAGCTCAACGCCATCGACCTGGAGTTTAAGAAGAAGAATGTCCTCTTGGTGGATGACTCCATCGTGCGCGGAACGACCTCCCAGCAGATCATCCAGATGGCCAGGGACGCGGGCGCCAATCGGGTCTTCTTCGCCTCGGCGGCGCCGCCGGTGCGCTTCCCCAACGTCTACGGCATCGATATGCCGGCGGCCAGCGAGCTGGTGGCCTACGGGCGCTCCGATGAGGAGGTGGAGCGAGTTTTGGGGGCTGATGCCCTGATCTATCAGGACCTGCCCGATCTGATCGAGGCGGTCCAGAAGAAGGGCAAGAGTCATGTCGACCGTTTCGACTGCTCGGTCTTCGACGGGGACTATGTGACGGGTGACGTGACCACCGACTATCTCCGGAACCTGGAGGCCAACCGCAACGACCACGCCAAGGAGAACCGCTCCCGGCACAGCGAGACCGTCATTGAGCTCCACAACACCGCCTGAGGCCCCGGCGGCCGCGGATCCTGGCGGATTGGACTTCGCCACCCGGGCCGTCCGGGTGGGGCATCACC
>Ga0316576_10000088_pt1 | contig 32387 bp, 31 predicted proteins | sample S0NA_FD_203075 | JGI IMG/M metagenome (GOLD analysis project Ga0316576, IMG submission 203075) | Rhizosphere microbial communities from salt marsh grasses in Alabama, United States - S0-2_050615r3r5 | ecosystem: Host-associated > Plants > Roots > Rhizosphere | place: USA: Alabama | collected...
CCGGCAAAGACCTGGCTCAAGCCTGCCGTGCGGAATATTCGAAGGCCGCTTCATTCGCGCTCTGGATTTTTTGCGAGATCGCCATTGCCGCCTGTGATCTGGCCGAGCTGCTGGGCACCATCCTCGGGTTGAATCTTCTCTTTGGCCTTCCCCTGCTCTGGGGGGCCGCGGTAACCCTGCTCGACACCTTTCTGCTGCTCGCGATCCAGCGTTTGGGGATTCGTAAGATGGAAGCGTTTATTCTTTCACTGATCAGCGTCATAGCGGGCGGTTTTATCGTCAATCTTTTTCTGGCCAAACCGGACTGGGGCCCGGCTGCTGCCGGTTTGATACCTTCCTTGCCCGAGGGATCGCTTTACATCATTCTCGGTATCATCGGTGCAACGGTGATGCCCCACAATCTTTATCTTCATTCGTCTCTGGTGCAGACGAGGCGTGTATCACGCATCGTTGATTCGAGAGCCCAGGCCTGCCGCTATAATTTGATTGATTCCACCATCGCTTTGAATGCGGCCTTTTTCGTCAACACGGCCATTCTTGTCCTGGCGGCGGCCGTTTTTCACCGTCACGGTATAGTTGTCACCGAAATTCAGCAGGCGCACCAAATGCTCGACCAACTTCTGGGGTCCCACGCCGCTCCCATCGCCTTCGGGCTGGCTTTGCTCGCCGCCGGTCAAAGCTCCACGCTGACCGGCACCCTGGCAGGGCAAATCGTCATGGAAGGGTTTGTGAAAATCCGACTCAGGCCTTATTTGCGGCGCTTGATTACACGCGCCATAGCGCTGCTGCCGGCTGTGGTGGTCATCTCGATCTCGGGGGACGAGGGCACCTACAAGCTGCTGATTTTAAGTCAGGTGATTCTCAGCCTGCAACTGCCGTTTGCCATTGTCCCCCTTGTGCATTTCACCAGCGACAAATTGAAAATGGGATCGTTCGCCAGTAAGTGGTGGGTGAAGGTGCTGGCATGGATCACATCCATCATCATCATCCTTTTAAACGGCAAGCTGGTTTATGATCAGATCATGGAGTGGCTCACGGGTGGCGCTCCTATGCTTTTTTCTATATTGGCGGTGATGATTGCGGCTGCCATTTCACTTTTCCTTGTCTACATCATTCTCCTTCCGCTGGTGCGCGGGGAAAAGACTTGGACAGAAGAAAAAGCCAGCGGTGCCTCGGCAGTCATCGAGGACATAGCAACGCATCCCGTGAAACATATTGCCGCCGCATTGGGGCGTGACGCCAACGATGCGGCCATCGTCGGCCGGGCGCTCTCATTGGCCAAAACGGAAAAAGCCCTGCTAACCCTTATCCATGTAGCCGATACCGCCCTGGCACATGTTTACAGCGACGATGGCTATGACGCGCATACCCGTGACGACGAGCAATACTTGTTGGAAATAATGGAAGAAGTGCGGTCGTCCGGCGTGATGGTGGAGATTGAGCTCGCTTATGGCGATCCCGCCAAGGAACTGGTTCGCTTCGCCATATCGCACCACGTGGATATGCTGGTCATGGGCTCGCACGGGCACCGCTTGTTGGGGGATCTTCTGTGGGGGCAAACCGTGGATCCGGTCCGTCACCGGGTAAAGATACCTGTCTTGGTGATATGATAAAAAATGCGAAACGCGAATGGACTATTTTGGGAAAAGCAGCACGAATATAACGCGTACACCAAATCCTTCCGGTCCGCTGTCCGGGCTTTCCGCCCAATAGCGGATGCCGCCGCCTACATTGACAAGCTGCTTGCCCAAACTTAACACCTTCGTGGCCGTGAAATTCAGCGGTACTGACCACTTTTCAGCTTCCCAGTCATAGGTGGACTCCGTGTTGACCGTCAGGGTTACGGCACTCTTTGACGTATATGAGATGAACGGTTGTAAAAACGTGCTGCTGACATCCGCGCGATCATCGTCACCTGCCACCGACCAGATATGGTTTGCAAGCGTACCTAACGTCCAAGGTCCAGCCTGCTTGAGCGCTACAGCGGTGGGGCCCGTTCCCCATTTGTCCGCTCCGAGCAAATCATCCGTGGCCGTTGGAATAAGAAACACGGGCCCGACACCCCATATCAAGCCTCTCTCTGTTGGTTCTTTCGGCGAAAAGAAAACGCTTTGCACTACATCTCCCAGGCCCGACTGGCTTCCCGCACCGGGATAGATGTCATCCTGCGAGACTATCGGCAAAATAGTCCTGGAAATGATATTCCAGTCATCGTTCATTGAAATCGGAACGACCGGCTGGATATTCAGTAAATAACGCTCCCCGTCGTCGTTTTGTCCGATATTGGAATCGTAGTTGAGTTGGAACGGAAGGCTGATGAGTGAAGCGATGGGATTGGCTAATTTCTTGGCAAGCGACTCCTTTTCTGCCGCAACTGCGTTTTGTGCCGTGAATACGGCGATGATCAACGCACATAGGATTGCGCATAGTCCCTGAGGGCGTGGCATGCATTTCATGCATTACTCCTTTCGTTACATATTGTCCAAAACCGACAACAAAACAAGAAATTGACGAAACTCGATTCCCGGAAAAATAAAAAGCGGACGGGAAGTGGAGGGTGGAACTAACCCCGGCGTATACAGCGCCGGGGTTATCGCTCCGCCCTCCATCGACCTCTAAATTATTTACCTTCTCCGACACGTGTAAAATCCGACATTACCTCTTCCAGATTAAAAGAGGCTGGTTTCTGCCTTGGCGGGAAATCTTTGAACGTGGAAACCATCTTACCAGCAATGGCTTGCGCGCCAACAGCAATGAACTGCGCCCGTTCTTCCATCCATTCATAATAACTATTCGAGTTATGCTGGGCCCTTTCAAATGGGTCCATGCGAAGATCGAAAATTAAGGGTACCCGCAGCTGTACAAAGGGATACATCCACACACCAAACGCCGAGGATTGCTGCTCCATGAATACCACTTTCCAACGATCGTACCGCATGGCGACAAGGTCGCCGTCATCGCTCCAGTAGTAGAATTCATGGCGGGGCCAGTTCGTTGAGCCGTATTTGTCTTTGGTAATTTGTTTCTCACCGGTCAAGAAGGGAAGCAGGTTATAACCATCCAGGTGCACCTTGTACGTCCTGTCGACGCCTTTATAACCCTTCAAAAGTTTCTCTTTTATCTGGGGTTCGCCGGCAGCTGCCATCAGGGTCGGGACCCAGTCGTTTCCTGCAACAATTTCATTGACAACACGGTTAGCCGGTATTTTTCCCGGCCAACGAACCAGAAGGGGAACGCGGTAGCCGCCGTCCCAGTTGGTGTTCTTTTCACCCCTAAAAGGCGTAATGCCGCCATCGGGCCACATATTGTAATGCGGTCCGTTGTCGGTCGTGTACACAACGATCGTATTATCGGTGATCCCCAATTCATCGAGTTTATCAAGAAGCTGACCTATCTGGTCATCATGCTGCATCATCCCGTCAGCATAGAAATTTAATCCTGATTTTCCTTTGTATTCGTCCGGAACGTGCGTGACATAGTGCATGCGTGAGGTGTTGAACCAACAGAAAAAGGGCTTGTCAGCCTTTGTCTGTCTTTCGATAAAATCAACGGCAGCATCGAGAAACTCCTGGTCAACCGTCTCCATTCTTTTCTTCGTCAGCGGTCCGGTGTCTTCAATTTTGCCGTCAGCCGTACTTTTTATCACCCCTCGCGGCCCGAAGTTTTTCCTGAAGTTGGGGTTTTTGGGATAATCCGGGTTTTCGGGGGTCTCTTCGGCGTTCAGGTGGTAAAGGTTACCGAAAAATTCATCAAAACCGTGATTGGTAGGCAGAAACTCATCCAGGTCACCCAGGTGATTTTTACCGTATTGCCCTGTAGCATATCCCAATGGCTTCAGCAGTTCTGCCAACGTCGGATCTTCGGGCTGAATCCCGAGGGTCGAACCGGGGAGTCCAACCTTGGTCAGTCCCGTTCGTACCGGCATTTGCCCGGTAATAAACGCCGATCTCCCCGCCGTACAGGACTGCTCGGCGTAATAATCGGTAAACTGCGTTCCTCCGCTTGCGAGGCGGTCGATATTGGGAGTTTTGTAGCCCATCATCCCTTTGTTGTTGTAGCTTAAATTCCAAAAGCCGATATCATCGCCCATGATGACGAGGATATTGGGTTTGTCCGCTGCCTGTACCAGGGTGGCTGCCAACAGCAAAGTTGCGCATAACAGGAGAATGGGAACTTTGTTCAGAATTTTCATGATACCTCCTCTTGGTCTGAGCATTATAAAAGGCAGAGAGCGCCAACTTAGCCGCGTAATTTACGAATATAAAGTCTTATATCCATCAGGTCAATACATCTAATAAATAAAACATAAAGTACCTAACCCATAGCTGCTGATTTTTTATCTGGCGTCTTACCGTTTCATGGCCTTCGGACCACCCGGCAGCATCAGTACGAAGGGAACCGTTGCCAGGAACAACATACCGAAAAGCCAGGCGACATCGTTGTAGGCCAGCATGGTTGCCTGCATGTTGACGACCCTGTCGACCAATGCATAAAGGCCGTGCTGCACGCTTTCGGCATTGAGACCCGCCTGGCCTAACACGTTGGCGGCCAGTCGTCTGTAGTGCTGGTACATCGTGTTAAACGGGCTTATGTAGCCGGAAAGGTTTGCGTGGTGTATTTGCTGAGAGCGGGCCACCATGGTGGCCACCAGGGCGTAGCCGATGTTGCCGCCGATTCGTCGCGCCAACGTATACAGGCTGGTTGCATCCGTCATGTTGGCCCGTGGAATGCTGGCGAGGGAAAGCGTGCTGATGGTCACGAACATGGCCGGCATGCCGACGCCCATGGCCACCATGGCGGGAACAAGGTTCCAGAATCCGGCCTGCAGGGACAGGCGTCCGAGGTCATAATAGCTCCAACAGATAGCGGCGGTGCCGATCAGCACCAGCACCCGCGAGTCGAAGTTGTTGTAAAGCCGACCGACGATCGGCATGAACAGCATCATCATGAGGGCCCGTGGCATTAGTACCAGTCCTGCTTCAAATGCCGGATACCCCAGCAGATTCTGTGTAAATTGCGGTAAAATGAAGGAGGTTCCGAAAAGAGCGATGCCGAAAACCAGCCCCATGGCGGAACCGAGCGCCAGCGGAATATCGCGCAGGATGCGAAAGTTAATCACCGGTTCGGCAACCTTCATCTCCCAGTACACCAGCGCCAGCATGCTGACGGCGCAGACAAGGCTTCCGCCGACAATCATACGCGATTCAAACCAGTTCTGACTTTGTCCGCGCTCCAGCACAATCTGCATGGTTGTCAGCCCCACGGCCAGCAAAGCGATGCCGACCCAGTCGATTTTGCGGATACCGCGGCGGAGATACGCGGGGTCGTGTACGAAGGCGGCGATCATCAGCATGCCGACAACGCTGACCGGCACATTGATAAAAAAGATCCAGGGCCACCCATAATGATCGGTCAGCCAGCCTCCCAATATTGGCCCGACGGCCGGCGCCATCACCACCCCCATGCCGTATACGGCCATTGCCATCCCCTGTTCTTCCTGGGGAAAGGTTTCGCGCAGGATGGCCTGCGAGACCGGAATCAGAGCGCCGCCGCCCAGTCCCTGCAATATCCGGTAGAAAATTATCTGGTGAAAGTCTACCGCCGTGCCGCACAGGATCGATCCCAGTGTAAACAGGCCGAATGAAAACAGGTAAAGGCGTTTGCGCCCCAGGAGGGTACTCAGCCATCCGGCCATGGTTACCATGATAATTTCCGCGATACTGTAAGCGGTGGCGATCCAGGTGACGGATGACAAATCTTCGCTGAAACTCCCCATCATATGCGGCAGGGCCACGTTGACCACGTTGATGTCCATGACCGCCATGAACGTCCCGAAGAGGACGGTGAAAGCCACCAGCCACTTGTTGACCCCAGGCGTCGAAGCGGCGCCCGGATCTGTTTGCCAACGCTTGCTCATGGTTTGGAAAGGGCTATGTTCTGCTTTTTCAGGTCGGATCCGCCGCCGGCGACATTGACTTCCGGAACCACCGACATGCCCGGCACCAGCAGTATGTCGTTCGAGTCGGGGAACCGGTCAATCGCTATCTTGACCGGCACGCGTTGGACGACCTTGACGTAGTTGCCGGTGGCGTTTTGCGGCGGAAGCAGGCTGAATCGAGCACCGGTTCCGTGCTGAATGCTGTCTACATGCCCCTGAAGGGTCACGTCGGGATAGGCATCCACCTCGATTTTCACCGGTTGACCCTGCCGCATGCGCGTGAGCTGGGTTTCCTTGAAGTTGGCGGTTACCCATACCGTGGCCGGTACAATGGCCATCAAGGCCTGGCCCGCTTCCACGGAGATGCCCGGTTCGACCGCTTTCCGGGTTACAAAGCCATCGGTCGGTGCATCGATGTGGGTATAAGAGAGGTTCAGGCGGGCCTGAGCCACTTCGGCTTCGGCCCTGTCGACATCCGCCCGGGTTGCTTCCGACTGGGAAAGGCTTTGCTCCACAAGCTTGGGAGCGGATTGGGCGGCCGCCAGGAGCGCATCGGCCTGCTCCAGGCGCGCACGGGCCGCGGCAACCTCGGCGGTCTGCCGGCGGAGGTTGCTCTGCGCGGCTTTGCGTGCCGCCCGGGCCTGGCGGAGCATGGAACGATAGGTGTCGACTTTTTTCTCGGCGGCCGTCAGGCCCGCTGCCGAAACTTTTTCCGTAGCCACCACGTGATCGAGATCCCGTTCCGATATGGTTTGAGTCAGGCTCATTTCCCGGTATCGTTTCAAGTCCATTGCATCGCGCCGGTGATTCGCAGCGGCTGAAGCGACCTCTGCTTCGGCTTGGCCGAGCGCCGCTTCGGAAACGGCAATCTGGGCCTGGGCCTGTTCATCCTGGCCGGCCGCTGCCGCCTCCTGAGCAAGTGCGGCTTCGACAGCCGCTTTCGCGGCCGATAAATTGGCCTCGGCGCCCTTGAGGTCGGAGGCGGCGTTCAGCGACGTCAGGTCCACGGCCACGCTGCCGGAGCGCTGGTTGGCCCGTGCCGCTGCGAGCGCGGCTTCGGCTGCATCGAGTCGGGCCTTAAAAAGCGCGGGGTCCAACTCTATGAGGCGCTGGCCGGCCTTAACCCACTGGTTGTCGACCACATACACCCCGGCCGTGTGTCCCGACACGCGCGGGCTGATGGTGATGATGTGCCCTTCGATAAAGGCGTCGTCGGTGGACTCGTGTGAAAGTGAATGCAGGTAATAGGGTAAACCCAAAGCCACGGCAACCAGCGCCAAAGCCGGTATTGCCAGCCGCACCAAAAGACGCCGCCGCTGTTTTCGCAGATTTTTATCCAAGGCCGGTGCAGCTTTATTTTCAGGTGAACCGGGCGTTTCATTATCGTTTTCAATCGTGTTCTGGTTTGCTGGAGACATGGACCTTCAACCTTGTCTGGGATCGATGTTTTTCCGCGTCATTTCAGCACCAATCCTGCAGGATATGGGTGCCGTATTGACAAAATGGGCTCTGGACGACCGAGTCCAGACACCATACACAACCCAATAAACCTGTCAAGAACGATGTGGTGCCGGTATAAAAGCATTAGAAAAGAAATATCTGTATGATAACCAAAAAAAACCTTGATCCCATTTTCTACAATGGAATAAGAAGTTGTCTTTATTGAATGATTTATTGGCATCGATAATTTTCCGCACGTTTGTGCGCGGTGGCCCGACGGTTTGAGCTGCAGGCTCTCGCCCGGTGGTCTGGAAGGGAACAGGGCATGATTTTAAAAAACTACATCCGCAACGAATTCGCAAAGACGGACACACCGGAAAACACCGTCCGCAACATAGCAGCCGGGTTCGACCGATTGGGCTATGATATCCAGCATATACCCTTTCAATTTTCAGACCAGATCCACTGGTCCAGCATTTGTATCTACGGCATTAATCTGGAGTGTCAGGGCAAAGGCCTTACCCCGATGCTTTCCAAGGCCAGCGCGCACGCAGAACTGGCAGAGCGGTTCAGCGGCGGTTTGTTCTATCCGGCCTTTGAAGAACAAGTCCGCTTTAACATGCCCGCCCTTTACAGCCGGCAGGTCAGCCGGTTTTTAAATTACGAATGGCTGGACGGCTACGTGAACAGCCACCAGGATAAATTACAGGGCGAATACCTGCCCATTGAAACCCTGCTGCGCAACCAGCCCAACCTGATTCCAGACGACGTCAAAAAAATCAAAGACAGCCAAATGGCAAGACACTGGGTGGACGGCTATTCGCTGATGCAGGGCAAAACCGTCAAGGTTCCCGTCAATTTTATCGCCTACATTAACGCGTCCAACGGCATGGCTGCCGGAAACACATTGGAAGAGGCCCTTGTCCAGGCTGCTTGCGAAATATTTGAACGCCACACTCAAATTCAGATCATCAAGCCCGAACAGACCATTCCCACCATTGACAAGGACACCCTTAAAAGCGACGGCCTGAAATCCATGATCGCGTCTTATGAAAACGAAAATGTTGAAATCATATTGAAGGACCTCTCCATGGACGGACGATTTCCGAGCATCGGCGTGTTGTTCATCAACCACAACATACCCGTTGGACGACTGGAGCACAAAATTCTCATGCCGGGCGTTTCCTTCAATTTGGAGGAGGCACTCAGCCGCTGCCTGACCGAATACATGCAGGGCCGCAGCACCCTGATGGCGACCCGTCCCGATATGGACAGGTCGCTCATCCATCGCTCCCGGGTTTCCAATTTTTACCTGTTGTTCAAGTGCTGCGTGTCTCAAAAAGACATCTCCTTTTTGGAAAAAGGAGACACCATCGCTTTTAGAGGCAGTCCTGGGGGGGATATTTTGTCAGAAATAGAAGCCATCGAAAACATATGCCGTGAGCTCGATACCGATTTGATCGTTTTAAACCTCACCCATCCGGTCCTGGGATTCCCGGTGGTTCGGGTCGTTATGCCGGGCATTTCGGACTTTCTTCCATTTGTTCCCAGCGATATTTTGACCTCGGTTAACACGAATCCCGATTCCGCCTGGCGGGGGGAGCATTTTAAATGCGTAATGGAATCTTTTTTCTAGATCCGGTCTTGTTTTTACCCAAACCAGTCGTTTCAATAATATGATACGTAGGCGCGGAACGTTAACAAATCCAAACGGCGTCGTCACTTACATCAAATTCGCGACGACGATGCTCGATTTGACATCCTCAACGCCTGGTACGGACCGGACGATTTCAGGGATGCGCTCGGCGTCGAGCCTCGAGGTTGACAAGCCGCTGATGGACACCCGGCCGTTTTCTTGAACATCGACATCCAGCATGTACAAGCTGATATCGTTGCGCAAAATTTCGGCTTCCACTTTTTTCTTCTGCGCCAGTTTCTCCATACTTTTCACAGCACTGATGCTGCAGGCGTCGATCTCATTCGATGCCGCCAGCTCCATGATGTGTTTGGCTGCGGTTTCATCGCTCAGCTTTTCCGTGTTCAAAATCAGGTCATAAAGAAACGGGTCCTCCAGGTTCATGTTAAAGGCGTATTTGCAAAAGCCGTTCACCTGCCGGTCGCTTTTCTCAATCAGCTTTTCGGCTTGTGCGCGATTCAGCCCTCGTTCCCGCGTCAGATTTTCGATACGCTTTTCGTACGGGGCGTTGACGCGAACATGCAGGGCGCAGTTGAAATCGCGCAGGAGCATCTGGCTGCAATGCCCCATGATGACGCCTTTGCCCCGTTTCGAAACATCATAAACAACCGATTCCATTACATCGAGGTAGAGCTCCGTATTGGCTCCCAGGATGCGATCGAAAAGGTTGGGTATTTTTTCATCCAGGTGCCGCAGATCATCAGCGCGCACTCCTGATTGCAGCGCCTCGGATTGCAGCCGGTTATCGTCATAAAGTTCGAGGCCGAGGCCCGCGGCGACCAGCTCGGCGATTTTTGTGCCGCCGCTGCCGACGTTTTTTGAAATCGTGATTAACGCCATGGGCGCCTCCTTATATCGAATGGTGGTATAACTTAAATTTAGTTTGAAATATCTATATATTATTGGTTGTGTCGGTCAAATATAAATCACCACATTGTGTCATGCGGATAAATTAAGGAACGATCGCGGTTTGTCAAGATCGTCTGACGTTCGGTTGGAAAAGCGTATGGATGAAATGGGCTGTGCGGGGTGCAAACGACCGGTTTTCCCAAAAGTTGCATAAACAACATGGCAACGATTGCTTAAATTGCGGCGTGCGTTTGATATCACCCACCTCAGAGCTGTGGGCGTTATCTATTTCTCGTCGTCATCAAGCCTGGCGAGCGCCTTGAGCAAGCCCAGCGGCGATTGGTTCCGGGACAGCTTCTCGATCGCCTCCATTCGCTTGCGGTTGCTTTCGAACTTCTTTTGCAGCCTGGCATGGTAGGCTTCCTTGATCGCTTCCACCAGCTTGTCGAAGTCGTAGGGCTTTTCCAGATAGTTGAATGCGCCGAGCTTGGTGCACTCCACGGCGGAATCAACGGTGGCGTGGCCGGTCAGCATGATGGTTTCGATGAATTTGTGATTTTGTTTGAGAATTTTCAAAACCTGCGTACCGTCCATCTCCGGCATCTGCAGGTCGATGACTGCCACATCGAAGCCACCCTTTTGGGCGGCACGCACGGCCGCGTTTCCGCTTTCGGCGGTCGTGACCTCAAACCCCTTGAGGACGAGCCGATCCGCAATGGCTTTCAAGAATTTGACTTCGTCATCGACCAGTAGAATTTTTATCGTATTTTCCGTTTCCATGGCGCCCTCCGCCCAGGCAGGTTAAAACCTGGATAGGGTAAAATGTATTCGAGTTCATACGGATCGGCGATGTGCAGCCGTCATCAAGCGGTTACCCGGCTTCACTTTTAGCAAGGCCGGTTTGAATCGTTAACGGTACGTTCAGCTTCAGATGGCCGCCTTCCCCTTTGATGGCGACACCGATCGATGTCGCCGCCTTCTCGATCCGGTTGTCGGTAAAATCCTGAAGACCATGGGACCCGGGATCCGCAATGCCGATCACCCACCCCGTATTTGACAACGGTTGGACGTCAATGTCAAGTTCCGCCGACGGTCCCTCATTTTTAAAATGCTGCACCACGATTTCGTATACGATGGCCTGGAGTGCGAAAGGACAGGTCTGAACCTCGGGCGGGTCGCCGTCCCACGGGGTGAGACGGATTTTGCCGCAGAAAGAGAGATAATTTGCCAGTTGGCAGATTAAATCCAAAAGCTCCACGAGGTCGACGGAGACGATCGGTGCATCGACGCTGTGGGAGAAGCGGTTCATTTGGCGAATTGTTTTGAACGCGCGCTGAATTTCTTCTATGATGCTGCCGGCGCTGTTCTTAAGCATATCGGGATCGACAGGCGTTCCCGTGGAGGCCATTTCCGACAGGTCAGTCAACAGTCCCGCGGTTTCGGAGATAATGGCCATGATGTTTTTCAGTTCATGGGAGATCGATGCATTGACCCGCCCGAAAAATGCCAGACTGTCGTAGTCAAATAGGTCCTTTTCGTTTTTCATAACCAAGCCTCACCTTGCAATACATGGCACGCGAAGGGTTACAACCATATTCGCGGTGTTGCGCACCCCATCGCCAAAGCGGCCTTACGTTTCTTCTTCCAGTCGCTTCAAAGATGCGATGAGGTCGTTTATGTTCAGGGGTTTCGGCAGATAGGCCTCCGCTTCCTGGACCCCCGCCTGGAAATCTGCATTGGCCCCGTGGCCGGTCAGGAAAATAATCTTCATGCGGGGATATTGCTCACGCAACCTGTTTTTGAGTTCCATGCCGCCGATACCCGGCATTTTTACATCGAGAATGGCGACATCATAGGATGCCTCCTTTTCAACTGCTGCCAACGCGTCTTCACCGGAAAAACAGACCGTAACCTGCATTCCTCTCAATTCGAGGCGCCGGGCCAGCATCGAGGCAAATTTTTTTTCGTCATCGACAAGCAGAAGATTCATGATAAGGAATCCTTCTCGATTCTAACGGGTAAGGTCACTGCAAAGGTCGTTCCTTCATCCGTTTTACTTTGAACCGTGATGTTGCCATGCAGTTTTTGAACCAGCCCGTAGGTAATTGACAGCCCAAGACCGGTTCCCTCGCCCTCTTTTTTGGTGGTGAAGAAAGGATCGAAAATCTTTTTCAGGTGGTTCTCGGATATACCGCACCCATTGTCGCGGATCAACAGCTGCACATGCTCCGGATCCGCCATCTTGGCCCGGATGTCGAGAAAGCATCCGTTGCCGATGGCCTGAAAGGCATTGTTGACCAGATTGAGAATGATCTGTTGCAGTTTGCCGCGGTCCGTCTCAATGAGTGGAATGGTGTCCGGGATGTCCACATGAATCGATATGTCGCGGTATTCCGCTTCTTTTTTGTGAAAATTAATTACATCGGTGACCATTTTGTTGAGATCGATGGACTGGGTCTGGACGTCAAAACGGCGCGCAAAACCGAGCAGCTGCCGTGTGATGGTGCCGCAGCGTTCTACCGCCTCGATAATCGAATCGATGTGCTCCACCAGATCCGGGTCTTCCTGGTATTGCTGCTTGATGAGGAACAGATCTTTGATGTAGCCGGCGGTTTCGTTGATCAACGCCAGTGGGTTGTTGATTTCGTGGGCCACGCCGGCAGCCAGCTGCCCGATGGATGCCAGTTGGCAGTTTTGCTCGGCCATGGCCATGGTCTTGGCTTTTTCCCGGTCAGCCTGGAACAGTTTATTGACCATGACGGACGAGATCATGAAGATAACCAGGCAGATGACGCCGGCGCTGACAGCAAAAAACCAGTTGAACTGGCGGCGAAGATCCAGCCAGACTTTCATCATGCCGGCCTTCTGTTTGACCACCATGAGGATGAAGTTCGTGGGTGCGATGTTGGTGGTGATGTAGGCGTAGCCGACCAGGACGGACTGTTTGCCGGTGTCCGGTATCACCATGGACCGGGTCCTTTCGGAATAGGGTGGTACGGGGATGCGGCTGAAGTTGGAGTCCGTTGCGCGGTATTGCGAGGGCGTCTGCAGCTCTCCCTGACGGTTGGTCAGGAAAATGTCTGCATGTTCTCCGGTCTTATACGTGGACAGGGTCTGGATCAATCTTTCCGTATCGAGGGTGGCGCGCAACACAAAATATCGGCCATTCGGCCGCGAGGCCTTGACCGACACAACGATATGGGGGACATCGCGATAGCCCGAGAAGATCTCGCTGACACAGGCATCGTGCTGTTGGCATTCCATGAACCAGGGCTGCGCACTGTAATCTTTGCCTTTCAGCTGAAAGGGGCCGGCATAAGCCACCTGGGTGCCGTTGTCCGCAATCACACTCAGATCGGTCAGGCCGCCGAACCCCATTTTCAGGTTGTGCAGCACGTCGTCCAGGACGTCGGGGTCCGACAGTTTTACATAGCTCATTTCGTTGGCTGCGAAGGTGAGCGCCGCCAGGCGTTCTTCCAGAAAAAAGGTAACCGCCCGCCTGGCATTGGACGTCAGTCGCTCCGTTCGCAACAGCGACTCGGTGTCGATGGAGCGTTCGATCAGCTGATAGTAGGTGATGGTCGTGATGATCAGCGGGAGCAGGGCGGTGGCCAGCAGGATGAAAATGCCCATCCCCCACATCTGACGGTAATCCCGGAAGGTGAGGTATGGTTTCAGTTGCTCGTCGTCCTTGACGTGAAATCTGGGCAGTATTCCCTGCAGCCCGTTTTTGATCGAGTCGGTCATACCGAACCTTCTTTGACCTTCACCATGATCGCCAGCAACCGGTCCACGTCCAGTGGTTTGTTCATGAAGGCATGAGCCCCCAGGGACATGCACCGCTGTCGGTCCTTCTCCGTTCCGTGCCCGGTCAGGATGATTACCGCCGTTTCCGGCCGGTAGGCCTTGATTTGTTTCAGCACTTCGGTTCCATACAGGTCCGGCAGCCGCAGGTCCAGAACCACGGCCGGCACCGAAATTTCGGATAGGCTGTCAAGCGCCGTCTTCCCGTCGTATCGCACCTCACAGGTCAATCCCCGCAACCCCAGGCGCTTGGCCAGCATGTCAGCATACCCTTTTTCGTCATCGACAATCAATAGGTCAAAACATTTCATAATGCAACACCATTTTGGGTTGACTGGACCCGAAAATTGCTTTATGTGAAACATATAAATCGAAAAGTTTAAATTGTAAACACTAATTTAGGGGTATTGGATAAATGTTAAACAATCGAGTGGTATCCATTTGTCGCCGGCTTTTCATCCTCGTGGTTGTTGTTATCGGTTCTCCCGTTGTCGCCTCCGCCGCAGAAGCTGTGGCCGGCAGTGCAGCGACCCATCCCTGGTGGTTCTGGCCGGTGATCCTGTTTTTCTTTTGTCTGGTTCTCGGCGTGCTGGCGGTTATGGCCGGCGTCGGGGGCGGTGTGCTGTATGTGCCTTTGGTCAGCGGTTTTTTCCCCTTCCACATCGATATTGTCAGGGGCATCGGGTTGATGGTGGCCCTGGCAGGTGCGCTGGCCGCCGGCCCCGGGTTGTTGCGCCGCAACCTGGCCAACTTGCGGCTGGCGCTTCCGGTCGCCCTGATTGCCTCGGCCTGCTCTATCGGCGGGGCCATGCTCGGCCTGTATCTGTCCCGGCTGAATCCCAACCTGATTCAGGCCTGCCTGGGGGGAACCATTGTCGGTATCGCTTTTCTACTGCTGTTTTCAAAAAATACCGAAAAGCCGGTGGTCAAAAAACAGGACGCCATCGGCCTGGCTCTGGGACTGCAGGGGATCTACTGGGATGACGGCGCCCGCGAGAGCGTGTCCTGGAAAACCCACCGCACCCTGCTGGGGCTCTTCATGTTCATCCTGATCGGTATTCTGGCCGGCATGTTTGGACTGGGTGCCGGCTGGGCCAACGTGCCCGTGCTGAACCTTCTCATGGGGGTACCCCTCAAGGTTTCCGTGGCCACCAGCAAATTTCTGCTTTCCATCACCGATACATCGGCCGCATGGATCTATCTGAACCGGGGCTGCGTGATTCCGCTGATTGCCATTCCATCCATCGTCGGACTGATGCTCGGATCCATTTTAGGGGTTCGCATTCTGGCGGTGGCCAAGCCCAAGTTCATTCGCTACATGGTCATTGCGGTGCTTTTTTTCGCCGGTTTAAAGGCCCTGGACAAGGGGTTGGGCTTGGGTCTCATGGGCTAATTTAATCGAAACGATCAATATTAGATAAGGAGATCACCGATATGTCAGATATGGACAAAGAATCGCTCAAGCCTTCACGGGAGCAGATCATTTACGCAAATTTGTTGCTGATGGGCATGGCACTCGGTATAGTCGTCATGGTCATCACCTACGCGATCTATGTGACTGGCATCTTGCCGTCCCATGTGGACATGCAGGTCATTTCCGCAAATTGGGGCAAAGGCATCCATGAATACCTGGAAATTACCCATTCGCCCCACGGCTGGGGATGGACCGGCCTTTTGCTGAAGGGCGACTTTATCAACTATATCGGTTTCACCTTGCTGGGCCTCATGACCATCTTTTGCTACCTGGTCCTGATCAGAGGCTATGCTCGCAAGAAAGACTGGATTTTTACTGTCATCAGTATACTGGAAATTATCGTTTTGTCATTGGCCGCTTCAGGTATTTTGGGCAGCGGCGGCCATTGAAAGAAAAGTGCCAAATCAACATCATCCCTTTCGAGAACAAAGGTAGGTAGACATGAGCAAAAAAAAAGTGAATATCCTGCTGGTCGATGACAATCCCAAGTTTCTTGCATCCGCCGCCGAACGCGCCAAGCTTAAAGGGTTTAGCGTATACACCGCGGAAAACGGCGGTGCGGCGATGGAAATCGCCCAAAAGACAACCATCCATGTGGCCGTCGTCGACCAACAGATGCCGGATATGGAGGGACTGGTGGTCATCACCAAGCTCAAGGCGATATGGCCGGATATTCGTACGATCCTCTTGACCGGCCACGGGGGCGAAAAACTGAAGAAGGCCACCGAGGCGCTCAACTCGACCTATTTCGATAAGGAAGAGATGGGGAATTTCTGGGAATTTTTGTCCAACCTTCCCATAGGCGGCATCAACATTTTACTGGTGGACGATAACGAAAAATTTGTCAACACACTGGCCGACCGCATCCGGCTCAAGGGCTACGATCCGCTGATTGCCCTAAACGGCCGTGAAGCGTTGGAGATAGCCGCCAGCAACAAGATCCAGATAGCGGTGGTCGATCAGAGAATGCCCGACATGGACGGCCTGGTGGTCATCACCAAGCTCAAGGAGATCGACCCCGACATTGACGCGCTGCTTCTCACCGGCCACGGAGATGAAAAGCTCCGAGAAGCCACCCAGGCCCTCGATGCCCAGTATTTCGAAAAAGCGGAGATGAGCAAATTCTGGAGCTTCATCCGCAGGAACCTGCAGCGGCTGGAAAGGCATTTGGCGGCGGCAGGGATGGCCGAAGGCGGCGACATCGAAGATGCCGTGGGAATTGAAACCAAGCATAAAAAGAAAAGCTGAACCGGAATAGCGGGCGAATCGGAAAAAAGACAACATTCCATACGGTGAAGATTCCCCTCAAGCTTGCTGCGGGGAGTGTTCAATCCACTCATACAAAGCTTGCTGGGATGGGGCCGGAGGAGTGACAACCATGTGATCGCGCACTGGCGCGGAAGATTAAGACGAATATGACAACCCGGGCAAAACAGGTGCTTCTGGTAGATGACGAGGAAGAACTGTTAGCGTCCATTGCCCAGCGCATGGAAGTACTGGGGTTTGTGCCCCATACCGCAACCAACGGAACGGCGGCCATTGAGATCGCCCAAAATCGACCCATCGACATTGCCATCGTCGATTACCAGATGCCCGACATGGACGGGCTGGTCGTCATCACCAAGCTCAGGGAGATCCGCCCCAATTTGAGGACCGTTTTGCTGACCGGCCACGGCGGTGAGAAGGTCCGGCAGGCCACCGAATCACTGAATTCCATTTATTTCGAAAAAGACAGGATGGGTGATTTCTGGCATTTCGTCAGACAACTCAATGCCAATGGCCACGTCGTGGCCATTCATCCCGCATCCGCACCGTCGGCCGGCGAAGCGGCTACTGCGACGATTTCTCGGACGAGCCTGCGCCGGGATGAAGTCGCGCGCAAGAGCGCGGCCCCCGGCACACCCGCCCTAACCGATGCGGGCCTTCAGGAGGAAAAAAATCGTTTGCGGATTGTAGGCGAAACAGCCGCCATGCAGGAGCTGCGCAAAAACATTGCGAGTGCGGCCCCGCTGGATTGTACGGTCACCCTGAAGGGCGAGCCGGGCAGCGGTAAGGAACTGGCGGCCAGGGTCATCCACGCGGGGAGCCGCTATGCCCACAAACGCTTTTTGGCGATAAACTGCGCCAATTTCAACAATGCCCACCTGACCGAGCAGCTTCTCGGCTTTTCGGGCGGCCGGCTTTACGAAGCCATTCGAACCGGCAGCGGAATATTCGGGGCGGAACCCGTTGGTACGTTGTTTCTCGATCAGGTGGAAAAATTGTCCGCCCCCATGCAGGACCAGCTGATGACGACCTTGACCGTGTCCGAGAAGCGGACGGCGGGCAGCCAGGCGGAAACCGACCCGGATATCCGCATCATCGTGACGACGGAGACCGATCTGGTTGCGCTGGTCGAGGCGGGCACCTTCAGCCGGGAACTCTACGATCACCTGGACTTGTTCGAGTTGACCGTTCCACCGCTGCGGGATCGCAAAGATGACATTTATCTCCTTTGCCGCTATTTTTTTGACCAATACCGCCGCGAATTGGACAAACCGGTAGACGCAATTTCACCGGAAGTGGTCGAAATACTGCTCGATTATGACTTTCCGGGCAATGTCCGCGAACTCAAGAATATCATCGAACGGGCGGTGATCATTGTCGGCGGCAAGACAATCACGCGCCGGCACCTGCCCGTAAGATTTCTGCAGGACAAGCAGGACGAATGCCTCATGGAATCGGATCAGCTTGCGACCATGGCCGAACTGGAAAAGCGCTACATCATTAAGGTCCTCGAAGTGACCGGCGGCAACAAGTCTAAAACAGCGGAAATCCTGGGAATAAGCCGCGCCGCCTTATGGCGCAAGCTCAAACTGTTCAAGGCAGAAAGATCGGAAGAATGAATGCGCCTCAAGCTTTTGCAACGTTGGGGTTAGGGTCGTTTTTGGCGGGCAAGCGCTATGGCCGCGGCCATTTTACACCAGCCAACGGAACCCCAGCGGTGGGGTGAGAGATGTCCCTCAGTGCACCCGGCTTTTCTGGCAATTCCTGCAGATCCCGTCGATGCGTATCTCCACCTTGTCGATGCGCCCCGGAAAGTTTTTCCACAGGGGGTCGGTGTCGACGTTGAGCATTTCCGGGCTCAGGCAGTCCATTTGCCCGCACACCTTGCAGTAAAAATGCGGGTGGGGCCGGTGGTGGTCGTTTGGGGCCAGTCCGTAGTAGAAGGCACGGCCGCCGGTGCTGATGCGGTCCACCAGGCCGTGGTCGACCAGGAGGTCGAGGATGCGGTAGACGGTCACACGGTTGATCGTGCTGCTGCGTTTCAGGGTTTTGTAGATGTCACCCGCGGAAAGGGGGAAGCCGTTGTTTCCCACCACCTCCAGGACACGCATCCGGTTGGTGCTGGCTTCCAGATTGGCTGCCGTCAGGAGGTTTTCGTAATTACATTGGTGGCACATAGGGTGCGCTATCCTTTTTTTTTGCGCAGGCGGATCCGATCGATCAGCAGCGACAGGAAAAAAGCGACGCCGGAAACCATGATGATCGCAGCGCCTGAAGTGAGGTCGTAGCGGTACGCAAGCCAGAGGCCAGCGACGGTGAACACGGCCCCGAGGGCACTGGAGGCCACCATCATTTGAAACAGGGATCGGGCGTGTCTCTCCACAATGAACGGGGGTATGGTCAACAGGGCGATCACCAGGATCAGGCCGACCACCTGGATCACCAGGACGATGGTGACGGCCAGCATACCGATCAGACCGAAATAGAGCCTTTTTACCGGAACCCCCCTGATGCGCGCAAATTCCTCGTCATAGGACATGGCCAACAGGCCCTGGTAGTGATAGGACACCAGGATCGTCATTATGATGCCGACGATCAGCATGGTGAAAAGGTCCGATGTCGGAACCGTGAGGATGCTGCCGAACAGGTAGCTCATCAGGTCCACATGATAGCCCGGCGACAGGTCCACCATGATGATGCCGAAGGCCATTCCCAGCGCCCAGACGACGCCGATGATCGTGTCGGCACGGTGCTTGAGCGTGTGGCTGATGGCCGCCATCAGCATGGCGGCACCCAGTGAGAAACCGACGGCGCCCGGCAGGTAGGGCCAGCCGAAGTAGAGGGACAGCCCGATACCGCCGTAGGATGCATGCGCGATGCCGCCGGATAAAAACACGATGCGATTGACCACCACCAGGGTGCCCATGATGCCGCAGATGATGCTTGCCAGAAGGCCGGCCGCCAGGGCATTGCGCATGAAATCCATTTGAAGGGCTTCAACCATCGGTCTTTTCCTCATGGTCCATCAGCACCCGGTGGGGCAGGCCGTGTGCCACCAATTCCACGGGGCAGACCTCTTCCACGGTGCAGGGGTACATGGTTTCCAGCATATCACCGGTAATTTCGGGTTGGTTGTGATGGTGCAGGCGTTTGTTGACGCAGGCCACGGACTTTACATAGCGGGAGACCACCAATAGATCGTGGCTAACGATCATGATGGTAATCTCCCTGTTGAGTTCGCTGAGAAGCCGGTAAAAATCCGCCTGACCCTTGGTGTCGATGCTGGTGGTGGGCTCGTCCAGCAGAAGCAGCTTGGGGCGGGTCACCAGGGCGCGGGCAATGAACACGCGCTGCCGCTGGCCGCCCGAAAGCAAACCGATTTTCCGGTCGGCATACGCTGCCATCTCCATTTGATCGAGGGCCTCCAGCGCCTTGCGGCGGTTTGCGGACTGCAGCGGCCGGCGGTTCATCGGGTCAAGCGTGCCCATCAGGACCACGTCCAGGGCCGTAATGGGAAAGGTGGCGTTTATCTGGAAATCCTGGGGTACGTATCCGATGCGCGCCGCCGCCTTTCTGGGATGCATGCCATCGACGCTGACAGTGCCCCTGTCAGGCTTCAGCAGACCCAGGATCAGTTTTAAAAGGGTCGTCTTGCCCCCACCGTTGGGACCGATAACGGCCATGAAATCGGGCTGCCGTATGGAAAGGTTCACGTCCTGCAGCACGAGGTCTCCGTTGTAGGCAAAGTCGAGGTCTTTGATTTCGACAATAGGCATTGTGCCTCCATTCATTAGAATCGGTCACGATATCTTTTAACAAGCTGTATAACGGATATAAAATCCTAAGCTGAGCGTTTCAAATTTTAAGAATGATAAAAATATAAATGTCTTCAATGGATTATATCTGTTTGAATTCTTAAAATTTGGAACCCTCCGGGATTTCCGGCTTCACCGCACCTGCGGCGTCAAATGTCATCTCGCATAGACCACTATAGCGAAAAGACATTTTTCTTGCATCTGCGGCAAACCCGAAAATCGCTAAGTTTAGGAAAACATAAGTCATTGAACAAGAGGCGTGCTTTTGTGTGCTTCTAATGTGTATGAAAATTTATTTTAAAGCCTCGATAAATTTTGTTGCCACCCTGCGAAGATTTTCCAGCCAGTCATCGGACAACGGATCGGCAAAGACTATCTGGCCGCCGATTTCCCGGGCAACGAGTCCGGCACTTTTGGTGGAAAACTGGGGCTGAACAAAAATGACAAGGATTCCGTCTTTCCTGGCATTTTCGATAAGCGCTTTCAAATGGGCGGGTTTGGGCGACTTGCCTTCGATTTCGATGGGCACCTGCTCGAGTCCGTAAGCCTGGGCAAAATATCCCCAGGATGGGTGGAAAACCATAAACTTGAGACCCTGCCTGCCTGCAAAATCCTTTTTCAGTTCGTCGTCCAGAGCGTCGATTCGCGCTGCAAATGCCTGGAAGTTGTCGGCAAAGATGCCCGCGTGTTGCGGGTCGGCCTCCTGAAGCGCCGTCAGTATGGTGCGGGCCTGGACCTTCACCAACGGCGGCGATAACCAGATGTGCGGGTCTAAACCGGCATGCTCCCAATCCTCTTTTTCGTGGCGCTTTCCCGTTTCATTTTCATGGCCATGAACCGCCATGACAAGCTTTTCGATGCCGTAATCCGTATGGACCACTTTCATACCGGGGTTGGTGGCGGCAATTTTTTGCAACCAGGCGCTTTCGAAGGGTACACCAATGGCGAAATAGATCCTCGCCTGTGAAAGGGCGGCCATCTGTCTGGGTTTGGGCTCGTACGTGGCCGGGTTGGCGCCCGGTCGGACCATGATCTGAACATCCACCAGGTCCCTGCCAATTTGTTGCACGAAATATTTCTGCGGCAGGATGCTGGCAAACACGGGAAGCCTGCCGGCGGCGGCGCTGTTAGTTGAAAGTAATGATATTAAGGTAAAAATTATCGTAATCAGTTTTGTCGAATCAATCACTGCACCCCCCCCTGATGGATGGCAACGGCTTTTAGACGCATATGCAAATATATTGCACGGAAGCGGAAGATGCAACACGGCTAACGCGAATTTTAACCGGTCATTATTTTCAATCGAAGCGGTATGGCGACCATCGATGAAGCGCTAACGCGTAAGTTGTACCGGAGATTCCGATAGATTTCGACATTAATATCGGAATATCCAGTTTGACAGATCGAAAAAAGCTATATATTTAGGGCCACGGTATTCAAAACACCCAAACGAGGTCTTTCATGTTGCATTGGATCTACAAATTGCTGCGCTGGGCGCTGGGCGCTCTTTTCATCTATGCCGGAGGCACCAAGCTGCTGGAACCGCAGGTTTTTTCCGTCTTGATCGGGGCATACGGCATCCTTCCCGAGGTGTTGCTTGCGCCGGCGGCGATCCTGCTTCCGATCCTGGAGGTTGCGGCCGGCTTGGGGATCCTTTTTGACATTCGCGGCAGCCTGGCGGCGATCGCAGGTTTGCTGATGGTGTTCATGACCGTGCTGGGCTACGGCATCTGGATGGGACTGGACGTGGATTGCGGTTGCTTCGGAACGGAAGACCCGGAAGCCAAAGCGTTTCATGGGCTCCGCGAGGCTCTGTTTCGTGACATCGCCATGATGGCCGGCGTCATATGCATCTACGCTTGGCGCCGGTTTCAAGCCATAGAGCCGCAGAAAATCATGGCCGGCAATCGTTACACAAGATAAAAAAGGAGAAAAAACAATGCGAATGGGTAGAACAACGGTGAGTGTGGTGCTGATCATCGGTCTCTTGTTGGGTCTGACGGTCCCGGCATCAGCCTGGATGGACAGCAAGTTTGAAAGAGAGCTGCAAAAGGAGACCGGTGCGGTCAAGCTGGTTCGGGAGGTTCAGCGCGGCGGCTACGATCTGGTTACCACTGCTGAGCTCAAAGCATGGGTCGATGCCGGAAAAGAGATCCTCATCGTGGACACCATGCCTTACGAGGCCAGCTACAAAAAGCAACATGTACCCGGTGCAGCCCAATTCCTGTTTCCTATCCCGGAGATGGAAGCGTGGGACACCAAGGAGACCGACGGCAGGACCCAGGCTGAATTTGAAAAACTTCTGGGCAGTGATAAAGATAAATTGATCGTTATTTATTGCGGTTTTGTGAAGTGCACCCGCAGCCACAACGGTGCGGCCTGGGCCGTCAGGTTGGGCTATAAAAACGTTTATCGCTATTCCGGCGGCATTTTTGCCTGGAAGGGTGCCGACTATCCCGTTGAAAAGGCGGAATAGGTTCACGCAACGGTTGATATGATGTCTAAATGGTTGGACGAGAACAACCCCCGGGCCGAGACATTGGTCAAAGCCATCGGCAGGCGGGCTGGCAACCTGTACCTGACCCGGCAGCTGTTGTGCACGGAAGCGGTTCTGATAACCCTGAACAAGGCTTTCGACGGGGGCCTGAGTGAATCCCAGGCATTGACCATGGCGGCTCCCTTCAGCATAGCGATGGGAGAAAGCGGGTGCCTTTGCGGTGCGCTGAGCGGCGCGGTGCTGGCGTGCGGTCTGTTTGTCGGCAAAGGCCGGCCCTATCTCCACCGCAAGGAGATGCGCCGGAGTGCGCGGCAGCTTCACGATGCATTCAAAGCGGCCAACGGCGCCACCTGCTGCCGGGTGCTTTCCCGCAGTGTCAGGCACGATGAAAAGGCGCATTTCCAGCAGTGCGCCCGGTTGACGGAAGCCGCGGCCACCATTGCGGCACGGCTGATTCTGTACCGGCGGCCCGATCTGATGGAAGCGACAGACAACGCATTTCTCCACAGGCGAGACCACTGGATCAATGTCTTGACAATACGACTTCGACATTGGTTTTCCATTAAAAAGTAGAGGGCATCTTGAACATATCCTCTCAATGAAGCGCCGACGCTCTACGAGAGAAAGATGGCGTGCACAACCAGGAGGTAAGCATGGTAAAAGAGATCGATGCGCGCGGACTGTCCTGCCCGGCGCCCGTTTTGCAGACCAGGGCTGCCCTGCAGGATGATCCTGCCAGCAGCGTTACGGTAGTCGTCGACAATGCCGCTTCTCAGGAGAACGTCCGGCGGTTCCTGGAGTCACAGGGATTTGAAACCATGCTCGAACAAAAGGGCGATGATTACCTGGTGGTCGGTAAAAGCGCGGCAAGAGCGGCGGAACCGTCCGACACGGCGCGTCAGCCGGAAACGGAAACGCAAAAGATTATGGTCATGTGTGCCACCGACCGCATGGGATACGGTGACGATGCGCTCGGGATCAAGCTGATGGTCAACTATCTGAAAACCCTTTCCGAGATGGGACCGGAGCTGTGGCGCCTGGTATTCGTGAACAACGGTGTCAAGCTGACAATAGACGGTTCCGAGGTTCTCCCCGATCTGCAAAACTACGAGAAGAACGGCCTCAAGATCATGGTGTGCGGCACCTGCCTGGATCATTTCAATCTGCTGGAAAAGAAAAAGGTCGGCGAGACGACCAACATGCTGGACATCGTTACGGCCATGCAGCTGGCCGACAAGGTCATCAACATTTAAGATGGCATGTTGAGAAAGCCTGCCGTTTTTCAATCCCGCCTGACAGGGTCGAACGGGTTGAGTACGGATGGTTGCCGATCGATCGTTGACAAATGCCGGTGGTCGGACTACTATATGGTCAACGGTATCTGAAGATACGGGTTGCCCTAAAAGGGTGTCGATCTAAAAAAAGCGCTAAATTTGAGAAAAAGCCACGAAGGCTGTGGGCTCTTTGGAAACGAGCCCTGGGCTTCGTGGTTTTTTTATGGCGGAGGGAAACATGCAGAAACGGTTTGGGGCCGTGATGTCGGCCTTTTTTTTACTGGTGATTGGCACCGGCGGATTTGCCGCCGAAGCGGAGCGCACGGTCGTGGATGCCGCCGGCCGGACGGTAACGGTACCGAATCCGGTGAAACGGGTCATTTGTTCCGGCCCCGGGGCGCTGCGGCTTTTGACCTATCTCGCGGGACAAGACCTGGTGGTCGCGGTGGACGACATCGAAACCGGCCGCCGTCGTTTTGACGCCAGGCCCTATGCCCTGGCAACCCCTGCCTATAAAGAGCTACCCGTTTTCGGCGAGTTTCGCGGTTTTGACAACCCGGAGCGGATTCTTTCGCTGGCAAAACCGCCGCAGGTCATCTTCAAAACCTATCCAGGCATGGGCCACGATCCCGTGGAACTTCAGGAGAAGACCGGCATCCCCACGGTGATCCTCGAGTACGGCAACCTCAGCACGCATCGGGTGCGGCTGTTTGAGAGCCTGCGCTCGATAGGCGCCGTCATCGATAGCCGTATCAGAGCCGAAGCGGTTATCGATTTTTTCGATGCCGCCATCGAAGATCTCAAGCGGCGTACGGAAAAGATTCCCCCATCCGAAAAAATGACCTGCTATGTGGGAGGGATCGCGTTCAAGGGCCCCCACGGATTCAGGTCCACCGAACCCGGTTACCCGCCGTTTATGTTCGTGAATGCGGCCAACGTGGCGTCCGGTCCTTCCCGGCCGAAAAAGGCCTCGCAACAGGTCACCATCGCCAAGGAACAGTTGCTGACCTGGGACCCGGACGTGCTGTTTCTGGACCTTGCGACCCTGCAGCTGGAAGGCGAGGCTTCCGGCTACTGGGAGATTCGCAACGATCAGGCCTTCAAATCTCTTACGGCGGTTCGGGAAGGCAGGGTTTACGGCGTGTTGCCCTACAACTGGTACACTAAAAATTTCGGCTCTATTCTGGCAAATGCCTATTTTATCGGCAAGGTTCTCTATCCCGAGCAATTCGAGGATGTGGACCCTGCTGCCAAGGCAGACGACATTTATACCTTTCTGGTCGGTGCACCTGTTTTCAGAGAGATGAGCGCGTTATTCGGGAACATGGCGTTCAAAGCGATCGGGGAGTAGGGCATGCATCTGGCAAACGGACGGGTTTCGCGGAACTACAAGCGTTATATTCACTTCAAGCTGGGCTTTATGGGCGCCGCCCTGCTGCTGCTTTGTCTGGGAATCACGATATCCATTTTTCTGGGGGCGGCGGGCATCCCATTTCCCACAGTCGCTAAGACACTTTTGGGTATCAGCGTATCCAAGCGGTTTGACATGATTGTCTGGAATATCCGTTTGCCTCAGGCACTGGCGGCGGTTACTGCCGGTGCCGGTCTGGCCGTGGCCGGCGGCGCCATGCAGTCGATTCTTCGCAATCCCTTGGGATCGCCCTTTACCCTGGGAATTTCCCAGGCGGCGGCCTTTGGGGCGGCTTTTGCGGTCATGATGCTGGGGGGCGGGGTGATGCAGAGCACCCAGATCGGATCGGTGACAGTATCCAACCCCTACCTCACAACGCTGACGGCCTATGTTTGCAGCATGCTGGCTGCCGGTGTCATTATTCTGGTTTCGAGATTGCGCGGTGCGACCCCGGAAGTCATGGTCCTCACGGGGGTGGCCCTGGGGACCCTCTTTACGGCCGGTACCATGTTTTTACAGTACTTTGCGGATGACGTCCAGCTGGCCGCCATGATTTTCTGGACATTCGGCGATGTGGCGCGCGCCAGTTGGGCGGAACTGGGGCTGCTGGCTCTGGTTACCGGAATCGGTTCAGTCTACCTGCTCTATCACAGCTGGGATTACAATGCCATCGATGCCGGCGATGAAACTGCCAAGGGTCTCGGTGTTCGTGTAGAACGCGTGCGCATGGTCGGTATGCTGATGGCGTCGCTGATAACGGCGGTTATCGTCTCCTTTCTGGGTATCATCGGGTTCGTGGGGCTCGTGGTTCCGCACATGGTCCGGCGCATTATCGGCGGGGACAACCGCTTTCTCATGCCGGCTACGATTATTTGCGGAGCGCTGATGCTGCTGCTGTCGGACACAGTCGCCCGGTTGATACTGGCGCCGCACGTGCTGCCCGTTTCCGTCCTGACGGCATTTTTAGGGGCACCGGCATTCATCTATCTGATCGTGCGGGGAGGGCGCAGATGATTCTAAAAGTAGCGGATCTCGCGTTTAGCTACAACAGCCACGACGTGCTGAAGGACATCACTTTTCGGCTGGCTCCGGGAGAGCTTCTGGCTGTGTTGGGACCCAACGGTGCCGGCAAGACCACCCTGCTCAAATGCATCAACGCCATCCATCGCCCCAAAAAGGGAACGGTAACCGTAGACGGCAGGGAGGTCGGCAAGCTCTCTCCCCCGGCGATTGCCCGTAAGGTAGGCTACGTGGCCCAGCACAACGAGCCGTCTCGGATGACTGCATTCGACGCCGTCCTCATGGGGCGACGGCCCCACGTGCGCTGGGGGGTTACCCGGCAGGATCTGGAAAAGGTGGATGCCGCCCTTAAACGACTGGGCCTCAAGGCGTTGTCCATGCGCTACATCGATCAGATGAGCGGCGGGGAACTGCAAAAAATCGCCATTGCCCGCGCCCTGGTGCAGGAACCCCGGCTGATGCTTCTGGACGAGCCCACGGCCAGCCTGGACCTCAAGAACCAGGTCGAGATCCTGCGCATGGTCCACCGAGTGGTCAGGGGGCATCATGTGGCGGCGGTGATGACGCTGCACGATTTGAACCTGGCGTTGCGCTGGGCCGACAAATGCATATTTTTAAAAGATGGTCGGATCTTTTATGCCGGTTCGCCGCTGACGGTCGATGCAAAGCTCATCGAAACGGTCTACGGTTTGCCGGTGAATGTTTATCACCAGGGAGGCCGCCTGATGGTGGTCCCCAGAGAAAAAGGATTGGAGCAAGATTGATGAGCAGTCAACTATCCGAGGAAACTCTTGCAGCGGTTATCGATTTTCACGGTCATTCCTGTCCAGGATTGAGTATCGGCATACGGGCATCCGAACTGGCCCGCCGAGAGCTGGGCGATTTGCCGGACATGCGCATGGTGTGTATTACCGAAACGGACATGTGCGGTGTGGACGCCATTCAGTATCTGACGGGCTGCACCTACGGTAAAGGCAACCTGATCCACAGGGACTACGGCAAGATGGCCTTCACCTTTTTCGACCGGGAAAGCGGCCGGGGATTTCGTTTTTTGCTCAAACCCGATGTCCATGGCGAAGCGCGGGAAGAGCTTGCGCAACTGAGTCGCAAGATGGCCGAAAAAACGGCCGATCCGGAAGACGAGGCGCGTTACCAGGAGATCAGACGGGGTATGCAGGACAGGATCATGCATGCCGGTCTGGATGGGTTGTTTGAGATTTCAAATCCCAGGGAAAGGATGCCCCGCGGCCCCCGCGTCCTCGAGAGCCTGACCTGCGAAAGGTGCGGCGAGGCAACCATGGAGTCGCGCACACGACGATTTGGGGGCCAGGTCCTCTGCCAACCGTGCTTCGACCAGGTGGAACAGAAGGTTTGAGCCAATAGAAGCTATCTGAGCCGTCGGGGTGTTTTTTCCGTCACCCCCGAACAGAGTCTGCCCCGGTATGGTGTAAGGCCGGGGCGGAAACCCAGGAAATATAGCTAATGGCTTTCTGGATCCCTGCCTGCGCAGGGAGGACGAGGGTTATAGGCTAAAACTCTCCGAGCCCTCAGCTATCTAAATCAGCGGCGAAGCCGCGTTTCATAAAATTGTGGAACAAAATGTTATTTGTAGTTCTTGCGCTGGCGGTCCAAATCGCGCTTTTCCTCACGGCGGCGGATGGATTCCCTTTTGTCGTATTTGCGTTTGCCTCTGGCCAGGGCGAGGGTCAATTTGGCCTTGCCGTTGACGAAGTAGAGGTTGAGGGGGATCAGGGAGTAGCCCTTTTCGTTCACTTTGCCGTAAAGTTTCTTGATTTCCCGCCTGTTCAAAAGGAGCTTCCGAACCCTCAAGGGGTTGTGGTTGTCGTAGTAGGCAAAGGGATAAACGCTGATGTGCACCTGGTGGACGAACACCTCGCCGTTGGTGATTTTGGCGTAGGCGTCCTTGAGGTTAGCCCTTCCCAGACGCAGGGATTTGACTTCCGTGCCCTTGAGCACCAACCCGGCTTCGTAAGTGTCATCGATGAAGTAGTCGTGCCGCGCTTTTCTGTTTTCGGCGATTATCTTTTTGTGGCCTTGCGTCATTGATCTTCTCACATTTTCAGTTGCGCAGCGAAGCCGCGTCATATAAAAGCGCGGCACGCGCTTTTATCCGGGGTAGATCGTCTCCCCAATAATGTCTCCGTAGTTTTTACGGATCAGGTCGGTAACCGCCTTGGCGGTGGTTTGCTTCAACACCTCCTTGAGGAAGTCCTGCGCTTCCGCGTAGCTGATGGAGCGGATCAGGTTTTTCAAGAGCGGTATGGACTGGGGGTTCATGCTCAGTTCATCGAGTCCGAGACCCAGCAGCACGGGCAGGCTGAAGGGGTCGCCCGCCATCTCGCCACACATGAAGATCTTGATGCCTTCCTGTTTGGCTGCGTCGGAAATGAACTTCAACGTTCTCAAAATAGCCGGGTGCAGCGGGTTGTACAGGTAGGCCACATCCCGGTTTCCCCGGTCGACCGCCAGGGAGTACTGGATCAGGTCGTTGGTGCCAATGCTGAAAAAATCCACCTCCCGGGCGATGACGTCGGCCATCGCGGCGAGGGAGGGCACCTCCATCATCACGCCCAGTTCGATATTGCGGTCGTATTCCTTGTCTTCGTCTTCCAGCGACTGAATGGCGTCCTCGATCATGCGTTTGGCCGTCATCAGTTCGTCGACGGTGGCCAGCATAGGCAGGAGCAGCCGTATTTCGCCATAAACCGCGGCTCTCAGGATGGCCCTCAGCTGGGTTTTGAAGACATCGGGGCGCTTGAGACAATACCTGATGGCCCGCAGCCCGAGAGCGGGATTGGATTCGGCGGCGCCGGCATTGCGGGCCAGGGTCTTGTCGCCGTTGATGTCCAGTGTCCGGATGGTGACCGGGTGATTCTGCATCACGTCGACGACATCCTTGTAGTTGTCGAACAGTTCATCCTCACTGGGGAATTTCTGGCTGGACAGATATTGAAATTCCGTCCTGAAAAGGCCCACACCCTCACCGCCGTTGTCCATGACAGCCACCACCTGCTCGGGTTGCTCGATGTTGCCCATGATTTTCACGCGGTGGCCGTCCCGGGTTTTCGCAGGTTTGCGGCTGTTTCTGGCAATATCGGCCCTGAAGGACTCGAAACGCTCCAGCCGTTCCATGTAATCCACGAGCGTGGCTTCCTCGGGATTGATGATCACGTTGCCGCCCGAGCCGTCAACGATGATGATGTCGTCATTCTGGATCAAGCGTGAGGCGTCCTCGACACCCTGAACCGCCGGTATTCCCAGGGTGCGGGCAATAATACTGGTGTGGGAGGCCACACCGCCGAGCATGGTGACAAAACCCATGATGTATTCGAGATTGATCTGACTGGTCTGCGCCGGCGAGAGGTCGTGGGCGATCAGGATAACGCGTTTGTCGATTTCGGCAATGTTGACCGGTTCAGCGCCTATGAGGTGTAACATGATGCGATCGTACACGTGGGCGATATCCGTTGCCCGGTCCTTCAGATAGGTGTCGGTGATGTCCCGGAACATGGATTTGACCTTGGACACCGCCTTTTTGAGGGCCCATTCGGCGTTGATCTTTTCTTTTTGGATGGTTTCGATGGTACGGCCATAGAGCATTTTGTCTTCCAGGAGCACCACCTGGGTTTCCAGAATATCGGCATGCTGCTGCAGGTCCTCCGGGGTCCCCTTTATGATGTCATGCAGCTCTTTCTTGGCCCGCTTTACGGCGACCTTGAAGCGCGTGATTTCGTTTTGGAGCGAGGCGGCATCGATGTGGTAGCGCTGAACAACGTCAACACCTTCGCGGTCCACCAGGTAGGCTTTGCCGATACATATTCCCGGCGAGGTACTGATGCCTTTCAGGGCGATCTCGTGCGCTTCGATTTTTACTGTCATGCGTTTTTTATTCTCCAAAACCGCTCGCTACCAGATCGACCACGGCTTCCAGTATATCGTGGTCCCGCTCATCTTCGACGGCCACCGTGATGAGCGTGCCTTTGGGGCAGGCCAATCCCAGCAGGTCGATGATGCTGGTGGCATCGGCGCGTTCACCGTCCCTTATCAGCCAGACGCCGGCGTTGGCACCCCGGACCAACTCGGCTATTTTTGCCGCCGATCTGGCATGCAGCCCCAGATCGTTGACGACGGCCACATCCCTTGTCATCCGGTCTTTCATTTTCTTGCCCTTGATAATATAACAGAATCATGAGATTGCAATGCAGCACGGCTGATGTTTTACCAATCGGACATACGCTTGTCAATCGATCAGGTGCGGATCCGGCCGGGGGCATGCCGATACCGGGGGGCCGGGTCATTGACAACCCACCGGTTTGCTGATAAACAAGATATATCAATATAATTATTTGAGATTACAATAAAATATTACCTGGATGTACGCTCGACCGACGAGGGGGTAAGCCATGTCAGAAGAGATACTGATATTTGGAAAAGACACCTGACCCTTCACGACCTCTGCTCGTGAAGCATATCAAAAGCAGGGCAAAGCGTTCACCTATGTCAATGTCGTGTCCGATCCGGACAAGATTGAGAGCATGCTCAAATACTCCAACGGTGACCGCAAGGTGCCTGTCATTGTCGAACGGGGAAAGGTAACCATCGGTTTCCAGGGAAAAGGGTGACGGGTGTAAGGGACCTGGCTGTATGCCGGGGAAAATGTTGGTTTGCTATTTTGCCGAACCAATAGCATAAATATAAAGTGAGAAGGTAAGAGAATGAGAACGGTGGAATATCTTCCATTATAAACAGATATCCATGAAATTTGGATTCTAATGGAAGGATGACGCTTAGCGTATGTAGATGGTTGAATAACGGCCTGTTTCTAATGGAGTGGCGCGAGAATGGAAAAGCAATTTGTCATCGACGATTTTAAGCTGGGAGAAAGCTGGCGGCTGTTTAAGATAATGGGCGAGTTCGTGGACGGGGTCGAAAACTTGCATGACCTGGGACCGGCGGTGAGCATCTTTGGGTCGGCGCGCATGCGGCCGGAGGATCCGGTGTACAAGAAGACGGAAAAAATAGCGGCCCTGTTCGCCAAAAACGATTTCGCCGTCATTACCGGCGGTGGGGGAGGCGTCATGGAGGCGGCCAACAAGGGCGCTGCCGAAGCCGGCGGCACGTCGGCGGGACTGAATATCCGTCTCCCTTTCGAACAAAAGCCCAACAATTACGCCAATGTGAGGCTGGAGTTCAACTATTTCTTCATCCGTAAGGTGATGTTCATCAAGTATGCGGCCGCCTTCATCGCCATGCCCGGCGGATTCGGAACCCTGGACGAACTGTTCGAGGTGATCACCCTGGTGCAGACCCACAGGATCAAACCCCTGCCGGTCATTCTGGTGGGCAGTGAGCACTGGACCGGTCTGACAGCGTGGATCGAGGAGCGCATCCTGGCGGAAAGGCTGGCATCTCCCAAGGACATGGATATTTTTCAAATCATGGACGACCCCCATGAGATCGTGAATTTTGTCAAGCGGGTTGTCATCCTTTGAAATAAAATGAGGCTAAAAAAAAATTCGGGCCTCATTTTATTTCTGTGGCAGCTGCGCCGCACTATCGTCCATACGGAGAAGGGGAAAAAAGTTGTTTCTAGCGGGAAAAACGTTACCCCATAATTGCAACACTGGGGTTTAGTTTGACAAGGTGCGGAAGTAGGATTCGAGGGTTCCATGGGAAAGCTCATAGCCCGCTACCAGCTGTGAGCTATGACCGATAGGCTGATTTTCACTTGGCCCCTCGACCCCTTGGCCCCTTGGGACCCAATTTTCCAGCTTAAACCAAGGGCGATTGATTTTATCCTTTCGTGATTATTATTTCAAATGGCCTCATTGTTTGACGATCTGCCTTCCGAAGAAAACCGTCTGCGCCTGGAAATCCAGGAG
>Ga0316576_10000089_pt1 | contig 32274 bp, 21 predicted proteins | sample S0NA_FD_203075 | JGI IMG/M metagenome (GOLD analysis project Ga0316576, IMG submission 203075) | Rhizosphere microbial communities from salt marsh grasses in Alabama, United States - S0-2_050615r3r5 | ecosystem: Host-associated > Plants > Roots > Rhizosphere | place: USA: Alabama | collected...
CTGACCCGTCGCTACCCGTCGCTCGCCGTCCGGCTCTCCGGCGCCGGCGAGGTGCGGGGCGTCCTGGGCGTCGGGCACTGCGCGATGGACGGCGGCCACGCCGTGGTGCTGGGCGCGCTGGCCCTCCGGCCGGGCTACCACGAGAGCCACGAGCTATTCCTGTGCGCCTTCCGCGAGGCGCTCTGGCTCTGGCTGCGCAACCCGGCCCGGCGGATCTGCGTGGTCGGCGCGACCCACGACCCCTTCGCCTACGCCGGCATCGTCCGTGGCCTGGCCCGGGTCTACCCGACGACGGAGGTCCCGGCCCTGGAGGACCGGCTGCGCGAGGCGATCGGGGCCTGCCTCGCGCGCTACCTCGGCGTCGAGCGGCTGAGGGGCGCGAACCCCGACCTGCTGCTCTTCCGCGGCCCCAGCGTCGCGCTGGAGCGAGAGCCCGACTCCCGCGACCCCCTGCTGCGCTACTTCCAGCTCGCCAACCCCGGCTTCCGCGCCGGCGAGCGCCTCGGCTTCGTCATCCCCTGCGTGCTGCCGAACATCGCGCGCAGCGTCTTCCGCGGGACGGGTGGGCGCGCGCCCCGGCCGGCGCTCGCCGACCGCTAGCCCGACGGAGCATCACTCGATGGGCTTGCAGTGGCTGTCCAGCACCATGTTGTTGATCGTCTCGGTCAGCGAGAGCGTGCCGGCGTGGACCTGGTCCAGGTCGAAGTTCTTGCCGCCGGTGGCGGCGGGAATGGGATTCTGGCCGCCGTAGGGCGTGCTCCAGCCGTCGGAGACCGCGGTCCAGGGCAGGCGCCGGCCGGTGCCGCAGCGGGTCGGGTCGAGGAGGCCAGGGGGCTTGAGCCGGGTGAAGGCGAAGACGCGCACCTTGGTCGTGCGCAGGATGTCCACGGTCTCGCTCAGGATGCGCAGCGCCGGGTAGTCGCCCTCGCGCGGGTAGTCGGTCTTGTCGGTCTTGCCGTCTCCGTCGCGGTCGCCGTAGTTGTCGGGCCGCTCCAGGAACGTGTCATCGGTGGCGACGATGATCACGCGGTTCGCGTTGGTGCGCCAGGGGAACTCGTCCGCCGCGGCGTAGAGCGCGTCGCTGGCGTTCTCCTCGCAGATCGGGTTCTGCAGCGTCGGCCCCGTCGGCCCGTCCCCCGGGTTGCGGTTGGGCTGGGTGTAGGTCGCCTTGACCTGCTTGAACGCCGCGCTGAGCGTCGCGGCGTCGAGGTGCACCTTCCCACCCTCGGCGGGCCCCGTGGTGTCCAGCCGGTGGTTGTCCACGAAGGCGACCAGCCCGAAGTGGGAGTCGGGGGCCAGCTTGTTGGAGGCCGTGACGACCTTGTCGATCTCGGAGGCCAGCTTGTCGAGGACGAAGCCCATGGAGCTGCTCACGTCGAGGACAAAGACCAGGTCGATGGAGTCCCGGCACTGCATCGCGTCGCGGTTCGGACCGTAGTCCGGGATCGGCCCGAAGGGATCCTCGACGCTCCCGCTGTCCACGACGCCGGTGTCGTCGCCCGAGTAGAACGAGTCGTCGGCGCATCCGGCGAGCAGGAGGAGGCTGACAACACCGAGCAAGACCGCCTTCATCGGCAGCTCCTTTCTTACCGTTACCTGTAAGGTGCGCCCCCCGCCGCACCTGTCGCAGGGGCCCCTCAGAGGTCCTTGCGCATCGGCACCCGCTGGTAGCCCTCGTCCGCCATGGCCTGGGCGATGCGCTCGAAGGCCTCGGCCGCCCGGGTCGGGCTGTCGTAGTGCTCGACGACCACGGTGCGGAGCTGGCTACCGTCCTGGACCAGCCTGAGCTCGATCTTGCGCTTGCCCTGGGAGAGCTCCAGGTCGGCGAGCTGTACGCTCGCCGGCGCCTTGGCCGCCGGCTTGGCCTCGGCCTTCTTCGCCGCCGGAGCCGGGGCCGCGGCCTCGCCCGCCGCGGGATCGCCCCCCTCGTCCACGTAGCCCTTGCGGCGCTTGGACCCGGCCACCTTCTCCATCTCGGACTTGGCCTTGTCCGGCGTGGGGAAGTCCTTGACCTGGGTCTGGCCGTTGGTGCCGATGCGGCCGTAGTTCACGAACATGCGGCCGCCGTCGGTCCGGGCGCGCCAGAACTTGTTCGAGCTCCCCTCGGTGAAAACCAGTTGAACGTCCCAGTCGCTCACGGCGTCTCCTCGCTCTCTTCGGCCGACCGCGCCAGGCGATCGAGCCGCTCCAGAAACTCGCGGCCGCGCCGCGGGTCTGCCATGTAGATGTAGGCGGCCATGCCGCGCAGCTGGGCCAGGCTCTCGCCCTTGCCGGCTTGGCCCCGCTCGCGGTTGTGGATCGCCGCCCGCAGCTCGCGCACCAGCCTCCGCGGCACCCGCGCGGGCGGAGCGCCCTCGGGGGCGCTGTTCACCACGAGCCCGGTGACCTTCTGCCGGCGCCCGCTGCGCAGCACGCGCGTCTTCTTGCGGTGCAGGGTGAACCCCTCGTCCGTGACCACCGTGCTCACGCCGAAGAGCAGCTTGCCCAGGGGCGGATCCGCTGGCTCGTGCCAGGAGAAGGTCATGTCGTCGGCGTAGCGTGTGTAGCGGTAGCCCAGCTTCCGCGCCAGCCCGGCCAGCCGGCTGTCCAGCTTGAGGCACAGGGTGTTGGTGATCGACGGGCTGGTCGGCGCGCCCTGGGGCAGCGAACGCGGTCCCAGGGCCACGTGGTAGCGCTTGCCGCGGATGGTCAGCTCCTCCCGCGGCGCTTCGGTGCAGAGCAGCGCGAGCAGCGTCGCGACCTGCTCGCCGTAGCCCGCCTTGCGCATCATGCCCTTCACCCGGGGGAAGGTCACGCTGGGGTAGAAGTCCTTGATGTCGAGCTTGACCACCAGGCGCGCCCCGGCGTGGACCTCGGCGTTGGTCTGGGTGCCGCGGCCGCCGAGGAAGCCATGCGCCGCGCCGTGCACCGGCAGGCGCTCGGTGATCTTGCGCGCGATCCAGCGCTGCGCCGCCTTCAGGTCGGGCTTGGGCGAGCTGATCAGGCGCAGGCCCCCGTCGCGCTTGGGCACGGTCCAGCGCTGGTAGTGCGTGCCGCTGTCCACGTCGCGGTGGTAGGTCAGCCAGCGCAGCCTGGGCACGCTCAGGCCGAGCGCCGCCGCCAGCCCGGCGGCGTCCTTCAGCTCCGGAAGGTCGTTCTGCGCGCGGCGCGCCGCCGGATCGGCGATGTCGAACCGGTCCACGTCCGCCGTGTCGTGGTAGAAGACCGTGGGGCCGAGGTGCACGATGTTGGCCTGCCGGAAGGCAAACCAGGCGTGCTTGCGCAGCGCGCGGCGGACCCGGCGCTCCTCCTCGCGGCGCGCCTTGTACTTCTTGCGCTCCTTGTCGGAGAGCGCCGCGGTGTCGATCTCCTCGATCAGCCCGCGGCGCATGAGCTCGGCGTGCACCCAGCCGTGGATCCCGCCCTCCGCCGCGATGCCGGCCCAGTCGGGCAAGCGCTCCTCGGGGGTCGCCGCCGTGGTCTCGGTCGTCTGGTTGTCGGTCATCAGTTCCGCTCTCGCCGGGGGAGGTCAGGGCTGCGGCGGAGACCGGGCACAGCGGATTGGGGTCCCCGAGCGGACTCAGGGCGCTCGGGGCCGGACAATGAGAAACAGGAGGAGGAGCCGGAACCGTTACTTTCCGACATGGGACACGGTAGGCTCACCGGTTTGCCGGCCTAAGGGGGCACCGGTGGCTACCTTAAACCGCGGCTGCGTGGTTGGTCCAGCTAAGGTGGCCACCGGTGCCCCCTTAGGCCGAGCAAACCACGAACAGCCTACCTTGTGGAGATCGCCAGGATGTTAGTCCCGGACGGCGCTACGCCGCCCGCGTGCACGAGGCACAGGCTAACGATACCCGACTCCTCCTCCTGATTGCTCCTTGTTCGCTGTGTTCAGGTCCTGACGCTAGATCCCTTCCTCCCGTGTTGTCAATCGTTGTCGATCTCGTTGCTCACACAACCTCCGCCGAGCTGGCGTCGATGTACCCCTTGCCCGACAGGCGCCGGAGGCGACCAAAGTACTCCTCGCGCGCGTCCTCGGCCGAGTTGAACAGCAGCCGGTGCATCCGCATCTCGTCCGGGCGCTGCCCCCAGCGCACCACGACCTGCCGGTCGTCGAGGGAGACCCGGCAGGTGGTCGCGCCACCGTGGTCGCGGCGGATCAGGGTGCGCGTCTCGGCGCGGATCAGCTTGCGCCCCTCGGCCGTGCCCCGGGCCCGCTCGAGCTCGGCCTGCTGGCGCGCGTACAGCAGCCTGAGCGCGATCATCGGCACCGTGGGGCCCTCCCGCAAGCCGGAGCGCCGGAACTGCGGGCTGCTGCAGGAGGCGTCCACCGTGCGCCCCTCGCGATCGAGGGTGAACGACGCCGTGTAGGTCCGGTGCGCCGCGCGGTCCTCCACCTCCCCCTCGATCCGTACGCCCTCGCCGCCCAGGTCGTGGACCCGCGTCAGCCGGACCTGCCCCTCGGTCTCCAGCAGCCGGTGCGCGTCCCGCTCCCGGGCGTCCCGGTAGCGCAGCCCGTCGAGGTCCAGACCGTCGACGAACAGCTCCCGGTGGTGGAGCAGGCCGCTGGCCACCTCGTGCACCACGCGGCCGGTCTGCATCAGCATCAGCACCCCCTGGCGCACCTCGTTCCGGGGCCGGTCCACGGCTCGCTCGAGCTCCTCGAGCCGGGCCGGCCGCTCGCCGAGGCGGGCGACGATCTTCTGGATCAGCAGGTCGTCGACCTCACCGGCGGCCAGCAGGTCGAAGGAGGCGATCCCGGCCCAGCCGCTGTCGGTCCAGCCCGAGAGCGCCAGGGTCAGCGAGGCGTCGCCCAGATCGAGCACGTAGTACGCCGGCAGGCCGGCGCCGACCAGGTGCACCGTCACCTTGCGCGCGTGGGGCAAGAGTCGCGAGAGCACCGCGAGTCGGGTGCGGCCCCAGGTGCGCACGACTCGCGGGATGCTCCCCGTGTACGGGCCGCCGGTCCCCTCGAGGACAAGGTCCCAGGGCTCCAGCACGAGCCGCGGCGGCTCGCCCGGAACCAGCTCGTAGCGCAGGGCCCGTGGCGAGGTCTTGGCCCGCTTCATGCGCAGGGTCAGGAGCACGTTGTAGAGGTCCACCGACGCGATATCGAAGCTGTGGGCCGGGAGCGTCGATGCGGCCTGGACCTGGCCGAAGGCCCGGATCCAGCGGTAGGGCACCCGTACTGACTGCTCCTCGCCGCCGTCGGAAGGGCCGAGCTCCAGCGTCGTCGCCCTGTACGAGCGCATCCGCCCCACCGCGCGGAGCAGCGCCGGCGCGAGCCGCAGGTAGCTCGTGCCGGTCGCCAGCTCTCCTGCGCGGTAGGCCTCCCCGGCGCGCAGCTCGAGGCGAGCGTAGGCTGACTCGTCGGCCGAGAACACCTCGAGCGATAGACCCGTGGCGCTGACGGTGACCACCGGGTCCAGCGGCCCCTCGGCCTGCTCGACCGCCTCGCCGTACTTGGTGGCGAGGAACGCCTTCTGCGCCTCCCAGACCTGCTGCGTCGCCTTCTTGCCCTTGGAGAGCAGGTAGGCCAGGTAGTCCGCACGATCGGTCGGTCGGTAGCGCAGGTCGCTCTGCAGGATCTCGCCCATGGTCAGCAGGGCGTCGCGGACCACCCCGGGCCGCTCGAGCTCCGCAGTGAGCCGCGCGCCGGAGCGAACGCCGTCGGTGGGCAGCTGCAGGCGGAAGCGATCCTCCTCGAACACCGGCTCGGGCGGGTCAACGTAGCGGACCCGGACCTGAGCCACCTGGGCTTGTTCTCGCGTCATGATCTCGTTCCTGTCGCGCGGCGGCCTCTAGTACTCATCCTCCCAGTCCTCCTCGTCTCCATCCCCGTCGTCCTCGTCGTCCTCGTCGTCCTCGTCGTCCCCGTCGTCCCCGTCGTCGTCCTCGTCCCCGTCGTCGTCCTCGTCCTCGTCGTAGTCCTCGTCCTCGTCGTCCTCGTCCTCGTCGTAGTCCTCGTCCTCGTCAGACCAGCCACCACCGCCTCCCCCGCCACCCCAGCCGCCGCGCTCCTTGTCCTTCCCCTCCTCGTAACGCGTCGCCGCCCCGGCGGCCCGCTGCAGACGGCGCAGCGCCCGGAACGCCGCGGCGCGGATCTCGTCGTCCTTCTCCTGCTCGAAGACCTGCTTCAGCGCCGCCGCGGCCTCCTCCCCGCCGATCCGTCCGAGCGAGGCGATGGCCACCAGGCGCGCCGGGTCCTTCCCCGACGCCGCGGCGATGGCGGCGAGCTCCTCGACGCGCCGGCTCCCCAGCACCACGGGCAACGCGACCCGCCGGCCAGACTCGGTGTCGAGGAGAGCGCGCGCCGCCGTGGGCAACGCGGCCTGGACCAGCGAGGCGAGCGCCGCGCCGTCGGCCACTGTCAGCCCGGCGATCACCTCGCCCGCGCGATCCGGGGCGAGCCGGGCCACGGCCGAGGCCGCCGCGACTCGCAGGCCCGGATCCGGCTCGGACAGGCAGGGCTGAATCACGGCCAGATCCGCCGCCGCGCCGTGCAGCTCGAGGTAGCGGATCGCCTCGCGCCGCACCGCCAGCGGAACATCGCGGTCGCCCGCGGCTCTCCGCGCCTCTCCCCCGACCTCGGAGCCGAGCCGCGTCGCCGCCCAGAGCCCCGCCCGCCAGGCCCGCTCCTGCTCCACCATCCGTCGCGCCGCTTCCCCCTCGCCGGCCCGCGTTCGCTCCTCTCCCCAGCCAGCCGCGGAGCGCCTCACCGCCTCCTCCACCGCCGCCGCGAGCTGTGGCTCGCCCGCGGAGCCCGCGATCCAGGCCGCCTCGGAGCGCGCCGCCGCGTGTTCGCCCGTGAGCAGCGCGGTGAGCGCCGGCACGGGGCACTCGCCGCGCCGCACCAGCCCGCGGCGCAAGCGTCGGCGAACCCCCTCCTCCTTCACATCGGAGAGGCGTGAAACCAGGGTGTCAGGATCGCCGCGCCGGGCGAGGAACCCGGCCGCCGGCGCGCTGACGTCATAGTGCCGGCTGCGCAACGCGAGCAGGCTGACCCGCGTACGGTCGCCCGGGAACAGGCGCTGCAGCGCCTCCAGCACCGCCCGACGGAGGTTGGCGTCCCGGTCGTCGAGGAGGTCCGCCAGCGCGACCTCGGACCTGGTGTCGCCCAGCAGACCGAGCTCCTCGACCGCCTGGCGCCGCACCGCGGGCTCCTCGTAGCCGTCCGCCGCCACGCGCTCCACCACGGCGCGTGCCCGGTCGTCCCCGGCGACGCGCAGCCCGGTGAGCGCGCGGCGCCGCACCGCGGCGCTCCCCTCCCGAACCAGGCGCTCCACCGTCTTCCAGACCTGCTGACGCTCTTCTTCCTGCTCCAGGTGGGGCAGCATGCAGCCGAGAGCCATCGCCGCCGCCGGGGCGAGCTGGCGGTCCTCGTCGGGGACGTCGGCGCCGGCGTCGACCAGAGGAAGCAGCTCCTCCAGCGCTCGCCGATCTCCGAGCATTCCCAGGGCCACCGTCGCCCGCTCCCGCTCCGGCGGCTCGCCGGCCTTGAACACCAGCATCAGCGCCTGGAACGCCTCCGGGCGACGACGGACGGCCATCCCCGCAGCGGCCGGCAGCACCAGCTCGCGCCGCCCGCTGCGCAGCGCCTCGGCCAGCGGGTCCACCGTCGCGCTCTCGACGTAGCGCGCCCTGAAGGCCTGCGCCTCGCACGCCGCGACGCGCACCGCCTCGTCCCTGTCGCCGACCAGGCGAGCGAGCACCTCCTCGGCGCGGTTGTCGTCGATGTCACGCAGCGCCTGCGCCGCCTGTTGACGGAGCTGCGGATCCTGGACCGCCGCGGCCTCGCCGAGGTAGCGCAGCGCCAGCGTTTCGACGTACCGCTCGCGGCGTGTCCCGTCGGGGTAGAGCCGCGCGCCCTCGCTTCGGTCCCGGGCGATGGCGGTGAGCGTGGACAGGGCCTGTCGACGCACCGCCGCGTCCTCCTCGCTGTTGACCAGCAGGGCGAGCAGCACCCCCTCGCCGGCCGGGTCACCGATCTGGGCCAGGCCGTCGAGCAGCGCGCCGCGGGGCGCCGTCTTGTCCGGGTCGTCCTCCAGCCGCCTGGCCAGCGCCTCCGCGGCGGCGGGGGCCGCCGACCGGCTGGCGTGCGACAGCGCGACCATGGCCTCCAGCGCTGCCATCAACAGCCCACGCTCCTCGGAGCGCAGAAAACCGGCGAGCACATCCACGGTGCGGGCGTCTCCACGGCGGGCCAGGGCGCTGGCGGCCTTGAGGCGCAGGTCCTCGTGGTCGCTCTCCATCGCCCGCCCGAGCGCGGTGTCGACCCGGGGATCCTGACCGGCCTGCATCTCCAGCAAGCGATCGACCACGGCCGAGCGGACGTCGGGATGCTTGCCCGACAGCGCGAGGAGCCAGGGCTCCACGCTGCCCTCCTCGTAGAGGCGCGGGAGCTGCGCCAGGGCGAAGGCCCGGACCTCGGCGTTCGGGGCGTCGAGCGCCTCGCGGGCCAGCGCCGCGGCCTCGGCGTCCGGCGGGTCCTTGGTCGCCGCGGCGATGAGCTCCTGAACGGCGACGCGCGCGACGTCCGCGGCGGACGACTGCAGCGCGAGCCCCAGGGGCTCCTTGGCCCCCCCGGGGTAGATCCCTTTCAGAGCGGTCACCGCCGCCTTGCGCACCAGGTGGTGCGGGTCGCTGATCGCTCGACGCAGCACCGGGAGCACCGCCTCCCGACCCACCCCGTCGGCGTGGGCGAGCTCGCCCAGCCGCTCGATGCTGTCGCGTCGGACCCGGTGCGTCTCGTCGGCCTCACCGGCCGGCGGGGCCTGGCGCACGAGACCGGCGTAGGTGCCGAAGACCAGCCGCTGGCACTCCTCGGCCGAGATGCCCTGGTCCGGCGGCGGCACCGGCCGCGGCTCGGGACCACCGGCGAAGCGCAGCACGGTGAGCACGCGCTCCGTGCCGCCCTCCGCTCCGCTCCCGCCCCGCGCCGGTCGCCTGCCGAACAGGCGCCTGACCCAGTCCCGTTTGCGGGGCTCGCGCTTCTCGTCCTCCCAGTTGGTGTGGGGGATCGCCGGCCGGGAGGCGCTCGCCGGACCGGCCAGGCGCTTGGCCTCGCGCCAGAATCCGAGGGGCTGGGGCGCCAGGGCCAGCGCCTGGGCCGCGGCGTAGCGCCGCTCCGGGTGATCGCTGGCCAGGTTGCTCACCAGGGTGTTGAGCAAGGCCTGGCGCTCCGCCTCCGGCGGCCAGTCCTTCATCTCACTCGCCTTCTCGGGCCGCCGCGGCCCGACGAGCTCCTGCACCGCCGGAAGCAGGTCCTCGCCCGCTGTCCGCGCCTCGAGCACCCGCGCCGCGGCGAAGCGGATCTCCGGGTGCGACGAGGCCAGGGCCGAGAGCAGCAGGTCTGGCGGCAGCCCGGCCCGGGCCAGCGCCACGTCACGCGCGGCGATCACCGCGAACACCAGGTCCTGAACCGTGCGGTCCGGGTCCTCCAGCCCCTGGAGAATGCCGCGGACGCCGTCGGGGCCCAGGGCGACGAAGCTGAGGATCGATCCGACCCGGATCGGTCGGTGCTCGTGCTTCAGCGTCCCGGCGAGCACCGGGACCGCCCGGTCGTCGCCGATCCGGGCGAGGCCCTCGGCGGCCCAGCTGCGCACCGCGAGGTCCGCGTGCGCCAGGGCGTCGAGCAGCGGCTGCTCCTGCCCAGGACCACAGGCCGTGGCCAGGCCGCGGGCCCCCATCTCGCGGACGGTGTCGTCCTCGTCGTCCAGCAGGGAGATATAGAAAGGAATCGTCGCCGGGTCGCCGACGTCTGCCAGCGCCCGGGCCGCTCCCACGCGGATCTCGTCGGCCGGCCTGTTGATGTGCGTCTTGGGGATGGTGAGCAGGGCCTTCATCGGCTCCACCGCCCGGCGATCACGACGCTTGCCGCAAAGCTCACCGGCGCGCACCCGCAGGGCGTAGAAGATGCTGCCGAAGGCCAGGGCGAAGGACTCCTGGTCCTCGGGCATCAGCCGGTCCGCCGCCTCGATGGCCGCGGTGTGCACCTCGGGCTGGTCGTCCTTGATCAGCTCCCGCAGCTGCAACCGCACGTCCTCGGCCTTGGCCCAGCGGGCCGCCGCCCGGCAGCCCGCCGCCCGGACGGAAGGCCGGGGGGAGGCCAGCGCCGCGAGGTGGACCTCCTTGCGCGAGCGGTAGGTCTCGGCGCGCCTGGCCTTCTTGCTCGTCTTGGCGTCGCCGGTCTCGGTCAGCGCCTCGTGCGCGGCGATCCCTACCCTCGGCGAGGCGTCAGAGACCAGCTTGAGCAGGAGCTCGCCGGCCCAGGCCGCTTCCTGTTCCTGGAGCTCGTTCACCACGCGGAGACGGACATCGGCGTGCCGCGAGGCCGCCCCCCGCTCGAGGGGCTGCCTGGGGTCCTTGCTGTGCCAGGCCCAGAGAGTGCGGAAAGCCTCGGCGCGCACCTTCTCCGCCTCGTCGTCGAGCGCGCTCCCGAGCAGCGCGTCGGCCTGCGCCGCGTGCCCCGCGCCCTGTGCGGGCGGGTGGGCCGGAGGAAACTGCACGAGGAGCTGGAGCGCGCGCAGACGGATGTCCTCGTTGGCGCAGCGCAGGGCGAGGGCCGCGAGGGTCAGCTCCCCCGCCGCGCCCTCCGGCTCGGCCAGTCGCTTCAGGGAATCCATGGCCCACGAGCGCACCGTGGCGTCCTCGTCGTCCAGGAGCCACTGCAGGCGGCCGAGTAGACGGTCGTCGCTGGGCAGCGCGATGGCGGCGCCGGTGAGCGCCTCCACGCAGTAGCGGCGGACGTCCACGTCCGCCTCCCGGCTGAGCTGGAGCAGCGCGCCGCTCGCCCGGGAGTCGCCGAGCAGGGCGAGGCAACGCGCCCCCCGCAGCGCGGAGTCGGCGTGCCGGCAGGCCATGGCGGCGAAGAGCGGCTCCAGATCCTCTTCGGTCAGCTCCGCATCCCCCTGCGCGCCGTCGTTGAGCGCGCCCTCCTTCTCCAGATCCGCCAGCGCCTTGGCGGTGTGGGGGTCGACCGCCGACAGCCGCACCGCGAGGCGCGCCCGGGCCCCCACGGCGACCAGGAACGCCACACCGCGCACCGCGGCGTCCTCGTCGTCGAGAGCCCCCTCGATCAGCTTCCCCCCCTCGGGCTCGAGGGCCAGCCGCGCGCGCGCCAGGCGCTGGAGCGCCAGCTGTCGGACGTCCGCCGGGCCGCGCTTGAGCGCCACGCGGACCGGCTCGAGGCCGGCCTCCAGCTCGTAAAGCGCGTCGAGGGCCGCGACCCGCACCTCGGTGGCAGCATCACGCAGCGCGCCGGCGACGAGCGACGGCACCAGGGGCGAGGCCTGACGCAGCGCGGGCAGCCGCTTCACAGCTTGGACCCGGATGTCCGGGTGCTTGGAGGCCAGGGCCGCGCGCACCGGCTGGAGCGGCGTGTCCGCCTCGACGAGAGACAGCGCCTCGAGGGCCGCGGCGCGGACCTTGGCGTCGCCGTCCGAGAGCGCCTCCCGCAGCGCCGGTCGGCTGCGCCGCCGCCGCGCCTTCCCGACCACCTCGGCGGCGAGCCGGCGCAGCTCTGCCTGGCGGTCGGAGGCGAGCACGCGGTCCAGCAGACGGCGGGCGTCGTCCTCGGCGATGCCCCCGAGAGCCGTCACCGCGGCCTCCCGGACCTGCTGGCTCTTCGCCCCGACGTCCTCGGCGAGTCGGTCCAGCTCCGACCTCACCCGGGTGAGCTGCTCGCCGGGCTCGGAGCGCTCGTTCACCGCCGCGAGGACCAGCCGACGCTCCCTGTCCACCAGGGCCAGCGTTCCGCCGCGCGTCTCCGGCTTGGCCCGGGACGCGGCCGGCAGCCAGGCCAGCCCCTGGAGCAGGCCGGAGATCTCGACGGACCGAGGCTTGCGCCGGCTGTCCAGCAGCCAGGCCTTGAGCTGACCGTCCTCGCCAGCGGAGAAGAGCCGTCGGGGCAGCTCGCGCCCCGCCTCGTCGAGGAGCTGCGGCCCGAAGGCCAGCCCGCGCACGGGGCCGCCGTGGGCGGCGTCACCGGAGCGGTCCTCCTCGTCCGTCGCGCCCTCGAGAAAGCAGACGCGGAGCGAGCCATCGCCGCAGCCGGCCACCACCCGGCCGTCCCCCGAGTAGGCCAGGGCCCAGACGCCGCCCTCTCCGCAGGGCATCTCGCGCACGGCCCCTCGCTCGGGATCCGCGAGCGACAGGACCCGGATCGCTCCGTCATCCCCGGCGGCGGCGACGGTGACACCGGCGGGATCGACGGCGACGGAGCGGAGAGCCCGGCCCGAGAGCTTGCGCACGGCGCGGAGCGCGAGGCCCCGCCGCTCGAGGCCAAAGATCCGCAGCGCGCCGTCCCCTCCGGCCACGGCGAGGAGCCCGCCGTCGCGGTCCGCGGCGAGGGCGCAGAGGGACTCGCCCCGCTCGCAGACCGGAATCCGCGCCAGCGCGTCGGCGCGCCCGGAGGGCACGTCCCAGAGCGACAGCGTCCCCGTGGCGCTTCCCGCCACCAGCAGGTCGTCGGCCATGAAGCACAGAGACGAGACCGCCGCCTCCGCCGCGGCGGAGAGCACCGTGGTCAGCTTGCCCAGCTCCAGCACGTGGACCGCGGAGGCCACCTCCGCGCCCCCCTCGCGCTCGCCCGCCACCGCAACCAGTCGACCCGAGAGAGAGCCCGCCACCGCGGCCAGTCGCTCCAGATGGGGTCCGAACTTGTCTGCCATCCTGGTCTCCTCGTGCTTCCTATCGTCTGGCGCCCGCGGCGACGACCCCGCGCGCGCGCCCTAGCTCAGCTCAACCGACAGCTCGGGGTGGGCGTGCCGGATCCGCGCCAGCGCGGTCACGCAGCCCTGCCACTCGCCCTTGGCCCGGGAGCGGCTGAACTCGAGCAGCACCGGCAGCGCCACCTGGGCGAACCCGACGTCCTCGACCGCCATGTCGCGCACCACGTCCACCAGGCGTCGCTTGGCCACGCTGGCAGGCAGCGGCCGGTCCGGGAGCGCCTCGCCCGCCCCGATCTCGCGCCGCTCCATGCGGCCGGGCGGCAGCCCGAAGAGCACGGTGCGCAGGAAGTCGCGCAGGGCGTCAACCGAGTCGAAGCGCTCCCCCGCCAGGGGCACGCCCGGCGCCGGCCTCGACGGCGTCCAGCTCGACGGGAAGCTCCGCGGCCGGTGCTGCTCCCAGAGCAGCCGGACGGCGAACAGCCGGACCTCGCGGTCCGGGCTCTCCATCAGCCAGGCCAGGCGCCGCGCGCCGCCGACCCGCTCGTAGTGCCGGCGCACCAGGGTCAGAGCGATCTCCCGCGTCGCCTTCACCGGGCTCTCCGCCAGCGCGAAGACCCGCCCGGGCACCAGCCACTCCGCCGGCGGCACGACCCGGGGGTCGGACTCGGGCTGCCCGACGCCCAGCAGCGCCTCGGCGGCGAGCCCCCGGGGCTCGCGGTACGGGCTGTCACACAGCTCGTAGACCAGCGCCCTCTCGCCCCAGCGCGTGAGCTCCAGCCGCCCGACGGCCACCGCGAGCCGACGCACGTCGGCCCGCGCGTCGAGGAACAGCGGACGCACGCGCTCCAGGCTGTAGGCGGACGCGTCGAGGCGCGGCTTGATACCCAGCGAGCGGGCCTCGGGCAGCTGGGGCCCCAGCTCCGGGTGGTGCACCTTGAGGTACGTGGCGGCGAAGGCGCGCACCGTCTCCGGCTCGTCGCGGCCGGCCGCCAGCCGCCAGAGCCGCTCGACGCCGGCCTCGAGGTCGGCGCTCCCCGCCTCGCGGGCGAACTCCTCGGGCGTGAAGTGCTCGAGCAGGTAGTGGTGCGCGAATCGGTGCAGGCTCTCATCGGCTTGACGGGCCAGGGCGAGCAGCCAGCCCATGCCGATCCGGCTGGGGGGGACCAGCTTGGGGTTGCCGAGGATCTCCAGCGCCAGCGAGCGCAGGGCGGGGCGCATCACCAGGCCCTTGAGCCAGTCCACGTCCAGGGCGTCCCCCTTGAACATGCCCCCGCGGAGCCAGGTCGCCACCTGGCTCGAGAGCGCCGGCTCCATCAACGCCTTCTTGATCCACTCCAGGCCGATCTCCTCGCCCTTGCGCTGGCCAAGCTCGGCGAGCGCCTTGCGGCGCACCTGGTACCCGCCGCCGCGTGGGTCGTCGAGCAGCGCGCAGTAGAAAGCCGCCGGCACCTTCTGCCTGGCGTCCTTGAACAGCTGCTCGACGAAGCGGCTCTGCGCCGCGTTCCCGGTGGTCAGGCGGATGAACAGCTCGGCGTCGAGGTCCGACGGAGCGAACCCCTGCAGGATCTTGGCCTCGGCCAGCTTCTGCGCCGCGGGAACGCCGAGCAGACGCACCAGGGAAGGCAGACCGATCTCGGCCGGAGCGCGCTGCTCGAGCCGGGCCACGGCGAGCTCCTGCACCTCCTTGGCCCCCTTCTCGGCGAGCTCGACCAGCTGCTCCACGGGGATCTGCGGCGCGTGGGCCCGGGCATAGTCCACGGCGTACTTGCGGGCCGCGGCGCTCTCGCTGCGCAGGAGCGAGAGCACCATCTCGTGCAGCCCGAGGCCGGCGAGCTTGGACTGATGAAGCTCCGGGCTGTCGCCGAGCACCTTGACCACGAACTCGTGGACCGAGGCGAGCGGCTTCGCGCCGATCCGGGCGAGCCAGCTCGGCTCGACCTTGCGCAGCACCTGGGGGAAGTCCTGCAGCAGGCCGCGGATGGCGAAGTCGCAGACCTGGTCCGCCTCCGCGTCCTCGAGCAGCCGCAGGAGCGGCTCGGGCGCCCGCTTCCACGCCTCGTCGAAGGCCCGCTTCTCAAGGTCCTTGGGCGGCCCTGGGACATAGCCGACGTCGCTGGTCCCCTTCAGGTCCTCGTGGGCCCAGACCTGGCTCGCGACCCAGGAGTCGTGGAATCCGTGACCGCGTTGGTAGTGGCGCAGCACCTGGCCCGCGAACAGCGGGTAGACCTCGGGGACCGCCTGACCGAGGTGGCGCAGGTAACGCCAGGCTCGACGGCGCATGTAGACCAGCGTCCCGCTGGCGATCTCGTTGCGACTCACCGGGGTGGTGCCCATGGCGTCGAGGCGCCAGGCCAGCACGCCGAACATCGCGGCGTCGTGGCGCTCCTCGGCGAGCTTGTAGATCCGCTTGAACCCCTGCCACATGCCCCAGCTCACCCGCCCGCGCTTGAAGATCTCCATCAGCGCGGCCCGGGCGCGCTCGTCGCCGCTCTCGTAGAGCTCGCAAAGCAGCTGCCCCAGCCGCAGTCTGGGCGGCGGGTGCTTGGCGGCGAGGATCCCCTCCCAGGCCTCTGCGCGGATCGCCCGGCGCTCGCTCGCCGTCTTGTAGGCCAGGTCATAGGCCGACAGCGCGCCCCGCAGCCGGTCCATGGTCCAGCTCCCCTCGGGGAGCGGCGGAGGCTCGCGCCCCGGCTCGTCGTCCTGCCCCTCCTCGGGGAGGTTCTCGGGGGGATCCGGTTGCTCCAGGTAGGCCACCACGAGATCCGCGAGCTGGGGATCCCGCTCCCCGGCGGCGCGCGTGATGTCGTTCCAGGTCAGCTCTCGATCTGCCATGTCGCCAGCCTTGTCATCCAGCCCGGTTGAGATGAGCGGATCACGGTAACAAAAGCGGCGACCATCGGTCAAAGCCAAAACCGCGGAGCAACACTCCGAAAACTAAAGAAAATACTGCCAGCCAGCGTACCTGGATGATCAGGAAAAGCTGCCCTGCACGCCATGCTGCTCGAACAGCCGGACCAGCCCTGCCTTGTCCACCGCCTTCATCCAGGCGTCCCTGGCGGAGACGAGGCCCTTTTTCACCAGCACCAGGAGGGACTCGTTCATCAGCACCATGCCCTCGCCCTTGCGGGTCTGCATGATCGACGGGATCTGGAACCCCTTGCCCTCACGGATCAGGCTGGCGACCGCCGTGTTCGCCAACAGGATCTCCATCGCCGCCACGCGGCCCCCCCCCTTCTTGGGCAGCAGGACCTGGGCGATCACAGCCTTCAGGGACTCGGAGAGCATTGTGCGCACCTGCGCCTGCTGGCCCGACGGGAACTGGTCGATGATCCTGTCGATGGTGGAGACTGCGGTCGTGGTGTGCAGCGTGCCGAACACAAGGTGCCCGGTCTCGGCGGTCTCCAGCGCGATGGCGACCGTCTCCAGGTCCCGCATCTCCCCCACGAGCACGATGTCCGGGTCCTCACGCAGGGCCGCACGCAGGGCGCTCTTGAACGAGCGGGTGTGCGAAGAGATCTCGCGCTGATTGACCAGGCATCGGATGTTCGGGTGGACGAACTCGATGGGGTCCTCGATGGTGATGATGTGGTCGTCGCGGGTCTTGTTGACGTGGTCCAGCATCGCGGCCAGGGTGGTCGACTTGCCCGAGCCGGTGGGGCCGGTGACGATGACCAGCCCCTTGGACAGCTGGCATAGCTCGAGGATCGCCGGGGGCAGCCCGAGCTTGTCCGCCGTGATCACCTCGATGGGGATCTGGCGAAACACGGCGCCGACGCCCTTGCGGTCATGGAACACGTTGACCCGGAAGCGCGCGAGGCCCTCCACCTCGTAGGCGAGGTCGGTGTCCCAGGTCTGTGCGAGCTCCTGCCTCGACTTCTCGGTGAGCACCGGCTCGAGGAGCCTGGCGATCTCTTCCGACGACAGCTCCGGCCGGTCCTCCAGGAAGACGATCCGGCCGTCGATCCGCAAGACAGGGCGGCAACGCGGCGAGAGGTGCAGATCGGAGGACCCACGGTTGACCATCAGGTTGAGTAGCTCGTCGATGGGCCGACCACCGACCGCCGGCTTCTGTTCCCGTGCCGGCGTCTTCTTGAGCACCGCCGCGACCTCCACCGAGGCGTAGGCCCCGGTGGGCTCCGCGCGCCGGCCGCCCCTGGGACGCCGCACCACGATCCGCGCATCCCGCCCGACCCGGCTCAGCTCCACCTCGAAGGTCTCTCCCCCGCGGCTCAGGGGCAGCGTCCGCGGCGCGCTGGTCAGGCGCGCCATCTCGTCCCGGGAGATCAGCTCGAGGCAGAGCGCCTCCACAGCCCTCGGCCGCACCGGTTCACGGCTCACGTCATGGCGCCGCCCCCCGGTGATCATGTGGATCCGCTGGCCGGACTCCACCCGGATCTCGTCCGCTTCCGCGCTCCTCAGTCGATCGACGAGGGGATCAAGGCTCGACATGCTCACGCTCCTTCGCCGTCCGTGCGGCTACATTTGCACGCAGACCACACGGCGCTTGTTGACGTAGACGGTACGCTCCCCGCGCTCGAGGGGCACGAACTGCTCGTCGCCGTTGAAGGCGTCGGAGACGCGGCGGCTCTGCGCCGGCCCCAGAAGCCGCAGTGCGCCCTCGAGCTCCACGCCGCCCTCGAGCTCCAGGCGGACCAGCTCCAGCGGGCCCCCCGCGGTCTCCTCGCGCCCGAGCGCGGTCGGCACCTCGGACCCGGCCTCGACGCAGAGCAGCGCGTCCCGGCTCACGAGGCAGCTCGCGCCCCCGGGGCGCCGCACCGGGAGAAACGTCCGCTTCGAGCCGAGGAACTCGTCGACGGTCTCCTCCCCCGCGTGGCGGCCCGAAAGCGGCGCCAGGAAGACCGTCACCTCCTCGCGGACCCCGCCGGCGAAGACCAGCGTCACCTCGAAGGCGTTGGTCGGGACGCGGTACGGATCCCCGTCGAGGGGCGGCAACCCCGGGGGCTCTTCGTCGATGTCATCGCGGTCTTCGTCGTCCATGGGACACCTCCAGTGAGATCGAAGCGCAAGAGAGTATGGTCAGATCATGGCCCGTTGGGCGAGGGGCAGACTGGCCGCGATGATCGTCCCGCCGTTTCCCGAGGCGTGGAGCCGCCCCGAGTCGGGATCGAGCCGCAGGCTCCACAGGTGCTCGTCGGTGACGGAGGGCTCCTCGCGCCAGCTCTCTCCGAAGTCGCTCGAGCGTAGCAGGACCCCCGCGCCAGCGACGGCCAGCAGCTCGCCCCCCGGCGTGCTGCAGACGTCCTCCACGTCACCCCTCGTCACCCCCTGGTGACGGCGCCACGTGCCTCCGCCATCCGTCGTGGTGAGGATCGTCCCGCCGTCGCCGACGACGCAGATCTCCGCCTCGCTGCGCCCCCAGCCGGCGCAGAGCGGCTTGCTCACGCCGCTCTCCTGCCGGCTCCAGCTCGCGCCGCCGTCGTCCGAGCGGATGATCGTGCCGCCGTCACCGACCGCGAGCAGTGCCGGGCCGACACCGAAGACGCTGAGCAGCCGCTGCTCGACGCCGGTCGCCAGCGCCTGAAAGCTCTCGCCCCCGTCGCGGGAGCAGAGCAACAGGCCCCCGTCGCCGGTGACCAGGACCCGCTCCCCCGCCCCGAAGACCTTGTACAGGCAGGCGCGGGTCCCGCTCGCGCGACGGGTCCAGCTCCGTCCGGCGTCGGTGGTCTGCATGATGGTGCCGTACTCGCCGACGACGTACATCTCCTGCGCCGAGGCCGACCAGCCGCCCCGGAGCCCGTGGAGCGCGCCGAGCCTCTTCGCCCTGAACTCGGAGCCCGGCCTGAGCGAGCGCAGGATCACCCCGCCCATGCCGAGGCCGCCCGCGGCGTAGACCCGCTCGCCCCAGCCCCAGATCTTGAACAGCGGCTGGCCGTGCAGCCCGCCCGGCGGGTCGTCCCGGGGCACGGGGTGGAGCCACTCCCACTCGAGTCTTTCGCTCATGCCATCCCTCGCCCCCGCGGGCTCAGCTCCCCGGCAAGAAGCCAACCAGGTGGCGGCGGGTCCGGGCGCCGGCGAAGGCGACCCAGCGCTCCTCGACCCGGCGCATCCAGACCCGCCCGTCGCCGGGGCGGCGGTAGTTCCAGTAACGGCACTCGCCGGGCACCAGGCCCTGCTCCAGCTCCCCCGACACCTCCACGCCGGCGCGGCCGTGGCGCTCGAGCCGAAAGACCTCGCCGCCGTGGTCCAGCGACTCCGACGGTCGGTCTCCGGCCACGACGAGGTCAGTGACCCGTCGGCCGACGACCGCCCCATCCGGGTCACGGGGGTGGACGACGATCCACGCCTCCCGCCCCGCGTCTTCCAGACGGCACTCGATCCAGCGCTCGTCCGACTCGGTGAGCCGGGCGACGCCGGTGACCAGGTAGTCGGCGCCGTCGTGAGTCAGGACATCGCCGGGCTCTAGCTCGTCGAGCCCACGATCCACCGCCGACGCCTCGCTCGAGGGTGGCGCGGCCTGGCGGGCCGCGGCACGGCGCTTGAGCGCCCAGCGGCCGAGCGCGACACAGCCACCGCCAAGCAGCAGTGCGACGATCAGCTCCACCGCGCTAGCTCGGGGCGCTCCCGGAGAGCAGCCGCCGCAGCTCGTTGTAGGCCGCCGTGAGCCGCTGGCTCAGGTCAGTGGCCACCCGCTGCTTCTCCGGGCTCGACGAGTGCATGTCGGGGTGGTACTTGCGCATCATCGCCCGGTAGTGCTTGCGCACCGCGGTCAGGTCCGAGCCGTAGGGGCACTCGAGCTGGGCGTAGAGCTGGGCCAGCCGCGGGTCCCGCACCGATGGAGACCCGACGCCCGGCCCGCGCCGCGTGTTGCCCGTCGTGGCGCGGCGGTACGTGCCCGTCCTGCGGGTCGTGCGGTAGCGCCCCGTGTCCCCCACGGCGCGCTCCACCTCGTCCCAGTCATCCGCGGAGTAGCCGGTCCCGCTGGTCGCGTCGGCCGCGCGCTCGGCGGCGGTCCGGCGCTGCCTCCGTCGCTGGAGTTCGGCCTCCAGCTCCTCGTCGGTCAGGTCCTCGATGTGCGCGGCGCCCCGCACGCGCTCGAACTTGCCCGCGGTCCGGTCGAGCACCGCGTTCAGGTTCGCGCGGACGAGGTTTGCCAGTCGTTTTCCGATGCTCACGTGTCCGCTCCGCTGCGCCGGACCATGAGCTTCTCGATCAACCGCTGGCTGTACGAGGTGAGCTCGACGAAGGCCACCCCCATCCCGGGCGGATCGTGGGAGACGCGCACGACCTCGCCGACCCCCTCGATGGTCTCGATCTCCGCCATGATCACGGTAAACCTCAGGTTCACCCGGGTCCCGACCGGGAGCGGGTCCTTGGAGCGGATGAACACTCCGGAGCGCGAGATGTTCGTGACGTACTCGGTGATGAACTGCTCGACGCTCTCGAACTCGTGGTTGATGGTGATCCGTTCTTCCCTTGGGATCTTCATCGTTAAGCCCTCACCCTGCGCCCTAGCTAGCCCGAAGGCGGTTCGAAATCAACATGAATCTCGAATTGCTCGAGATGAAAGCCGGCCCGAGCCTTGACCACGATCGCCTTCTGCACGCGGTGCTCCAGCTCGACGATGTGCTCGGCCTCCGACGAGGCGAGCTGGTCGGCCACCTCGGGGTGTACGCAGATGATGATCCGCTCTCCCGGCAGCCTGTCGCCCTGCCGTCGCACCTCCCGCAGGACGTCGTGGCAGATCGTGGTCAACGACTTGATGTGCCCCTTGCCCTCGCAGTAGGGGCAGGCCTGGGTCAGCTGCTGCCCCAGGCTCTCGCGGACCCGCTTCCGCGTCATCTCCACCAGGCCGAGCTCGCTGATCTTCAGCACGTTGGACTTGGCGCGGTCGGCGCGGAGCGCGTCCTGGAGCGCGCGCCAGACCTTCTCCTTGTTGCTCTCCTCCTCCATGTCGATGAAGTCGATGATGATGATGCCACCGATGTTCCGCAGCCTGAGCTGGTTCACCACCTCGCGCACGGCCTCGAGGTTTGTCTTGGTGATCGTGTCTTCCAGGCTGCGCCGGCCGACGTAGCGGCCGGTGTTGACGTCGATGGAGGTCAGCGCCTCGCCCTGGTCGATGACCAGGTAGCCCCCGGACTTGAGCCAGACCTTGCGCTCCAGCGCGCGGTCCAGCTCGATCTCGATCTCGTATGCGTCGAACAGCGGCTCGTTCCCCTCGTAGATCTCGACCAGCCGCTCGTAGCGCGGGGCGAAGTTGGCGACGAACTGGCGCAGGCGAGCGTGCTCGCCCAACTCGTCGACGATCAGCCGGTCGACGTCGGAGGAGAAGAGGTCGCGGACGGCCCTCAGCGACAGGTCGAGGTCCTCGTAGAGCAGCGCCGGAGCGCTCGCCTCTTCGTTGCGGCGGACGATGTCCTCCCACAGCTTGAGCAGAAACTCCATGTCGGCCCGGAGGATCTCCTGACGCTGGCCCTCGGCGACGGTACGCACGATGAACCCCATCCCCGGCGGTCGAATCTCGTCGACGATCTCCCGCAGGCGCTTGCGCTCCTTCTCACCCACGATCCGGCGCGAGATGCCGACGTGGTCCACCGTGGGCATGAACACGAGGTGTCGCCCGGGCAGGGAGATGTAGCTCGTGATCCGGGCGCCCTTGGTCCCGATGGGCTCCTTGGCCACCTGGACCAGGATCTCCTCGCCCTCCTTGAGGCGCTCCTGGATCGGCCGGAGCTCCGGCGCCCGGGTGATCTCGTCGCGCGGCAGGTCATCCTGCTCGGCGCGCTCCTCCGTGTCCGCGAAGTAGAGGCTGCTGACCGTCTCCTTCAGCCCGCCGACGTCGGCGACGTAGAGAAAGGCCGCCCGCCCGACGCCGATGTCGACGAAGGCCGCCTGCATCCCGGGCAGCACCCGCACGACCCGCCCCTTGTAGACGTTGCCGACGATGCCGCTCTCGTCGGGCCGCTCGACGTAGTACTCGGCGAGCACTTCGTTCTCGACCAGGGCGACGCGACGCGCGGGCCCGTCGGCGTTGATCAGGAGCAGTTTGCTCATGTGCTTGCTCCGCCCTCTCCGGGCGCATCCCCGGCGAGGATCCAGCTCTCGCGTACGATCCTTGTCCCGGAGGCGGTCTCCGCGTCAAGCACCAGCAGCGACCCGAGCAGCTCGGCCGGCCGGGCTGTCCCCGTGGGACCGAACCGGCAGGTCACCAGGACCGCCGAGTCGCCGTCGGGCTCCACGGCCGTGACCTGTCGGGCAAGATCGATGGTCTTGCCCCCCTTGCGCGCGAGCGGGAGCGCCCCCTGCGCAAGAGCGCGGTGGGCGCGCTCCAGCGCCTCCCCGGCCCCGGGACCGATCTCGAACCGCCAGCGCACCCCGCTGATCCGCCCGAGCACGTTGCGGTCGGCCACCTCCGCCCGCTGGAGCTCGAGGCCCGGGGGGAGCCGCGCTCCGGACAGCCGCCGCTCCACCTCCCCGGGCGTCAGGGCCTCGGTGAGCCGGAGCTCGACGAACTCGCAGCGGCTCTCGGCCCCCAGGGCGAGCGCGGGGGAAAAGCGCATGCGCGGCTTCGGGCTGAACCCCGAGGAGAAGGCCAGGGGCAGCGCGGCGCGCCGCGCGGCCCGCTCGAAGACGCCGGACATCTCCAGGTGGGAGATCAAGGCGGCGCGGCCGGTCTTTTCGAACCACAGGCGCAGGCTGACGGAGGGCGCGCTTGACGGCGGGCGCGCCTCGCCCGCGGACACCGCCACGCTCGGGGGGCGGGCGATGACGTGCAGCGGGTCCTCGGGACAAACTCCGCAGGAGTCGCAGGTGCCGTCGGAGCAGTCGGGCCGGGTGCGTCCGGCCAGGGCGTCCTCCCACTGGAGACGCAGGTACGCCCGGGACACGCCGACGTCCAGGTGATCCCACGGCAGCGGAAGGTCGGCAGGTCGGGCGGCAAGGAGCGCGTGGCGTCCGGGCAGCTCGCCGGCCTCGCTCTCCGCGTCGATGGCCTCTTGCCAGCGCCCCAGGTCGAAGTGCTCGGTCCAGGCCTCGAGGGACGGTCCCCCGCCGTCGCAAAGCCGCTCGAGCACCGTGGCCATCCGGCGGTCGCCGCGGGCGAGGTAGGCCTCGACGAGGCTCTGCCCCGGGTCGTGCCACTTGACCCGGATCCGGCGGGGCATCCCCTGCAGCACCAGCCGCTGCCTGCGCTGGATCTCCTCGAGCCCCAGGGCCGGCGCCCACTGGAAGGGGGTGTGTGGCTTGGGGACGAAGGTGGAGACGGAGATGCTCAGCGCCGCGTTGCCCGAGTGACCGCGGGCCACCGACAACACCCGCCGCGCGAGCGCGCCGATGGCCAGGACGTCCTCGTCCGTCTCGGTGGGCAGACCGATCATGAAGTAGAGCTTGAGCTGGGAGTAGCCCGCGCGGACCACCGCGTCAACCGAGGCCATCAGGTCCGCCTCGGTGTTGCCCTTGTTGATCACCCGACGGAGCCGATCGGTCGCGGCCTCCGGCGCCAGCGTGAAGGTCGTCCGGCGCACCCTGTTGATTTGCTCGGCCACATTCGGGTGCAGGGTCCCGGTCCGCAGAGACGGCAGGGAGACGGCGACGCAGCGCGGCCCGTGCTCCCCGATCAGCGCGCCCAGCATCTCCTGCAGCCCGGGGTGGTCGCCCGCCGAGAGCGAGAGCAGGGAGAGGTCCTGGTAGCCGGTCTCGGCGAGCAGGCGACGGGCGATCTCCAGCACCGCCTCCGGCTCTCTCTGCCTCGTCGGTCGGGTGGTGAACCCGGCCTGGCAGAACCGGCACCCCTGGGAGCAACCCCGCTGGATCTCGACGGCGACCCGGTCGTGGACGATGTTGCAGAAGGGCACGAGGTGGGTGCGGGGCACCTCGAGCGCACCGAGGTCCGGGATGTACCGTCGGATGATCTGTTTGGGCGCTCGTGGATCGAGCGGGGCCAGCGCCGCGGCGAGCCGGGCGCCGCCCTCCGGATAGCTCGGCTCGTACCACTCGGGGATGTAGATCCCCTCGATGGCGCCGAGCCGCTCCAGCGCCTCTCGTCGACCGAGCCCCGGGGCGAGCACGTCGACGATCTCGTGGATCGCCTCGTCCGCCTCGCCGAGGAAAACAGCGTCGACAAAGGGTGCGAGGGGCTCGGGGTTGAGCGACGCGGTCCCTCCGAGCAGGACCAGGGGAAAGCGTCCCTCGCCACGCTCCTGGGCACGGCGAGGAACGCCAGCGAGATCGAGGAGCCTGAGCACGGCGGGGAAAGCCAGCTCGTACTGCACGGAGAGCCCGAGCAGATCGACCTCACTGACGGGTGTGAAGGTCTCGAGGGTGCAAAGCGGAACCTGGCTCTCGACAAGTCGGCGCTGCAGGTCGGGCCAGGGGACGAAGACCCTCTCCACCTGGAGATCTTCCCGGTCGCACAGCGAGGCGTGAAGCTGCCGGAAGCCAAGGTGACTCATGCCAACCTCGTAGACATCCGGGAACGCAAGTGCGACACGAAGCCTCGGTGCCTCACCGGCTCGTCCAGGCAGGCCGTGCTCGTCGCCGATGTAGCGGCTGGGGCGCTCGGCAGCAGCCAAGATTTCCAGATATTTTTTTGGGTTAGCCATCGGCTCCGGCAACCAACAAACGTCGTGGCGCACTCTGTATCACACTCTGGCCCATGCAAAAACTGGTCACCGAGCAAACGAACATGACATGGATGTCATGCTCGACGAGTGGACGCTTCCCGGCTGCTTGATGTTTTCCCTCATTGTTCCAATGGCTTATGGCAACAGGCCGTCTCTGGCACATGGGTTGCTCATATGGCAATCCGGAGGTTTTTGGGGTCATAGCCTAGCTTATTTTTTAACTACTAGCTTTCATAGGCGTTTCCCGAACCCCTTGCAACCCTTGAACCTCCTCCTCCCAACAGCGGCCATTGTGGCCGCTGTGCTTAACAGTTGGCCAATTGGCCTTGATATATTAGGGAGTTAGATAGACTGTTGAGCATTTGAGGGAACTTCAAATACTGCGACCAGCGGATAGACTGACTTTTTTTTGCGTTGGCTTTCGACTTGCACTAGCTTGAACCCGATTACGAGACTGGACTAAGAAAAGACTAGACTGAGTTCCTTCGGTAGCCTATTGATCGTCCATTCGAGGTGTTGGAAGCCCCCGGGATCGAAAGGTCCCGGGGGCAGTTTTTTTGGGGCTACTTCATTCGTGTCAGGTGGGTCACGTACCACTGGTCGTCCCAGGTGATCATCACCCGGACACGCAGCGCGCGCGTCCTGTCGCCGTCGCGAACCCGCACCTCGGAGCCATAGGCATCCCAGTAGGGCAGCGCGTTGGCCTCCTTCCCCTTGGGGGTCCAGCGCACTCTTCGGCTGAGCTTGAAGCCGACGAGCTCGATCCGCTCGGGGTGGGCGAGGCCGCGCCGCAGCGCCAGCACGTCCTCGTGGTACAGCTTCAACAGGCGTCGGAAATATCGATCTGGCTTCCGGATCGCCTTGACCAGACGGAACGCGTCCCGGGGGAAGAAGAACGGCGTGGCCAGCTCGGGCTTGCCCTCGCGGATGGCCCGGACCAGCAGCCCGGCCCGCTCGCTCGCGCTCCCGGCCGGGGGCAAGGGAGGGGGCTTCTTGAGGCGCGGGTCGTTGTGAGGCGGAATGTCGGGCTTGCCGGAGGGCGGAGCCGCCGCGACCGGCGGCATCTGGAGCGCCAGCACGCCAGCGATCAACGCCACCCCTTTCCGGGTCATCGGGGCCGGGCAGACCCGAGCGCCACGACCGCGTCGACCAGGCTCTGGAGCCAGGCCGTGCCCGCCGTGACGCTCGCCTCGTCGAGGGCGCGGACGCGCTCGAGGTGGCTCCCCGACGTCTCCCGCAGCCCCTCGGTCAGGCGGCGCAGGCTCGCCTCGTCTCCCGCGAGCCCGGCGTAGCCGGCAAGGGACCGCTCCAGCGCGGGCCAGCCCTCGAGGACCGCGCGCTGGGCCTCGATCTCGGCCGCGTTTGGCGAGGCGTCCCGCTCCAGCTCGCGGATCGAGTCCTCCATGTAGCCCGCCACCTGTCCGAGGCGCTTGATCCGCTCGCCGATGCCGTCGGCCAGTCCGCCCTGGGCCCGTCGGTAGAGCGTCCGATACCCCTCGTCGGGGGCGTGCGGGACACGGATCCGCTCGTACCAGTGCCAGAGCGCGACCAGGTTGCCGACGTAAGCCAGGTTCTTGCGCACCTTGTCCCGGATCCGGCCGTAGCGCAGCGGCGTGAAGGGCAGCGTGCGAGCCGGAAGCTTCTCGCCCACCACCAGCTCGTCGGGGCCGTGGTCGCGGCGATAAACGCAGCCCGCGGCGAGCACCGTGCCGTAGTCGATGTGCATCGGGCCGATCAGGCCGCCCTGTCCGCCGAGGAATATGCGCGGCGCCCGGAGCATCACCCCGCGCGGCACGTCACCGACCAGGGTCGGCGTGGCCTTGTCTCCGTTGCGCCCGAAGGGTGTGAAGTTGAAGTGGATGAAGGAGCTGCCGACCTCGCTGTGGTCCCTGCGGCTCGTGCCTCCGGCCATCAGCACGTCGCAGAAGTTGATCAGGCTGCCCAGCGTGACGAAGGGCAGCAGCACGGTCTGCTTCAGCCCCACCGTGTGGGCGCCGTTGGCCTCCTCCTCCATCAGCGTGCCGCCGCGCACCTGGGCTCCCTTGCCCAGCACCACCTTGTCGAGGAAGACCGCGCTGCTGTAGTAGCCGCCGTTCAGACGACACGACGGCCCGACGGCGCAGTCCTCCAGCGTCGCCGGCTCCTCGTAGCCCACCCGGGTGCCGGCCATGATCAGCAGGCGCTCGCCGTAGAGCTTCGTCCCGCCGTGGAGCACCGTGCCCGGCCCCTGGATCTGCTCCAGCCGGACCTCATCGCCGATCTCCACGGTGGCGGGCGCCGGGACCTCGACCCCCTGTCGACGCAGAGCCTCGACCTTCTCCTCGAGCTTCATGTGAGTAACCTGGACCGGGCTCGCTACTGCGCCAGCTCTTCCTTGACCTTCTGCACCGCGTCCATGATCTGCTTGCGGCCCTTGTTGCGATACTCGCCGAACGCCTCGGCGATGGCCTTGAGCTCCTCGAAGGCGAAGCCGTGGTTCGCGCGCTTGAAGCAGTCCTCGATGGCGTAGTAGTCACGGTCGTCGCCGCTGAGCTTCTGGGCCACCGCCTTGAACTCCGGGGAGCGCATCGAGCTGACGTTCCGCTGCTCGAAGCACTCCTTGCGCAGCTTGTCGGCGAAGGACGGATCCTTCTTGCAGGTGTTGTAGATGTACTCCACGACGTACTGCGTGTCCGGGGGCCGGGTGACCTTGCGGGCGTTCTTGACCAGGTCGGGCACCGCGCAGTTGAGGATGTTGAAGTAGGCCACCGCCTTGGGCGTGTCGGAGACCGGGGCCCAGCCCCCGCCGGAGCCGATCACCTGGTGGAAGTGGGAGTGGGCCTCCTTGATCTCGCGCTCGTCGGACGCCTGCTTCTTGCGCTTGTCGATCTTCTTCGCGTAGACGGTGAAGGTCTCGGCGAGCTTCTTGAGGATGTTCTTGTAGTCCTCCAGCGGGCCGGTGAAGCCGGTGGGCGGCTGCAGCTTGCCCATCTCGTCGATGGCGGCGGGGATCATCGGGATGCACTTGTCGAGAAGCAGGCTGGGCTGGCTCTTGGGGAAGTTGGAGAAGGCCTTCTCCAGCCCCTCGGTGACCTCCGAGGCCTGGCTCGCCAGACGGACGTCGCGATCCTTGGCCCGCGTGGCGCACTTGAAGAAGTCGGCGACCTGCCCGTCGTCGATCTTTCGGAACTCCGAGAAGAACTGGGCCACCGACTCCTCGCGGTTCTTGCGACGCTGGCCCTGGATCACGAAGAACCCGATGACGCCGGCGATCACCAGGCCCACCGCGCCATAGATGAACGCCTTGGTGCGCTTCTTCGCCCGCTGCTCGGCCATGAACTGGCTGATCTCGGCCTGGGCCATCCCGTCCATCGGGCCCCCCCCGCCGAGGCCCGGCTGACCATCAAGGCCGCCAAGGTCGAACTGCTGGGGCGCGGGCGCGGGCGCGGCCTGGGGGGCCGGCGCGGCCTGGGGGGCCGGCGCGGCCTGGGGGGCCGCCTGGGCCGGCGCGGCCTGCTCGGGCGGTTGCTGCTGCTGCTCTTGGTCGAGGGCCTGGGCGAACTGCTGTCCCACGAGGGCCGTTCCGCAGGCGGCGCAGACCGTTGCACTGTCGGGGTTGGGTACCTGGCATTTTGGGCAGTTGATCATCTGCTATTCCTCACCACGGCGTGTGCCACGCCACATGTCCCATCGGGCCAAATTTTCGCTCGAACACTATCACAACCCGGACCGGTATGGCCACTCCTCCGAGGTCAACGCGGGCACCGCTTCCGGAGCCTTTGCAGCGAAAGGTCGTGCGGGGCGAGGCGCAGGGCCCTCCCGATGTGGAAGCGGTACAGGGCAGGCATCCTTCGAGCGCAGCCGAGGCGAGCGAGGAGGTAGTGGGTCCAGAGGGCGGCCCGCCGGGCCTCGTTGTCTTCGAGAACCTCCCCGCTGATCAGGCGCTCCCAGCGGGCGATGCGCCTACGGTGCTGCCGCAGATCGTCGGGGCGCGGGGCGCCGAAGCGCTGCGTCAGCCCCTGCGGCTGCAGCCGGGCGACGAGCCCGGGCCTCACGTTCGTGTCGAGCTCCACGAGCACGGTGCCGAGGCCCTCGAGGTCCCCGGGCACGACGTGTCCGGCCGATCGCCAGCGAGCGGCGAGCCGGGCCAGGGGGTGCGCGCGCGCCGCCAGCTGCTCCACGTAGCCGGGCGTGGCGATGAAGTTACGGTGGAGCCAGACCAGGTCGGGGCGCAGGTCGGTCGTCGCCGCGAGCGCCCAGCGGTTGAACACGCTCTCGAAGTACGATGTGAGCAGCACGGCGCCGGGCGGGGCGTCCGCGAGCTGCCGGCCGGTCTCCTCCGCAGCCCAGCGTGAACGGAGATCGGCCCGGGGCAGGTTCTGGCTCACCTGCCAGCCGAGCAGGGTCACGACGCCGAGCCCGCCGAGCGCGACCGCCCGGGCCATCCCGATCGGTCGGGCCAGGACGTGGATCAACGCCGCCAGAGCCACGGCCACCGCCGGAGCGAGAAAGGCGACCGCCACGCAGAGGTAGCCGTAGGCGTCCGGGTTGTACGGGTCCAGGCCAACCAGCACCGGCGAGAGCAGGTTGAACGCCACCAGGCCCCCGAGCAGCAGCCCCAGCCTGCGCGTGTCGGCGCGCCTCAAGAGCAGGTACATGCCGAGCGCCGCGGTGAAGAAGAGCAGCAGCCCGAGCACGGAGTCCCAGGCGATGCCCCGGAACACGGTGAACAGGCCTCCCAGCGCCCGGTGCTCCAGGCTCTCGGTGGCCGCCCGGGAGACGCTCTTCTGGAATGCCTTGGCCGAGAGGAGCCAGCCCAGCCGCTGAAGCGTCGTTGGATGGCCCCAGTCCACCAGTGGAGCCTGGGCTGCCCGCAGGGGCAGGTACAGCAGGACGCCGAGCCCCAGCCCGCCGGAGGCCACGAGCCCGCCGGCGAGGCGCCAGCCCCTCAGCGGCCCCGGACGCCTGCGGAGGGCGAGCACCAGGAAGAGCAGGGCCGCCGGCAGGGCCAGCAGCACCAGGAAGTGGTGGTTGCCCAGTCCCAGCCCACAGACCAGGGCGCCGAGCAACGCGAAGCGGCGATCCCCGTCCCGGTCCCAGCGTACGAGCAACGCCACACCGCTGACCAGGACCAGCAGGTTCAGGGCGTAGACCTCGGCGCGGACCGACTGGAGCCAGAGCGCATAGGACAGGCCGAGGACCAGCGCCGCGGCCGACGATGCGGTGGCGGTGGCCCGGCGTGAGCCCGCCTTGGCCCAGATGCGTCGGCTGATCTCGTGGCAAAGCAGACAGGTCACCGCGGCCGCTGCTCCGGCCTCCAGCGCGGAGGCCAGGGTGACGCGGAAGGCGATCGTCCCGACGGGCAGGAAGCAGAACGCCTGGGTGATGAGGGCATGGAGTGGGTGCCCTGGCGGGTGCGCCACCCCGAGGGTGGCGGCGGAGGCCACCAGCTCACCGGAATCAAGCCAGTGGAAGGTTGGACCGGCGAACAGCACGTACACCGTCGTCACCGCCAGCCCCACGAGCGTGGCCAAGGCTGCCATCCAGAGAATTATACCCAACATTCCCTGCCAGGTTGCCCCTTGCCTCGGTGGACGGAGGACTTATGTTGCCCGTGCCAGCGGAGGTAGCCAGTGAAGCAGGATCCCCCAGCAGAGTCCCACGAGCGCGAACGCGAGGAAGAGCCCCGTCCGCGCTTCACGGTCAACGACCGCCGCTTCTGGACCATGGAGGAGCAGGATCTGGAGTCCGAGGGAACCCGGCCGAGTCAGCCCTCCTTCGTCGAGCAGCTCGAGCGACAGCTCCAGGACAAGGACCAACAGCTCCGGGAGTACATCGCCGCCTACAAGAAGGAGGTGGTGGAGGGGCTGGAGAAGACGAAGGAGCGCCTGGAGCGTGACGCGTCCGCGCGGATCGAGCAGATCCGGGGCCAGATGGCCGGGCCGATGATCGAGGTCCTGGAGGCGCTCGAGCGCTCCATCCTCGCCGCCGAGTCCGGCGCCACCGCGGAGGCCGTGCTCCAGGGCGTTCGGATGGTGCACCTGCTCATGGTCCAGAAGCTCCAGGAGCTCGGGCTCCAGCGCGTGGCGACGGTGGGCCAGCCCTTCGACCCGAGCTGCCACGAGGCCGTCGCGGTCATTCCGGTGAGCGAGCCGGCCCGGGACAACACGATCGTCGCCGAGCTCCGCCCCGGCTTCACCCTGGGCGAGCGGCTGGTCCGGGCGGCCCAGGTCCAGGTCGGCAAGCTGGGCTGATGCGCGATCCCAAATCGAGCCCGATCCGGATACAATGTCCGGTATGGGACGGACCCTGCTCGCCTCGCTCCTGCTGCTCGCCGCGGTCCCGGCGCGGGCCGAGCAGGGTGACAGGGTGTTCATGGCCCAGCTCGTGGGTCGGACCTTCTTTCGCGGCCTGCTCGCGGGCAACGTCGAGTCGTTGCTCCCGCTCTGCGCCGAGCAGGTGAGCCTGGACGGCGAGGTGGTGAAGGGCCGCGAGGCGCTACTCCCTCGCCTGAAGGCCATGGCGACCCGGGCGCGGGAGCTGGGGATCCAGCTCCGCCGTGTCGAGGTGCTGAGCTACCAAGAGGTGGTGCGCAGGTTCGGGCCGCCGCCGGAGCGACTGCGCCGGTCGGTGGGGCCGGGCCAGCTCGTGGTCCTCGCTCGCTTCTCCAGCCTCGGGGCGGTCGCCGTGCTGCGGCGGGTCGGCCCGTTCTGGAAGATCACCGCCATATCCGATTGAGAAGTGATATCATGCCCCGGCTACCAGCGGTGCGCTGGGGGGAGTAGCCCGATGATTCGACTTCACCTGCGCCTGCCAACCCGCGAAGACTGGTGGCGCTACTTCGACTCCAACGTCGCCGGGGGCGGAATCTTCTGCCCCTCGGGCGAGCCGCCCGACGTGGGTCGGGAGGTGAGGGTGGAGATCACGTTCGTGGGCGGCCCACGCTTCTTTCTCAAGGGAACCGTCATGTGGCGCCGTCCCCAGCTCAACGACCCGCGGGCCCGGGCCGGCGTGGGGATCAAGGTCCACAGCGCCGACCGCGGCAAGCTGAGCTACGTCAACGCCTGGGTCCGCGGCGGCGTGCTCGACAAGCGTGACGGACGGCGGCTGCCGCTCAGGCTGCGCGTGACCTACACCGGCCGCACCGGCCGCCGGATCAACTTCACCCGCGATCTGAGCGAGGAGGGCGTGTTCGTGCGCTCCCAGGAGCTGCTGGACCTGAACACGCCGATCAAGCTCCTGCTCTCCCCGCCCGGAGACGACTACAAGCCGTTCAACCTCAGCGGGACCGTGGCGCGGCTCGTCGACGAAAAAGACGAGCGAGGCATGGGCATCCGACTGGAGTTCTCCAGCGACGAGGCCCGGGAGCGCTACGCCAAGCTCGTATCTCTGCTCGAGGAGCAGTACCTGGCGGGCGCGCTCCCTGACGATGTGGTGAGCTAGGGTCTACTGGGACTCCTGGCTCAGCCGCTCGACCCGCTCGCGGGCGATGACCAGCCACTCGCCGATGTCCTCGTCAGCCTGCTCACACCCCACCAGCTCGACGTAGCGCCGCCAGTGGGCCAGGGCCTGCACGCGGCTGCCCACCCGCTCCAGGGTCAACGCGAGGTTGAAGTGGGCGTCGGCGAACTCCGGGTCGTGGGCCAGCGCCCGGCGGTACTCGGCGATGGCCATGTCCAGGTCGCCGTCCTCCTCGAGGAGGTTGGCCAGGTTGAAGCGAGCCTGGGGCTGCTCTGGCTCCAGGGCGCAGGCCGCCCGGTAGCACTCCCGTGCCGGCCCACGCTCGCCCCTGCGGTAGTGCAGGTTGCCCAGGTTGGTGTGCGCCGCGGCGAGGCCGGGGTCGAGCTCCAGAGCCCGGCGGTAGGCCAGCATCGCCTCGTCACCGGTCTCGGCGTCATGGTCGCGGGTGCAGCCGCGCAGGAACCAGCCGTAGGCCGTGGTCGGCTCGTCCGGGGGGACCGGGGTCCGCGGCGAGGCAGGTGCCTGCGGGGCGCCAACCTGCTCCTGCTCCCGGACCTGGAGCAGCTCCACCACCTGGCTGCGAAGGTCCTCGATCTCGAAGT
>Ga0316576_10000090_pt1 | contig 32177 bp, 25 predicted proteins | sample S0NA_FD_203075 | JGI IMG/M metagenome (GOLD analysis project Ga0316576, IMG submission 203075) | Rhizosphere microbial communities from salt marsh grasses in Alabama, United States - S0-2_050615r3r5 | ecosystem: Host-associated > Plants > Roots > Rhizosphere | place: USA: Alabama | collected...
CTCCCACCCAGCCGAGCATGTCGAAGCGCTCCATCCAGCGCCGCGCCCCCGACTCGATGTCCGACGGCGTCATGCCCCACAGCCCGCCGACGAAGCGCAGGAACTCTCCGCCGGTGAGCTTCTCGTAGAGGAACGGTCGATCGGAGATGAAGCCGATCCGCCGCTTGGCCTCGATGGGCTGCCGGACAGCGTCGATCCCCGCGACCCGCACGCTCCCCGTCGTCGGGCGCAGCAGCCCGGTGATCATCCGCAGCGTCGTCGTCTTGCCCGCCCCGTTGGGCCCGAGGAAGCCGAAGACCTCGCCACGTCCGACCCGCAGATCGATGCCCCGTACGGCCTCGAAGGCGCCGAAGCGCTTGCACACCCCCTCGAGCTCCAGCGCGGGCCGGCGATCGCTCATCGTCGTCCTTTCGCTTTGATCCAGGCCTCGTGCTCGACGACGAGCCCCATGGGGAGCTCCTCCTTCAGCACGCGCCCCTCCTTGTCGATCCAGACGTGGGTCACGAGCCCTTCGAGGTCCCGGCCGACCTTGATCGTGTCGAAGGTCCCGCTGTGCAGCCGAAGCCGTTCGCGGCCCTCGATACGAAACTCGACCACGCGCTGGGTCAGGGAGAGCGGGTCGAAGATGCGGAGCTCCGCCTTCTTGCCCAGGCTCCCACGGGCGAGGAGGGGGTAGATGGCGCTGGTGACCACCGGCCCACGCCCGGCGGTCACGCTCTGGCTCACCTCGCGGCCGCCGACGTTGCCCTCGAGGTGACACTCCCCCGTCTCCAGCGAGCAGTCCCCGCGCACCTCGATCCGCGCGACCTCCTTGAGCCCGGCGAGAAGCAGGCCGGCGCTGCCGGAGAGCCGCGCCAGCCGGTGAAGGTCAGCGTCCAGGTCCAGCCCGGACAGGCTCAGGTCCCGGCGCAGGCGCAGGACGCTGCGCGCCGCGCTCTGCTCCTCGCCGCCCGAGCGGGGCTGGATGGAGAACTGGTGACGCACCGTCCAGCCCTTGGGCCGCCGACGTGCCTCCCAGACCACGCTCCCGACGCGGCGCCCGTCCTTGTACAGCCCCTGCCGCTGGGCGCCCTCCACCAGAGCAAGCTCCACGCTCGAGCCCCCCGAGAACGGGTCGGACGTCGATCGGTGCAGCATCGCCGCGAACAGCGCAGCGAAGGCCGCACACCACAGAAGGTCCAGCAACCCGCGGGGCCAGCGGGCGGCCAGGGCCCGGGTCAGGGGGGATGGCACGGACGACATACAGCTCAACTATGAATCACTCCTGCGCGGATCGACAGCTCGCGGTACAATTCCCATGCCAGGGGGGGATTGCAAGGGATTTCGAGCACGTCAGACCATTGCTCGTCGGCCGCTTGACGAAACGACACGGCGTGGGGCCGTGCCTTGCCAGGGTGGCCCCAAAGTTCGCGAATCCTCCAACTCTGCGATAGAATACGGTGTCCAACACAAACAGGCGGGTAACTCATGCGGCGGATCATGACCATCCTCTTCGCAACCATGGTGCTGGCAGCCAACCCGGCTCTGGCCAGGGACGCAAGCGTCGCCAGGGCCAAACGGCTGTTCAAGGAGGCCGAGGGGCACTTCGCCAAGGAGGAGTACCGCAAGGCGCTCGAGCTCTACAAGCAGGCCTACGACGCCAAGCCTCTGGCCGGGTTCCACTTCAACATCGCCCAGTGTCACCGCGCCCTGGGGGAGTACAGGCAGGCCATCGAGCACTTCGAGCAGTACCTGTCCAAGTCGGACAACCCCCAGAACAAGGCGGACGCGGAGCGGCTGCTCCAGCTCTCCAAAGACGCCCTCGCCGAGGAGGAGCGTCAGAAGGCGCTGGAGAAGGAGGAACCGGTCCCCGAGCCGGCCCCCGTCGTCGCGCCGCCGCCCAAGCCCCAGCCCGAGCCTCCCAAGAGCCGGAGGCGGCTGCGGCCTCTCTACTTCTGGAGCGGGGTGGGGGTCACCGGCGGGCTGCTGCTCATCGGCACGATCACCGGGGCGATGGCGCTCGGCAAGAGCAGCGAGTTCAAGGACTCGTCCACCCCCTACAACGACCTCCAGGACCTCAAGGACTCGGGCGAGAGCCTGAAGACCGCCTCCACGGTGACCTTCACCCTCGGCCTCGTCGCCGCAGCGGGCACCGCCGCGCTGTACTTCTTCACGGACTTCTCCGGCGGCAAGGAGAAGGCCGTCGCGGCGACGCCGATCCCTGGCGGCGCCGTGGTCACCGCGGTCGGGAGGTTCTGACATGGCACGGCTAGCGCTCGTCGTGATCGCCGGGCTCCTGGCCGCCTGCTGGGCGGACTTTCCGGACAGCCGGTTCAACCAGCAGGACGCATCGCCCTGGCCCGACATCGTGTACCCCGACGGTCAGCCCCCGCTGCCGGACGGCCCCAAATCGGACAGCCCCCCGCCCACCGACGGCCCGCTCGTCGACCAGTCTCTCGTCGACCAGTCTCTCGTCGACCAGTCCCTGGTGGACGCCCCGCCCCCCACCGAGGGGCCCGTCACCGACCTCCCGCTGACCGACGCTGGCTGCACGCCGGGCGTCTTCCTCCAGTGCAACAAGAAGCTGCTGGAGAAGTGCAACGCGACAGGGACCGGGGTGGATACGATCAACTGCGCACCGGGCAACTGCGACGACACGCTCAAGCGCTGTGACAACTGCGACCCGGCGACGCCCGTGGCCTGTGTCGGGTCCGCGGTGGTCAGCTGCTCGGCGGACGGCGTGGCGACCAGCACGCCCTGCGCCCTGGGCTGCCAGAACGCCCAGTGCTGCGTGGATGGGGACAGCGACGGGATCTCCGACTGCGGCGGTGACTGCGACGACTCCGACCCCAACGTCTTCCCCAACCAGACCGCCTTCTTCGACGTCCCGAGCAACGGGAGCTTCGACTACAACTGCGACAACACCGTCGAGCAAGAATACCCCGACATGGTCAACTGTCAGCTGGTCGGCGGGACCTGCACGGGAAGCGGCTGGGTCGGCACCACCGCGCCGGCCTGCGGCGCGCAGGGCTCGTTCGCGACCTGCAAGAAGCAGGGCAACACCTGCATCACCGACCCGATCCAGCCCCAAAAACAGGGTTGCCGATGAAATTCTGCCCCAAGTGCGAAAAGGAATACCGCGGTCCCTGGACGGTCTGTCTGGCGTGCGGCACCGCCCTCGCCGAGCGGGAGGACGAGCCGACCCAGACGCTGGACGACGACGATCTGATCGAGACCAAGGACGGTGAGGACGCCCCGGCGGCCAAGCCGGCGACGCCCCCCCCCAGCCCGGCCAAGCCGGCGCCGCCGCCCAAGCCGGCCAAGGTCAAGCCCAAGCCTGCCGGGGGCGGGGTGGGCTTCGACCTGTCCGACCTCCGTGCGTCGGTGCTAAAGAAGTCCCTCGACGAGAAGGCCGAGGAGGCCAAGGCCGAGGAGCCGAAGCCCGAGGAGCCAAAGCCCGAAGCAAAGGCAGAGGCCAAGGCCGAGGAGGCCAAGGCCGAGGAGCCGAAGCCCGAGGAGCCAAAGCCCGAGGAGCCAAAGCCCGAAGCAAAGGCAGAGGCCAAGGCCGAGGAGCCGAAGGCGGGGGCCAAGGCCGAGGAGCCAAAGCCCGAAGCAAAGGCAGAGGCCAAGTCGGAGGAAGAGCCGATCCGGATCGTCGACGAGGCGCCCAAGGAGGAAAAGCCCCCCAAGGCCGCCGAGACCGGCGATCAGATGCCGGCCCTGCCCGCAGACCTCGAAAAAGCCGACGAGCCGGGCCCCCGGGAGCGGGTGGACTCTCCACCGCTGGGTGCGGCCGAGGCTCTGGCCGAGGCCCTGGCCCAGGCGGAGTCCGAGAAGGACGCGCCCCAGGTGACCGTGCCCCAGCCGCAACCGGCCACGAGCGAAGGGCAAGCCACACCGGCTCCCCTGCCCCCCGCGCCGGCCGCGACGCCCTCGGCCGTCCCCCTGCCCGACGACTCGCCCATGGCCTCCCAGGCGACGTTCCGCCCCAGGAGCGACACCGGCGACCTGCTGGACAGCCAGCGCCGCAAGAAGCTCTACCTCTATGGCGGCGTCGGGGTTGGCGCGATCGTGATCGCCGTGATCATCTTCGCGGTGCTCGCGGGCGGGAGGAAGCCCGACACCCCGGTCCCGCCTCCGGAGACGAAGCAGTCAAGCACGCCGGCCGCCACGCCGGACAGCGCGCCGGCTCCGGCGGTCGCCGCGAGCCCCGACTCCACGGTGCCGGACACCGAGCCGGCGAAGGTGGCCGAGCCGGTCGAGCCCGACGCGGCCCCCCCGCCCGCGGTGACCCAGGCGCCCGAGCGCCCGAGGGCAACGGCCCGCCTGCCCCGGCACCGCGCCAAGGTCCGCCACGCCCGGCCCCGGGTGAGGCGCCGCCCGCACCGGCGCGGACCGAAGAAGAAGACGATCAAGAAGAAGACCATCGACCCGTTCGCCGAGTAGCTCAGCGGGCGAGCAGCTGTTCCCGCAGGCTCTCGGCGAAGGTGTGCCTGAGGTAGATCGGGACGTCGACCCCCGGCACCGCCTCGACGAAGAGCGTCACCGACCAGCGGTCCTTGAGCAGCTCGCGTCCCCTGCGCAGCACCGAGGTGTGGAGCTCCACGACGAGGCGGACCTGCTGGACCCGCCTCGTCCCGGCCGGGACATCCATCGGCGCCAGGTGGCCCTCGGCGACGAGCGTGTCGTCGTGTCGGACCTCGAGCCGGTTCTTGTCCAGCACCACGTCGAAGGTCGTCGGGTTCTCCACGCCGAGCTCGAAGGCGACGCCGACCTCGACCACCCCGCGCAGCAGCCCGCGAAGCCGGGGGCGCTCGAAGCGCAGTGAGCCGGGGACCAGGCTGTAGCGGCACTTGAGGATCTGGGTCTTGTGATGCACCGAGAGGGCCAGGCCGCCCGAGACGTAGCTCCCCGTCGCGAACGCGCCGAGGAGCAGGACCCAGCCCAGCAGGCGGGTCAGCGCCGAGGGGGGCCGCGCGGCGCGCGCGGGCTCGAGCAGCCGGGCCGCGAGCCAGGTCCCGCCCAGGCAGCCCCAGACGATCCCCAGCAGGTTGGCGCCGAAGAGCAACAGGATCGCCCGGTCGAAGGGCAGCTCCGGCCGGCGCGCCACGTGGTGCGCGACGAGAAGCGCGGGCGCCGAGAACAGCCCGCCGAAGAGCAGCAGGGCCAGCGGGTGGCGCAGCAGCGCCTTGAGGATCTGAGCGTAGCGCAGGCGGTGACGCTGGAGCAGCGGGCTGACGAAGTCGATGGAGAAGGCGCAGAAGAGGAACCCGTAGCTCAGCGCGGTGGAGGCCGCCCGGCGCGCCGGGCTCGGGTGGTAGCCGATCCAGAAGATCGCCATCTGCGCCGTGAGGTAGAGGATGACCAGCTTCAGCTCCTCCAGGCCCTGGAACCAGAGGGGGAACTCCTCCGGCGGCTCGTCGGTCAGGCGGGCGTCGCGCTCGAAGGCGGCGGAGACCCGCTCCTTCACCGGGAAGAGGAGCACCGAGATCAGCACGAGCGTGCCCGAGACCGTCGCGTTGATCAGCACCGCCCGGCTCTGGCTGGCGAGCAGCCAGTCCAGCAGCACGCCGCCCGCCGTGGTCCAGGACCCGGGCAAGAGGTAGCGCAGCAGGGCCTGCTTGAGCTGCGCCTGGTGGCTGACCAGAAACCAGGCCACGCCGCCGAGGATCGCCGCCGCGAGCAGGAGGTAGACCACGAGCCAGGCCAGGGAACGCAGACGCAGCTTGAAGGGCGCGAGGGGGGCGAGGACCACGCTGTGGGCCAGCTGGGCCGGCAGGCTCATCGCGCTTCGCGGCGCCGGGTCGGTCACCGCGCGACCCTCAGTTGACCGGGACGAGGCTCAGGTTGTCCAGGAACACGTCGGCGCTCTCCTTGCCGAGGTCCAGGGTCAACCGGGCGTCGGCATCCGTGGTACCGACGGAGAAGTCGTGCGTCAGCGTCTGGGTCGAGGTGCTCAGGGCGAGGACGGTGCTGTCGTAGCTGGTCCAGGGGTCCTGGCTCATCCCGAGCCCGACCGTGATGCTGCGCGCGGCGGCGGCCCGGGCGTCGAGGCTCAGCCGGTAGGTCTTGCCCTGGGTCAGGGCCAGCCCCCCCTGCACGAGCTGCGCGTGCCAGACCTCGGTGCCGCCGTCGCTGATGCTGACCCTGGCCTCGCCGTTCTGCACGGCGAAGCTGGCCTGGGCGCCGGACTGGGTGTGGAAGAGCCAGCCCTGGGCCCCGGCGGCGAAGTCGCCGTTGTCCAGCATCTCGTCTTTCTTGGCGAAGCCCGCGCTGACGGTCTGGTCGGCGGTGACGGTGAGCGAGAGCGGGTTCTCCAGCATGCCCACATCGGTGCCGCTCCAGGCCACGAAGCGGTGACCGCTGTCCGCAACGGCGGTCAGCGTGACAACGGTGCCGGCGCGGTAGCTCTGCTGCTCGGGGGTGACCGTCACCGATCCGCCGCTCCCCCCGTTGACGGTCAGCACGTAGGGCCCCGGGTCGTCGAGCCACTTGTAGAGCCTGACCGACTCCACCTGCATCCTCTGCGGGAAGATGGAGGGATCGATGCCCTGCTGTCCGCCCCAGCCACCACCCACGGCGACGTTGAGCAGCAGGTAGAACGGCTGGTCAAAGGGCCACTCGGTGTGGTCGGCGCCCGCGGGCTTCGTGTAGCTGAAGTGCTTGGTCTGGTCGACGAAGAAGTCGAGGCGGTCCGGCTGCCACTCCAGGGCGTAGGTGTGGTAGTTGCTGTACGGCGCGGTGACCGTGGTGGACCCGCCCTTGGCGTTGCCCGTGGTGTGGTTGTAGGCCTCGGTGTGCACGGTCATGTAGATCGTGTCCGGCTCGAAGCCCACGTTCTCCATGATGTCGATCTCGCCGCTCTTGGGCCACGAGCCGTAGACGCTGTCCGCGGGCATCATCCAGATCGCCGGCCACATCCCCTTGCCGGTCGGCAGCTTCGCCCGCACCTCGACGCGCCCATAGCGCAGGTGAGCGCGCCCCTTGCTGATCAGGCTGGCGGAGGTGTAGCTGCAGGAGCCCATGGTCTCGTCCCGGGCCTCGATGATCAGCTCGCCCGCGGCCTGCCGGGCGTTCTCGGTCCGCGCCTTGGTGTAGTACTGGGCCTCGCCGTTGCGGATCGAGCAGCCCACCTCGTAGTCCCAGCGCGCGGGATCCGGCACCCCTGCGCCGTTGAAGTCGTCGGACCAGATCAGGTGCCAGCCAGGCTTGAAGGGCGGCACGTCGGCCACCGGGCCGTCGGGTTGCGGCGCCGCCTCGGCCCCGCCCTCGTGCCGGACGGCGACGTCCCGCGGCCCGTCTCCCACGCTCGCGTCGGACCGCCGCCCCGAGCTCTCGTCACAGCCGACCACGAGGAGCAGCACCCAGCCGAGGATCGACAGCCGCATGTGACCACCTCCCCCTCCACCCTAGCCCGTCCGTGGGATCGCGTCGATGGGCAGCAGGCCGTTCGTTTTGAGGCAGGCCTGTTCCATCCTGGTGCAGCCCGAACGGCGCCGCCCGCGAAACCGCAGCATTTGCTGCTGGCCCGGCCCTTGCTCTCCTCGAGGGTGGGAGGTGCAACATGGCAAGACAGCAACCACGGTGCGGCGCGGCGGCAGAGAGGGCCCAAGCGGTCCTGCGCCTCGGCAAGCAGGCCCAGGGCGCGCTTCGTCGGGGTGAGCTCCGCCGCGCCCGGGGCATGGCCGAGCGGCTCCTCGCCCTGCCGGGCACGGACGTGGTCTGGGGGCTCGGCCTGCTCGAGACCATCCTGCAGCGCCAGGAGCAACGCGAGAGCGATCCCGCAACCCGGGCGCGCCTGGCCCTCGAGCGCCGGCGCGTCCGCGAGCGTTCGCTCGAGCAGCTGGCCGGGGCCGAGGCCTGGCTGCACCGCTGGGAGCGGGCGCGCCAGCTCAACAACCACGCCTGGGAGATGCTGTGCCATGGCGGCGACCTGGAGGACGCGCTGCGCGAGGTGGAGGCCTCGCTTGTGTTCTACCCCTACCTCCTCCCGCACCAGGGCACGCGCATCGACATCCTCCTCGCCCTGGGACGCGACGACGAGGGCTACCGCGCCGGGCGCTGGGTCGCGGCGGTCCAGCCCGACTGGCCCGACGTGACCGACGTCATCGCGAGCGACGCCTACAAGACCTGGCTCGCGTCCCACGCCCGAGAGCCCCTTGACCTCCCAGACCGCCAGGTCACCGCGGGGCCGGTTCTCCCGCGGCTGCGCGGCCGACCCTCGCCGGCGCGAGCGCCCCTTCGCCCGGACGAGCGCGCGCTCCTGCGCCGGGTTCGGTTCGGGCACGACGAGTGGCACCGCGCGCGTAACTGCGCCCTGCTCGCCGTGCTGCTCGACGGCGGGGTGCCCCTCGATCGGCTGCTGGCCCTGCCGACCCACGCGGCGGACCTGACGCTGGGCGTCGTGCAGGACGTCGGCGGCCGGTCCTGGCGGCTCAAGCCGCCCGTGCTGCGGGCGCTGCGCCACTGGATGCTCTACGGCTTCACCAACCACACGGGGCACCACGCGGGGACGCCGCCCGGCATGCGCGAGCGTCTGTTCGTCGACTGGGAGCTGCGGCCGATGACGATGGGGAGCATTGAGCGAGAGCTGGGGCAGATCGGCGAGGCCATCGGGTTGAAGGGCCTCCGCACGGCCAGGTTCTGATGGCTACTCGAAGAGGATGGTCTTGATCGAGGTGTCGAGGTTGCCGATGGCGGCGACGCGCACACCCACGTCGGCGATGGCGTAGACGTAGTCCACGCCCTGGCTGTCCGTGGCCATCACCGAGCGCCGGACCCAGGGGCTGTAGTAGCTGCTCCAGCCGTAGTCGTCCCGCTTGACGTAGACGTCCTTGAGCGAGAGCGCGCCGGCCTTGGTGATCCCCTTGTCCGCGTCGATCTTGAACACGCGGACCTCGCTGACGAAGCTGTCCCAGTAGTTGCCGTCGCTGTAGTCCCAGGTGTAGTCGGAGAACGGGATCGCCAGGAGCTTGCGCTGGGCGAAGTAGTTGAACGCCTTGTGCTCGTAGGCCGCCTCGGACCAGCCGTAGGAGGTGCCGACGAGCGCGGTGAACTTCTCGCGCGGCTCGGCGAAGTTGCTCACGTCGAAGATGGTCAGCTTGAGCCGGCGCTCGTTCCAGTCCGTGATCCCCTGCTCGCTGGGGTCGGGCCGGTGCTCGCCGATGGCCAGCAGGTGCTTGCTGTCCAGCGGGTGGATGTATGTCGAGAAGCCGGGCACCTTGAGCTCGCCGACCACGCGGGGGGCGGTGGGCTTGGAGAGGTCGAGGGTGAACAGCGGGTCCACCTGGCGGAAGGTCACGACGTAGCCGTGGTCCCCCTGGAAGCGCACGCTGAAGATCCGCTCGCCCTGGGCCAGGTCCTTGGTCTGGCCGATCTGCTCGAGCTGGCCGGCGTTCTCGCGCAGCACGCTGACGCGGTTCACGGTCTGGGTCTGGCCCCAGCCCCAGGTGCTCTCCTCGGTCTCCTCGCGCCACTCCACCGTGGTGGCCGCGCGGAAGTAGCCCTCGTGCTCGTCCATGGCGAACTGGTCGATGAGGTGGCCCTCGACGCCGCCGGAGGCGACGTAGCGCGCCTTGTTCGGGTCGCTGATGTCGAACTTGTGCAGGTAGGTGTAGTCCTTCTGGCCCGGCAGGCTCCACCACCACCAGTGCTGGCCGGCGAGGTAGAGCGAGTCCTTGTTGGCGTAGATCTCGTCGACCCCGCCGATCACCGACACGCGGTTCGGCCGGTCGGTGATCTTGTCCAGGTTCAGGCTGACCACCGTGGCCATGCCGAGCCGCACCGACGCGTTCGGTCGGTAGAAGTCCGAGCACTCGTAGGGCAGCTGGGCGTAGGCGCCGCCCTCGAGCCGGCTCACCATGTGGGGCAGCCAGCTGTCCAGGGGCGCGCTCTGGATCAGCCCCCGGTTCTTCTCCTTCAGCTCCTCGTAGGCCGCGATGGTCGCCTGCAGGTCGTCCCAGTCGTAGTGGTCGGGGTAAAAGCGCACGCCCTTGGGCCAGCGGAAGCTGTCGGAGAGCACGATCCGCACCGCCGAGCCCACGCGCCGGGCGCTGCGGTACTGGCCCGGGAGCAATACCTCGGCCAGGGGCCGCGGCTTGGTCTCGTCCTTGATGTCGATGACCGTGACCTTGAGCGCGTTGCCGTGGCCGTAGTAGCAGTCGTAGCCGATACAGCTCCCCTCCTGGGGGAAGATGCTCTGGGCCTGGACATAGGAGAAGACGACCACGCGGTCCTTGCTGTCGAGGAACATCTGGGTCGGCGAGCCCTCGATCTCCAGCATCCCGACCAGCGACATGTCCGCGGGGGGCCAGCTCTTGGTGACCCAGAGCCGGTTGCCGGAGAGGACGAGGATCCGCTTGCCGTCGTTCTTGACGAAGTCGGGCTCGTCCACGTCCTCCACCTGGGTGTTTGTGGTGGTGTGAGCCGCCGGGCCGTCGTCCGGGGTGGCCGGGCTGCTCGACGAGGCGCTGGCGTCCGCCGCCGACATGGCGCCCCCGTCCGCGCCGCCGAAGCCCCAGCCCCCCTGGTAGCTCTTGAGGTAGTCGATCTCCTGGTCGATGCGCAGCTCCATCTCACGGATCGCGATCTTCTTGATGTGGCTCTCGAGCTGGCCGCAGCTCTGGAACGGCTGGAGCTCGACCCGCTGCTGGATCGCCTGGGGGTCTGTCCCCTCGCCGCAGCCCACCAGGCCGACGGCAAACAACGTGATGATGATCGTGGTCTTGGTCATTGTGCTCTCCTTCGACGGCCTGGCTCACTGCGAGGACCGTGCCCATCGCCTCGGTCCTTTTTTTCAATTGATAACAAACACATAAAAGAGTGGGCCATGTGCCACGGTGTGCCGTCCGCGACCGGAACGCCGCATCTGTGCCAGCGTCTGGCACAATCCATGAGCCGTCACGGCTCCGGGAGGGCACGTTTCTACCGAGGTAGATCGAATGCGCGTTTCGTCCCATACTGCCAGGCCATGCCAACGCGGATCGTGAGCCTGCTTCTCGCCACCCTGGCCGCGGCCTGCTCGCGCGGGTGTCATGACGCGCCGCGGAGCACGAGCTCGTCCGCCGCGATCACGATCACCGATGACCAGGGACAGCGGGTCTCGCTGCGGGCTCCGGCCCGACGGATCGCCTCGCTGTCGCCGGCGAACACCGAGACCCTCTTCGCCATCGGCTGCGGCGATCGCGTCGTCCTGCGCGACCGGGTCTCGGGCTTTCCCCCCGAGGCCCGTCGCTTGCCGGCCACCAACCCGTTCCAGCTCTCGCCGGACCACATCGCCGGATTCCGCTCGGACCTGGTCCTGCTCAGCCACGCCGACAACGCCCGCATCGCGGCGCTGCGTCAGCTGGGCATCGCCGTGGCGGTGCTCGAGCCGGCGGATCTGTCGGGTGTGCTCGACGACATCGTCAAGGTCGGCCGCCTCTGCGGCGCGGCGACCCGGGCCCGCGCCCTCGCGGCAAGCCTGCGCCGGCGCGTCGAGGCCCTGTCCCGGCGGCTGGCCGGCCGCCCGCCCCCCTCCGTGTTCGTCGAGACCGACGGCACCGACCCCCTCAAGCCCTGGACCGCGGGCGCGGGATCGTTCGTCGACGGGATGCTGCGGCTGGCCGGCGGTCGCAACGTCTTCGGCCACCTCGCGCGGCCCTACGCCCAGGTCAGCGCCGAGGAGGTCCTCGCCACCCGCCCGGACTTCATCCTGGTGATGGGCGTGGCCAGCGGCCGCACGGGGCTCACCCGGCTGCGCGCCCGCGAGGGGTGGAACGCCATGGAGGCCGTGCGCGCTGGCCGCGTGATCGACGACATCGACGCCGACCTGCTCAGCCGGCCCGGGCCGCGCCTGCTCGACGGGGTGGAGGCCCTCGCCCGCCACCTGCACCCCGGGGCGTTCTGATGCGGCGGGCCCTCTGGCTGACCCTCGCCCTCGGCGCCCTGCTGCTCCTGGCGGCCTGGCTCTCCGTGGCCCTGGGCAGCCAGCAGGGCGAGATCGTGTTCGAGGGCGACTGGCTCTCGGCGCTCGGTCAGCAGAGCCTGCACGACAAGGTCCTGCTCTTCTGGCGCGCCCCGCGGGTCGTGGGGGGCGCCCTGGTCGGCGGGTCCCTGGCGGTGGCCGGGCTGGTGTTCCAGGGGCTGACCCGCAACCCCCTGGCCGACCCCTACCTGCTCGGCATCTCCGGCGGCGCCGGCCTGGCGGTGGTGCTGGTCCACGCCCTGCCCGCGCTGGTCGCCGGCTCCGGGTGGTGGCTCGTGCCGGTGGCCGCCTTCACCGGCGCCCAGGCCGCGGCCCTCGTCGTCCTCGGCCTCGGCCGCTCGGCGGGCCTGGCGGGTGGCCGCCTCTCGGTGCTCGGTCTGATCCTCGCCGGTGTGGTGGTCAACGCCTTCTGCGCCGCGCTGATGAGCTTCCTGCTCGTACGCTTCGACCCCTTTCGCCTGCGCGTCACCACGCTCTGGCTCGCCGGGGGGATCGGCTTCGTGCGCTGGGACCAGCTCGCCCTGATCGGCACCCTGGCCCTCGTCGCCTGGCTGTTCCTCCGCCTCCAGGCCCACCGGCTCAACGCCTTCGCCCTGGGCCCCGCCGGCGCCGCGGCGGTGGGGGTGGACGCCCAGCGCCTGCTGATGCGCGCGGCGCTGGTCTCCAGCCTGCTCACCGGCCTCGGCGTCTCGGTCGGGGGCCTGCTGGGCTACGTCGGGCTCATCGTGCCCCACGCGGTGCGCCGCCTGGTGGGCGGCGACTTCCGCAGGACGCTGCTGCTCACCGCGCTGGCCGGCGCGCTGCTGGTCACCGTCGCCGACGCCGCCGCGCGGCTGATGCTGGCGCCCGAGGAGCTGCCGGTGGGGGTGCTCACCGCGCTGCTCGGCTGCCCGGTGCTCCTCGGCCTGCTGCGGGTGCAGCTCCGCGCGCGCAAGGGGGAACGGTGAGCGTCCTGGCGGTCAACGGCCTCGCCTGCGGCTACGCGGCGGACGCGGCCCTGGTCCGGGGGCTGAGCCTCGAGCTGGGCGCGGGCGAGGCCCTCGCGGTGGTCGGCCCCAACGGCGCCGGCAAGACCACGCTGCTCCGCACGCTGTGCGGCGAGCTCCGCGCCCTCGAGGGGACGGTCCGGGTCCAGGGGGCGGAGATCGAGCGGCTCGGCCACCAGCAGCGCGCGCGGATGGTGAGCGTGCTGGCCCAGGACGGCCTCGGCGACGGCGAGGGGCTCACGGTGCGTGAGCTGGTGGAGCTCGGCCGCACGCCGTACCTCGGCCTCTGGGGCCGGCCCGGCCCCGCCGACCGCGAGGCGGTGGACCGCGCGCTCGAGGCCTGCCACCTCGGCGAGCTGGCCCGCCGCCGCCTGGACCAGATCAGCGGCGGGGAGCGCCAGCGCGCGCGCATCGCGATGACCGTGGCCCAGCAGACCGCGCTGCTCCTGCTCGACGAGCCCGCGAGCCACCTGGACCTCAGGCGGCGCTTCGAGCTCTTCGAGCTCCTCGCCGCGCTGCGCCGGGAGCGCGAGCTGGCCGCGGTGATCGTGCTCCACGACCTCGCGGAGGCCTACCGCGAGGCCGACCGCGTGCTGGTGCTGGGCGCCGGCGGCGCCGTCGAGGTCGCGGCGGACGACCCCGACCGGGTGGCCACGCTGGCCCGGGCCTTCGAGGTCTCCGAGGACCGCATCCGTAGCACCCTCTCTGCATCCTGAAGGAGCCTGTCATGAGATGTATCGCCGTCGCCCTCCTGCTCCTGCCCTGGGGCTGCTCCGACGACGTCCTGCCCCCGGACGACGCCGGCACGGACGCCGCCCCTCCCGACGCGTCCGTCGACGCCCCCGCGCCCGAGACCGGACCGGACCTCGGCCCCGACGCCCCGCCGCCCGACAGCCAGAGCTGCGCCGCCCCGGCGCCCGTGGACACGCGCAAGCTGTTCACCGCGCTCGAGGCGGACCTGGCCACGCTCACCGATCCGGCGAAGCGCGCCGCGCGGATCGATACCTTCATGAAGGACGTGGCCGTCGCCGGCGGCACGCCGCTCCGCGACGCGACTCACGTGGTCTTCCTCTACCGCGGCTTGCCGACGGGCACGCTCTCCGTGGCCGGGACCTTCAACGGCTGGACCCCCGGCGCGGACCCGATGCAGACCTTCGGCGGCACCGACCTGTGCTACCTGGACAAGCCCGTCGCCCCGGCGGGTCAGGAGTACAAGCTGGTCACCGCCGCCGGCACCTGGCTCCAGGATCCGCTCAACCGCAACGTGACCTGGGACGGGATTCCGAGCGCCGGGCTCGGGGCCTTCAACTCCGTCGTCCCGCCCTGGAGCGCCACGGGCGCGAAGGGCCGCCTGGAGTGGCTCCAGGTCGCGAGCCCCGAGCTCGGAAACACCCGGGACGTCTTCGTCTACCTGCCCGCGGCCTACGACCAGGAGAGCTGCGCCCGCTACGGCGCGCTGCTCGTCAACGACGGCAACGAGAGCATCACGCGCTCCCACTTCGACCAGGTCGCCGACGCGACCATCGCCGCGGGCAAGGCCCGGCCGGTGATCCTGGTCTTCGTCGCCCTGGCGAGCCAGGCCGACCGGATGTCCGAGTACAGCTGCGACGCCGCGGACAAGGGCGACGAGTACGCCGACTTCCTCTGCGACACCCTGCTGCCGCTCGTCGACAAGACCTACCGCACCGAGGGCACGCCCCAGAGCCGCGGCGTCATCGGCGCCTCCATGGGCGGGCTGAGCGCCTACGCGGCCCTGTGGTGGCGCAACGACTGCCTGCGCCGCGCCGGGGCCCAGTCCGGCTCGTTCTTCTACAAGAGCGACATGATGATCGACCGGGTCAAGGGATCGACCTCGGTCCAGGTCTCCCACGCCTACCTGGACAACGGCCTCGACAACCTGGACTGCACCCACGACATGCGCGACGCGCTGAAGGCCCAGAGCATCCCGGTCTACCACTGGGAGAACACGACCCAGGACCACGAGTGGTCCGCCTGGCAGGACCGCTTCGACGAGGCCCTGGCGCACCTGTTTCCGTGACGGCGCGGTCAGGAGCGCCCGCTCAAGGCAGCACCACCACCGTGTCCCGCTTGCCGATCCGCGCCCACAGGTAGTCCATCTCCACATCCTCGATGGCGACACAGCCGGCGGTCCAGTCCGAGCTGCCGCCCTTGCCGTGGACCTCGACCATCCCCCCGAGCGCGGTGTTCGAGGGCGGCTCGCCGCAGCTGCTCTGGGCGGCGTAGATCTGGCTGCGCGTGGCCGCGCTGATCAGCCCCGCCGCGTAGCCGTCGTCGGCGACCTGCTTGTCCGGGTAGCTGAGCACGAACGCCTTGTAGTACTTCGAAGCAGGGTTGACCCGCGAGACGTAGAACGTGCCCTCGGGGGTCCTGCCATCCCCCTGCTGCTTCTTGTCCCCCACCGGGTTGAAACCCAGGCCCACGCGGAAGTTGTTGACGTTGCCGCCGCTCTTGCACACGGCCAGGTTCCGCGCGCTCTTGCGCACCACCAGGTAGTCGTCGGGCAGAGCGTCGCAGGGCGAGAGCTTGCCCCAGGCCGCCTTGCAGTCGGAGGTCCCCACGGCGGGGTTCCAGGTCGCCGACGTGCCGCTCGAGGTCGACTCGCAGTCCTGCGCGTTGAGCACCACCGGCAGCAGCATCACGCCGAACGCCGAGAGCTTCATCCCTGGCTCCTTTCGTCGCCAGGGTGGCTACAGCAGATCCGCCGGGACGTCAATCCGGGCGTATTCGCGCCCATCAGGCGGGTGGGGGTTCAATCCGCACGGTCGTCGGGGCGCCACGCCGGAGCGCGCCGCAGCGGGCGGCGTTGAGCCCCTCGGCGGGGTGCGGCAGCGCCCTTCGACAGAGGGCCTGACGCCTACGGGCAGGCCCGGCTTGTCGCCCCCCGCGGCCCGGGGGATACTCGTGCCCCCGAGGAGCGGATCAGCGCCGACCTCGCCGAGCGCAGCGCGCGCTCCCGGGCTGCCGAGGCGATCCGCCGGCGGATATCCTTCGAGGAGGTGCGCGTCGCCATCTGGAGCGAGCGCCGGGACGCGCCCTACCGTTGAGATCGAGAGGAGGAGCCATGAAACGACATCGAGCCTGCCCGCGCTGCATGAGCCGTAACGTGGGCCTGCTGGAGAGCCTGCCCGACCAGCCGCCCGGCGATGACGGCGCTCTGAGCTACCAGGCGCTGGGCAGCATCCGCTCTTACAGGGCGGACTACGCCGCCAGCGAGCCCAACAAGCCGACAGAGCCGCCCTTGAAGGAGCGGCTGGTGAGCAAGGCCCTGAAGCAGCACCTCCTGGGCCGCACCTGGGAGATCAAGAGCGGCACAATAGAGGCCTACGTCTGCACCGAGTGCGGATACATCGAGCGCCACGTCCAGGACCCGGCCTGGGTGCCCTACGACAGGCTCACCGGCTTCAGCTGGGTCAACGGGCCGCCGGACGAAGGAGCGACCACATGAAGCGAGAGGGACGTTGCGTCAAGTGCGGCAGCGGGCGGGTCGGCCGGCTGCCGAAGCTCCCCGACACGCTGGGCGCCGAGACCGAGCTGGCGCGGCAGGCCCTGGGCTTGCTGCGCGACGAGCAGGGGCGGACCGCGCTGGTCGGGCGGCTGGAGGCCTACGTCTGCACCGAGTGCGGCTACATCGAGGTCTACGTCCAGGACCCGCTGGCCATCCCCTTCGAGAAGCTCGAGGGCTTCACCTGGGTCCGCCAGGGCTCGCACCCCTACCGCTGATCTACGCGAAGGGGATCGTCTGGCGCTCGGTGAGCCGTCGCTGCCGGCCCTGGCCGGCGTGGATCTCCGCCGCGAGCTTCTCCACCCGGGCGGCGAGCGCCGGGTTGCCGGTGGAGCGGAACCAGTGGCCAACGTACTCCAGGTGCTCCACCGCCCGCACGACGTCGCCGGCCTCGTGGGCGACCCGGGCGGTGTACTCGTGGAGCGTGCCCCTGAGCAGCGGGTTGTCGGGGAGCTCCGAGAGTAGCTTCTCCAGCCGCCGCACCGCCCGGCCGCGATCGCCGGCGCAGGCGTGGGCCACGGCGAGGATGCCGGCGCTGAGCACGTGGAAGTGCATGATCCCGGTCTCCGGATCCTGCCCCTCCTCGGCGCCCTGCCGCGCGACGGCCACGGCGCCGTGCAGGTCGCCCTGCAGCAGCAGCGTGCGGGCCAGGGCGCTGAGCGCCGCCTGGCGGATCAGCGGGTTGCCGCGGCAGAACTCGCCGTGGGCCAGGCGGGTGAGCAGCCGCCGCGAAGCCTCCAGCTCTCCGCGCTCCTGGTGGTAGACCCCCTGGGCCAGGGTCAGCACCGGCTCGGCCCGCACGCCCTGGGCGACCAGCAGCTCCATCTCCTCGATGCTGCGCCTCAGCGCGGGGAGGTTGCGGGTCATGCAGTGGGCCACCGCCGAGATCCAGACCAGCAGGGACTCCCAGAGCCACATGGTGCCGAGCTGGACCATCAGCACCCGGGCCTCGGCCTCGAGCCGCTGGGCCTCTGGCTCCTCCCCGCGCAGCCGGTGGTAGAGCAGCCGCCCCACCCGGCCGCTGACCTCGAGGAAGCTCAGGTCCATCGCCTCGAGCCGCTCCAGGTGCTCGAGGCACTTGTCCCCCGCCCGATGGGCGGTGACGAAGGCCAGCATGAAGCGCATCGCCCCGGTGCCCAGGCTGACGTCGAAGGGGGTCGGAGCGAGGCGACGGAGCGTCGGGACGCTGGCCAGGTAGCGCACCGCGTTCGCGCGCACCCGCTCCCAGTGCCCGCTGAGGATCAGCTCGAAGCTCTCGCCGAGCCAGCGCGCGGAGCGCACCCCCAGCGCCCGGGGCGGCAACGGGTCGAGCAACGCGGGCAGCTCGCGCACCCCGTCGATGTCGAAGGAGAGCGCCCGCACCGCGGCGACGTAGTTGGTCATCGAGACGTAGGAGCGCAGGGCCCGATACGGCGCGACCCCGCAGCGCCCGGGACCGGCGAGGATCCAGCGCAGCCCGGCGAGGAGCAGGCCGACCACCAGCGCCGCCACCCGCCCGAGCCACGGGCGCAGCCGCTCGACGGTCACCATGCCCGAGTAGCGGCGCAGCTCCTCGATCAGCGGGCCTCCGTGCCGCTGGGCCACCTCCCGGTTGCAGATCAAGCCGGCGCGGACCAGATCCTGGCGCAGCTCGCAGCGGCGAGCCGGCGAGACACGGTGGCGCTCGAACACCTCGAGGGCCGCCTCCAGCGGACCGACCGCGTCGGCGAAGGACTGGGCCTGGAAGTGCCGCCGCCCCGCTGCCGCCAGCAGGGCCGCCGCCTCGAGCTCGGCGCCGCCCCGCAGCAGGTGCCAGCCGATCGCCTCCGCCGGCCCGTCCGCGCGCTGGAGCATTCGCCCGACCCGCAGGTGCAGCTGGCGCCGGCGGCTCTCGCTCATCCCGGCGAGCAGGGCCTCGCGGATCCCATCGTGGCGGAAGCAGAGGCGGTCCCGCCCGCCGATGAGGAACTCGTTCTGGACCAGCTCGTCGAGCGCGTCGAAGATGTCCTCCACGCCGTGCTCCGAGGAGAGGGCCACGCAGAGCTCCAGGCTGAGCTCGCCGCCGTGGATCGCCAGGGTCTCGGCGAGCTCCAGCCCGTCCGCGCTCAGGGCGGCGATCCGCTCCCCCATGGCGTCCACCAGGTCTCTGGGCAACGAGCCGGCGCCGATGGCCTCGGGGATGCGCCAGACACCGTCCTGGTACCGGATCTTGCCCTGCTCCACCAGGCGCCGGGCGAGCTCGGTGCAGCGCAGCGGCGATCCGCCGCTCGCGCCGTGCATCCAGCCCGCCAGCCGCTCCACGTGATCCACGTCGCCGAAGATCGCCCGGACCAGATCGCGGACCTCGTCGGCCGCGAGCCCCTCGAGCGCGAGCCGGGCCCCGTGCTGCCTCAGCTGCCCCAGGGGGGCGGGGGACCGTGGGGTCTCGTCCGTTCGCAGGGCGCAGACCAGCATCACCGGGTGCGCCGAGACCTGGAAGGCGATGGAGGCGAGCACCGCGGCCGAGGCCTCGTCGCAGCGCTGCACATCGTCCACCGCGAGCACCACCGGTTGGCGCGCGCCCTCGCCGAGGACACGCTCCGCGAGCAGGCGCTGCAGCTGCGCGCGATCCAGCGCGGCGCCACCCTGGCGCTCGTCGACGCCAACCCAGCGCTGGAGCGCGCGCACGACGTCGTCGCGCTGGTGCAGCGCGGTGAGCCCGTCGGGCGGCGTGGACGCGCGCAGCAGCTGGCCCAGGAGCCCGTGGAGCGCCTCGTACGGCCCGCGGGAGCCGCAGCCCACGGAGAGCACGGTGGCGCCGGCCATCTGGGCCTCGACCGCGATCTCGCGCAGCAGGCGGCTCTTGCCCATGCCCGACGGCGCCTCGAGGAGCAGCGCCGCGCCCTGCCCCTGCCGCGTCCGGGCGAGCGCTCCGCGCAGGGCGCTCATCTCTTGCTCGCGGCCAACCAGGGCCGCACTCGCCAGGTAGCCGCGGGCCACCTTGGCCCCGGTGAGCTCGGGTGCCGAGCTCACCGCCCGAAGCCTGTCAATCACCTCGGCGGCGCTGCTCGGGCGACCGAGGGGGTCGACGCTCAACATCGAGCTCACCAGCTCGCCGAGCTCCCGCGGTATCTCCGACACGACGGCCGCCGGCGGAGACGGGGGCCGGGCCCAGATCCGCTCCTGGTCCGCCGGGCCGTCCACCGGGTAGGCGTGGCGGCCGGTGAGCAGCAGGTAGGCCAGCGCGCCGAGAGAGAAGAGATCCGTACGGTGATCGAGGGGAGCGCGGCGGGCGACCTCCGGTGCCATGTAGGGCAGGGTCCCGCGCCCCCGGCCCAGATCTCCCACGGTGACCAGCAAGCCGAAGTCCAGCAGCTTGGCGACGCCCTTCGGGGTGCAGCCCACGTTGCGCCGCGATATGTCTCCGTGGATCAGGCGGCGGGCGTGGAGAAACGCGAGAGCCGAGGCGACGTCGAGCAGGATCTTGCTGACGCGGAGCGGCTCCAGCGGCTCCGCCCGCTGATCCCCGCCGTCGAGGAGCTCCATGGTGTAGTAGAGCCCCTTGGGGTCGACGCCGAAGTCGTGGACCTGGACGATGTTCGGGTGCCGGAGGCTGGTCAGGGTGTGGAACTCGCGCCGGAACCCGAGCTCACCGCGGCGCGAGGCCTGGGTCCGCCCCGGACCCAGCGGCTTGAGCTGCTTGAGCGCGAGGCGCTCACCGCTGGACTGGTCGAGGACCCTGTAGACCACGCCGCAGCCGCCCTCGCCCAGGGTCTGCTCCACCCGGTACCGGCCACCGATGACCCGGACGCGGAAACGCGTCACCTCGTGGTCGGAGCCCTCGAGGGCGCGCCAATCTGCTGCGGCGGCGAAGCTGGACATCCCACGGGGGGTGCAGCAAACCCGGTGCCAGTGGTTTTGGCATTCGATTACAGCTGCTTGGCTTGCCGGGGGGTGGGGCTCCCCCCTACAGGTTGGGGGGAGAGGGCCACATCGGTGAAGCTAGCAGTTGTCGCAGCCGTCCGCCGGCCCACATCCAGCGGCGCAGCTCGCCGGACAGGTCACACCGCCGGTGCAGGCCGTGGCGTGGCAGTCCACCGAGCAGGCGCACGAGGCCGCGCAGGAGACGTTGGCGGTGCAGGACTTCTTGCCGCAGGTCACATCGCAGCGGCCCGCGCCGCAGGTAATCGGCGCGGTGCACGAGGTGTCCAGGCAGCCAACGGTACAGCTCCCGCTGCCGCAGGTGATCGACCCGGAGCACGCGCCGAAGGGGCAGTCCACCACGCAGCCCACCCCGCCCGAGCAATCGATGGGTCCCTGGCACCCGTTCGCGGCGCAGCTCACCTCGCAGCTCCAGCCCGACGGGCAGGTGCAGCCGTTGGCGCAGGGGAGCACGCAGACGCCGGGGGCCTTGCAGCTGCTGCACGCTGCGGGGCAGGCGCCCAGGTCGGGCGTTGGCGTGATGTCCAGGACGATCAGGTCCGCCCCGGCGTCAAGGGTCGCTGCCTTGTCGAGGACCGGCGCGTCCGTTCCCAGCTCGGTCACGGGCAGGTCTTTTTGCGGAGCGTCCGGCTGCTGCGGCAGATCGTGGATCGCCAGGTCTGCGGCGCCCTGCTCCGCGCTGAACCGCGAGTCCGGGAAGTCGGCCCAGCAACCGCCCGCGAGGATCGTGATCACCAGGATTGGCCCGCCGAGGTGTCTCATGTGTCCTCCAGTGTCCTCCCGTGTCCATCTTGCCACAGGACGTGCCGGAACGCGAAAGCGCGCCCCAAAACCGTAATTGCAGGCACCCACGACGCCGTCCTGGACCGAGCGCGCTTGCGCCGGCCCCCGGAACGGGCGAGCCTTGATCAACCCATGGACCGCCTCTTCGCCTTCGCCGTCATCGCCGGCGCGACCTACCTGCTCTTCCGTGTCGTGCCGGCCCCGAGCACCGCCGGCGGGGCGGCCTCGACCCTGGCCTTCGGCTTCGTCATCCTCGGCGCCTACCTGGCGGCCCGCTTCCTCACGCGGCTGCGGCTGCCCAGGATCACCGGCTTCATCCTCGCCGGCATGCTGTTCGGGCCCTCGCTGCTCGGGCTGGTCACGCGGGACGTCGTCCAGGAGCTGCGCCTGGTCGACGACCTGGCCCTGACCTTCATCGCCATGGCCGCCGGGGGCGAGCTCCGCCTGGACATGCTGCGCGAGCGCAAGCGCAGCATCATCTTCACCCTGGTCGGGAGCATGCTCGTCGTGTTCATCGGTGTCACGCTGTCGCTGGTGATGATCCGCTCGTCGTTCCCCTTCAGCGCCGGGCGGTCCCTGGCGCAGTCCATCGCCATCGCGGCCATCGGCGGCGCGCTGGCCGTTGCCCGCTCTCCATCGTCGGTGATCGCGATCATCAGCGAGACCAAGGCCAAGGGCCCGTTCACCGAGATGGTCCTCGGCGTGACCATCGCCGTCGACGTGCTGGCGATCTTCGTCTTCGCCGTGACCCTCTCGCTCTCCACGGTGATCTTCGCCCCGGGGAAGTCCATCGACGTCACCTTCCTGCTGCTGATCGGCGCCGAGGTGACGTCGTCGGTCCTGCTCGGGCTCCTGCTGGGCAAGGCGATGGCGCTCTACCTGGAGAAGATCCGCGCCGAGCTCACCATCTTCACCCTCGGCGTGGCTTTCCTCGTGACCAAGGTCTCGGGCGGCCTCGCGCACCTGCTCGACGCCCACCTGAGCATGCGTTTCCACCTGGAGCCGATGCTGATCTGCATGGCGGCGGGCTTCATCGTCCAGAACTTCTCGTCTCACGGCGAGGGCTTCCTCCGCGTCATCGACCGGAGCTCGCTGCCGATCTACACGATCTTCTTCGCCATGAGCGGCGCGGCGCTGCGGCTCGAGGCGCTGCGCACGACGTGGCACTGGGCCCTCACGCTGGTCGGGATGCGGACCTTCTTCATGTACGCGGGCTGCGTGGGCGCCGGACGGCTGGCCGGCGACCCGCCCGCCGCCACGCGGGTCAGCGGCCTCTCCTTCCTGACCCAGGCCGGCGTGAGCCTCGGCCTGGTCAAGCTGGTGATCGAGGCCTTCCCGACCTTCGGCGCCGACTACGCCACGCTCCTCGTCGCCACGATCACCATCAACCAGATCATCGGCCCCGTGGGGCTCAAGCTCGCGCTGTCCCACGTGGGCGAGACACGGGAGGCGCGCCTGGCTCGTGTGAGGGGGATCACTCGACAGGAGCCGGACGACCACCTATCCTGAAGGCAGCGTGCGACTGCTGCCCTTCTGCCTATCGGCGTTGCTCGTCTCCGCGGGGTGCTACACCACCCGACCGCTGACCCACGTCGAGCTGCGGCAGCAGCTCGGGACCTCCGGGGCGCCGCTCACGCTGATGAGCGCCGACGGCGCGACGGTTCGCGTCGATCCGAACACCGACCTCCGGTTCGTGCTGCGCTCCGGCGAGGTGACCGAGTGGATCCAGGGACGGGACCTCTGGCGCTCCGAGCTCGGCCTGTCCTACGAGACGCGCGACGGCGCGTTCTTCGTCGCCTGGGACGAGCTTGCCGGCGTCGAGGTGCGCAACCTGAGCGGGGGGAAGACCTTCCTCGCCGTGCTCGGAGTGGTGGCGGCCATCGCGCTGGTGGTGATCGCCATTGCCAGCAAGGGCGGGCTCGGGGGCAGCGGCGGAAGCTCCGGAGGGAGCAAGAAACACGCGGAGACGCGCCGCGTGGTCCGCCGGCCCCTCCCCCGCCACTCCCGGGGCGGGGTCCACGTCCACGTCCCCCTGGCGATCGCGCTCGTCGCCGCGCCCGATCCCTATCCGCACGACGCGCCGCCCCCTCCGCCCCTGCCCGCGCCGCCGCCGCCGGCCGTCGCCGGGGGCGAGGTCGTGGACATCGACGGTCCTGGCCCGGCCACTCCGGCCGCTCCGGCGAAGCCGCGGCCGACCCGCACCGAGGCGACGCGGCTGTTCGAGGGGAGCATCCGCCGGACCTCGCAGGTCGAGTTTTTCGGCCACGCCGGGGCAGGCACCGAGCTGGCGCGGGTCGAGGGCTACACCGGATCGCTGGTCCTCGGCCTCCGCGTCCGTGAGACCTTCGAGATCGGCGGGGGCGTGCGCCACACCCTGGCCCCGCTGCCCCCCAGCCGCGGCGGCGACCTGGACACCGGCCTGATCGGCATCGGCCGCGTCGGCGGGAACTTCTGGGTCGACGACCACCACTGGTTCGCGATCCCGCTCTCCATCGACGGGGGTGCCGGGTACCAGGTGCTCTACCACCTCCGCCTCAACTGTGGTCTACGCTTCAGCCCGATCCGCAACCTCTCCATCGGTCTGCTCCCCTTCAACCCGAGCTTCATCCAGTTTCGGGAGGACTCCGAGTTTGCCGGGGCGAAGCGCTGGACCTTCCCGACCACCGTCGAGGTCGGCTTCGTCTTCTGACGGCCCGGGTTTTTCGGGCAACGAACAGGCTGTGTTATCCTCTTCTTGAGAGCCGCGTGGGGTCTGTGGCGATGAAGATCTGTCCCAGCTGTGGCCGGCAGTACCTGGAGACGCGGCTTACCTGCGCGATCGACGGGGCCGTGCTCGTCGATCGGGAGTCCGACTCGGAGGAGTCCGGCGCCATCACCAACCCGATGGACCCGCCCGTGGACGAGGGGCCCACCAACCTGGTGAACAGGGACTTCCTCGACGAGGAGCCGACCTTCGTCGAGGAGAACCCGCCCGAGGCGGTACAGGCGACGGATCTCAAGCCGCTGCCCATCTCCCGCCCCCGGCGCGACCTGAGCAAGCAGGAGGAGCTCGAGGACGAGGAGACAGTGCCGGTGGTGGGCGACGAGGGCCCCACCGCGCTGGTCGATCACGACGGGCCGACCAAGGTGGTCGAGGAGGGGGTTCAGGCCCAGCTGCAGGAGATGGCCACCCCCGCCCCGGCACCGCTCCCGCCCATCGCCGACGCGGCCGAGGTCCTCGCCGCGGCCAAGCGCCGCACGACCGGCGAGTGGGAGAGAGCGGGCAAGGCCGAGCCGCCGCCGCAACCCCCGCCGCAGCCAGACGCTCCGGCGCCGCGTCCCCTGATGCCCATGGCGGCGCCCGACGGCGCCGCCGAGGAGGCCCAGGCCGACGAGGACGACCCGTCAGACTCGCTGGTCGCCGCGGTCTCCGAGATGCGCGAGATGGGGCGAAAGGTGCTCGAGGACCGGGCGGTCACTCAGCAGCCCGAGGAGCAGCCGGTCGAGGAGAGCCGGGTCGTGCCGCTGCCGCGGACGCCCACGAAGAAGGACCCGGCAGCGCGGCCGGACAGCTCCGCGGAAGACCGGGCCCCGCGCCCCGCGATCAAGCCCCTGTCGAGCAAGCCCCTGCCGAGCAAGCCTCCAACGGCCCCGGCGGACAAGCCTCCTTCAGCCACAAAGGCCGCCCCGAAGGACGAGCCTGTCCAACCCGCGCGGCCGATCCCCGGCAGGAACGAGCCGCCGGCGGTGAAGAGCGCGGCGCCCCCGCCCGTCGAGGACAAGCCAGCGGCCGATGATCCGGTGGTCATCGAGCCCGTGGTCATCAAGCCCGAGACGCCGGAGCCGACGGGCCCGCCGACGCCGATCGTGATCGAGCCCTCGAAACCCGAGGCCATACCGCCGGGGTTTCCCAGGCCCGAGGAGCAGGAACAAGACGAGGGCGACCCGGACCGGCCAGACAAGACAGTGCAAGACGTCGAAGTGGGGGTCGTCTCCGGCACCATCGCCGCGCCCGACCGCCCCGAGCCAGCGCCGGAGATCGCCCCTCAACGGGGGCCGCTGTCCCCCGATCTCACCGAGCTCGTGATCCCCGTTCCGCCGCTCCGCACGCGTCAGTGGCCCTGGTTCGCCGCGGCGGTGGTGGGCTCGCTCGCCCTGGGGTTCGTCGTCGGCCGGGTCACCTCGCCGGCTGCTCCCGAGCCGCGCCACGCCACCACCACCCGCGACGCGTCCGTGCCCCCCGATGTCGCCGCAACCGCCGACGTGGCCATCCCCGCGCCGAAGCCCGACGCGGCCCCGGCGCCCGACACCGGGCCGCCCGACCAGACCGCCCCGGACACCACCCCGACGCCGACGATCCAGCGGACAGCGCGTCGACGCCGGCGCCCGCGCCGCAACCGACGCCGGCGCCGGCCACGGCCACGGGCCAAGGTCAAGGTCGTCGTGCCGTCCCTGAAGCTGGTGCCAGGACCGCCGCCCGTGGCCCCGCCCCCGCCGGAGCCGCCGACGCCGCCCAAACCGCGAACCAAGAAGACCATCGATCCGTTCGCCGACTGACCGGCAGCCTCGATTCCGCCCCATTGCGCGCCCAAGCGGAACCTGCCGGTTCCGCCCGGCGCCCGGGACCAGATCAAGCGCTTCGCCGAGCGCAGCGGGCTGAAGGCGGCGGACTACTTCAAGCTCCAGGCGCTGTTCTCCTGCCGCGCGCTGCGCCGCTCGGTGCTCGACCGCGGACAAGACGGCAAGCTCGTCCCCCGGGAGCATCGGCTATCAGATGCTCCAGATGCGGCTCGACAATCCCGGTTAACCTCGCCGCCCGGATCTGCTAGACAGCGATCACAGCCAGGGAGCGACCAACCATGTGCGGCATCTTCGGCATCGTCGGAACCGGCGCGGCAGCCCGCATGACCTGCGCGGCGCTGCAGGCAGTCCAGCACCGCGGCCAGGACTCGTGCGGGATCGCCACCATCGACGAGACCAGCTTCCCCTTCGTGCGCCAGCTCGGGCTGGTGTCCCAGTCGATCTCCGCGGCCGATCTGGAGAGCCTGCCCGGGCGCATCGCCGTGGGGCACGTGCGCTACCCGACCATCGGCCGCGGCCTGCTGCGGGACGCCCAGCCCCTGTTCTTCCGCCAGCCCGGCGTCCACCTGGCCCACAACGGGAACCTGATCAACTACGCCGAGCTCGTCCGGCACCTGCAGAGCCACTCGGTGCACCTGCTCACCCGCTGCGACGCCGAGCCCCTGCTCTGCGAGCTGGCCCTGCAGCTGATGAGCCGCCGGCGCTGCGGGCACACCCTGGAGGACGCGGAGCACGCGCTGCGCGCCACCTGGAAGCGGGTCGAGGGCGCTTACTCCATCGTCGCCGCGCTGGTGCTCGACGGGAAGCCGACCCTGGTCGTCGCCCGGGACCGGCGCGGCGTGCGTCCCGCGGTCTGGGGCACGCTGGGCAACGCCTTCCTCGCCGCCTCCGAGTCCACCGCTCTCGACGCCCTCGGCGCCGAGCTGAGCGGCGACGTGGGCGCCGGCGAGGCGCTGTTCCTGCGCGAGGGGGAGGCCCCGGTGCGGCGCCAGCTCTGCCCCGCGGAGGCCGCCCCGGCGCCCTGCATCTTCGAGCAGATCTACTTCGCCCGCCCTGACTCGCTCATCGGGGGACGGACGGTCTACGCCGCGCGCCTGGCCCTGGGACGCGCCCTGGCCCGTGAGCTCCGCGAGCGCGGGGTGGGCGCCGACGTCGTGATCCCGATCCCCGACACCTCCCGGCCCGCGGCGATGGCCCTGGCCGAGGAGCTCGGCCTGCCCTACCGCGAGGGCTTCATCAAGAACCGCTACTCCGGCCGCACCTTCATCATGGGGGACCCGTCGCGGCGGGAGAGCGAGCTGCGGCTCAAGCTCAACCCGATCCGCTCGGAGTTCGAGGGCCGCCGGGTGCTCCTGGTGGACGACTCCATCGTGCGCGGCACGACCCTGTCGCGCACGATCCAGCTCGTGCGCAGCCAGGGGGCCCGGGCGGTGCACCTGGCGATCTACTCGCCGCCGGTGCTCTTTCCCTGCTTCTACGGCATCGACATGTCCACCACCGAGGAGCTCGCGGCCCGGGCCTTCGAGCCCGATCCCGCCGCGGGCGGCCTGGATCTCGCCGGCCAGCGCGCGATGGAGCAGGCCTTCGCCCGCCGCCTGGAGCTCGACTCGCTGAGCTACCTCTCGGTCCGGGCGATGGACGCGGCCTGGGACGGTCCGCGCTGCGCCGCCTGCTTCGACGGCCGCTACCCGATCCCGGTGGACGCGGAGCGCCGGCGCGAGATCGAGGCCGACCGCCGCGTCGGGCGCGTGCCGGGACAGGCGAGCTTCCGCTTCATCGCGGGAGCCTGAGCCCCTTCCCCATGTAGATCGCCTCGTTTGCGCCCTCGCCCCGCCGCAGGAGCTCGACGAAGCCCAGCGCGCGGTAGAAGCCCACCGCGGCCGCGTTGCGGGCGAGCACGCCGAGGTGCACGCCGGGCGAGCCCCGCTCCTGAAGCTGATCCAGCAGTCGACCGATCATCCGCCGCCCCTGTCCCCGACCCTGGGCCCGGGGCAGCAGGTTGATGTGCAGGTGCGAGGGGTGGCTCTCGAGCGCCTCGGCGGGCGGGGCCGGCGGATCGTGAAGGCGCTGGATCGCGCGCTGGTCCGCGCTCCAGCTCGCCGGCTCGCCCGACGGCGCGGGGTAGCGCCACCGCAGCGGCGGGCGCCACTCGAGCTCGAGCCGCCGCTCGAAAGCGGTGGTGTCCAGGGCGCCGATCACGTAGCCGCAGACCCCCGCCCCGTCCTCCAGCACGCTCGCCAGCTCCGGCTCGAGCGCCAGGTAGGGGCCGGCGTACAGGTGACCGAGCAGCTCGGGGTCCCGGTACATGCGGGTCGCGTCCTGGCCGGCGTCGCCGGTCTCCAGGCAGATGGCGTAGACCGCGGCGCGATCGCGCGCCGGGTCGCATGCCCGGAGCTTCATCACGGCTCGTCCTCCTCCTCGCGGTCCACGTCACGCCCCGCCGGCGCGTCGCCCCGCGAGAGGGCGCGGGCCACGGCGAGACAGACCAGCGTGCCGATGGCAGGGTACCAGGGCCAGTTGATCCGCAGCAGCCCGCGCTTCGTCGCCCAGACCACCAGCGCCATCACCGCGGTGGAGGTCAGCATGCCGGCGATCACCGGTCCGCCCCGGCCGCGCCGGCGCCAGATGGCCAGGAGCAGCGCGCCGAGCTTGGCGCCGGAGAAGATCCCCGCGAACTGGAAGACCAGGTTGAAGACCAGGGGGGCGTCCTTGGCCCACCAGGCGATGACGATCAGCGCGAGGCCGGCGACCACCGTGCCGCCCCGCCCCACGGCGAGCTCGCGCCCGGGGCGCTGGCCCAGGCGGGTCAGCGGCCGCAGCAGATCCATCACCGCCACCGACGAGATCGCGCTCAGCGCCGAGGTCAGGCTGGACATCGCCGAGGCGAGGATCCCGGCGACGAGGAAGCCGCGGACCAGCGGCGGCATCTGCGTCACGATGAAGATGGGGAAGACGTAGTCCGCCTTTGGCTCGTGGCTGGCGCCGGTCGGATCCCAGGGAGGCAGGGCGCCGAAGTCGAAGCCGCTCTGCAGGTAGAAGGCGTAGAGCCCGACCCCGACGAGCAGGAAGACCAGAAACTGCGGCCCGACCACCACCGCGCTGAGCAGCAGGGCGCGGCGGCCGCCGGCGGCGTCGCGGCAGGCCAGCACGCGCTGGACGTTGAGCTGGTCCGCGCCGTGGCTCACCATCACCCCCACCGTCGCGCCGACGAGGCCCATCCAGATGTTGAAGTCCCCACCGAGCAGGCGGGCCAGGCTGGCCACGACCCAGGACCAGAGGCCGGGGTGGGCCTCGCGGCTGGCCAGGCCCCAGCTCCAGATCTGGAGCTTGTCGCGGCCGAGCTCGAGCAGCGCCGGCCAGCCCGTGGCGCCGCCGGGCGCGTGGAGCAGGGTCGGGATGTAGAGCAGCGCGAACAGGCCGCCGGCGAAGAAGACGAAGAACTGGATCACGTCGGTCCAGACCACGGCGCGGATCCCTCCGAGGGCGGTGTAGACGAGCGAGACCCCGGTGAAGAGCACGATGGAGTGCCAGATGCCCCAGCCGGGCAGCACCGTCCGCGCGACGATCATCACGGGGATCGCCGTGACGTAGACCCGCACGCCGGCCTGCAGGCACATGTTGACCAGCGCGAGCACCGCGGCGAGGTAGCGCGGCGCGGGCCCGAAGGCGCGGCGCAGCAGCTGGTACGGCGTGTAGACGTCGCCCCGGAAGTAGTGCGGCACCATCACCGCGGCGACCACGACGCGGGCCAGGATGTAGCCGATGACGATCTGCAGGAAGAGCAGGTTGCCGCCCTCGGCGAGCACCGACCCGTCGGGACCCTGGCGCAGCCGGCCGATGGCCATCGCCGGCACGCCGATGAAGGTCAGCGCGCTGGTCTCGGTGGCCACGATGGACAGCCCCACCATCCACCAGGAGAGGGAGCGTCCGCCGAGGAAGTAGTCACGCCGGGTGCGCTGGCCCCGGGAGAGGAGCAGGCCGGCGGTGGTCACCCCGCCCAGGTAGAGCAGGATCACCACCCAGTCACCGGCCGAGAGCATGGGGGCATTATACGCGCGGGGAAGCTCCTCGCCCCTCGCTTCCTGGGCCCACCAAAGGCGCGCGGCCCCCAGGCCGGGTGGCGGGGCGAGATCACCTGGGGGCTCGTGGGGGAGCCCGTAGTGGGCAGGCGCGGTGGCTGGCTGGTCTGCCACCGCCGGGATCTCATGATCATGGACCGCCCTGATTTCAGCAAATTAGTGCGCTGTCTGAGGTGGATTGGATCTTGCAAAAACTCGCGCCATGGCACCACGTCGGCTGATCCACCTGCTGCTCATCATCGTCGGGCTCACCCTGGGAGGGCTCTCCGAGGCCCGGGAGATCATCCGCTCGCCGCGGGGATTCCAGCGGGACCTGCGTCGTATGGCGAACGTCCCCAAGGTCTCCTCGCTGACCGATCTCCTCGACAAGGGCGGCAGGTTCACCAAGGGGCTGCTGCCCAAGGGCGGCGCCCCCTGGCGCTTCTACAAGGAGGGCGAACGGCCGTTCGCCGTGGATCTCGGCAACGGCTGCCGGGTGGAAGGCAAGGCCTACCGGATCAACCTCCCCATGATGAACACCACCAAGCTCACCGACCTCAAGCTGGTCAACGGGACCCGGTCACGCTCGTTGATGCCGACCGGCAAGACCCCAATCCTGCTCGAGTACGACACCGCGTTCTACTACGACCGGGGACGCGTGAGCTGGCACGGGCCCGAGTCCCGGTTCGCCATCCTCTCGCTCTTCCACGAGCTGGGCCACGTCAAGGACCTCTCCTCCATGCCCGAGAATCAGCAGGCGGAATTCCGCAAGATCTACGACCTCAAGACCGAGGGCAAGGCGCTCACGGACGGTCAGAAGAGGAAGATGGTGGGCTACGAGCGAAGCGCCTGGGCCCACGCCCTCAAGCAGGCGCGCCAGCTCAGGCGTGAGGGCTTCGACATCTTGGGCAACACGCCGCGCAAGGCGATCTTCAACACCATCAACGGCTGCCTGAAGAACTACTACGACTACTCCGGCAAGTAGACCGGAAGGAGTCACCTTGGCGGTCACCATCGCCATCATCGGGGCCGGGATCCGCGGCGCCGAGATCTACGGCGGCCAGATCCGCCGGCGGCCGGACCTGGCCCGCGTCGTCGCCGTCGCCGAGCCCGATCCGATCCGCCGCGGGCGCCTCGCCGCGGCCCACCACGTCGACGAGGCGCGCTGCTTCCCGGGCTGGAGTGAGCTGCTCGCCGGCGATCGGCTGGCCGACGGCGTGATCATCGCCACCCCGGACCGGGAGCACGTCGCCCCGGCCGTCCGCGCCGCAAAGCTCGGCTACCACATCCTGCTGGAGAAGCCCGTCGCGGTGGACCGGGCCGGGCTCGAGCTCTTGCAGCGCGAGAGCGCGGCGAGCGGGGTCACCGTCACGGTGGCCCACGTGCTGCGCTACACCCCGTTCTTCCGCACCCTGGGCGAGCTGCTCGCGGCCGGACGCATCGGCCGCCTGCTCTCGATCCAGCACGCCGAGAACGTGGGCTACTTCCACTTCGCCCACAGCTTCGTCCGTGGCAACTGGCGCCGACAGGACCACGCGGCGCCGATGATCCTGGCCAAGGCCTGCCACGACATGGACCTGGTGCGCTGGCTCGGCGGCGCGCCCTGCGCGAGGGTCGCCTCCTTCGGCGGCCTCTCCCACTTCCGCGCACAGAACGCACCGCCGGGATCCACCGAGCGCTGCACCGACGGCTGCGCCGTGGAGCGCGCCTGTCCGTACTCCGCGCTGCGGATCTACATGGAGCGCTTCATCTACACCGACGACTGGCCGATCTCGGCGCTGACCGACGATCCCAGCCCGGCAGGTCGGCTCCGCGCGCTGCGCGAGGGTCCCTACGGCCGCTGCGTCTTCCGCTGCGACAACGACGTCGCCGATCACCAGGTGGTGGCGCTGGAGCTCGAGAACGGCGTCAGCGCCAGCCTCAACGTCTGCGGCTTCACCGGCGCGATCACCCGCACGGTGAAGCTGATGGGCAGCGAGGGCGAGATCCGGGGCCACATGGGGCTGGGCGAGATCGAGGTCCGCTCCTTCCTCAAAGACCGCGCCGAGACCCTGCAGGTCGCCGCGGAGCACGATGGCCATGTTGGCGGAGACCAGGGGCTGATGACCGACTTCCTCCACCGGCTGCGGCGGCTGGTGGATGGCGAGCCGGTGCCCGACGCCGCGACGAGCCTGGAGCAGTCGCTGGACAGCCACTACATGGCGCTGGCCGCCGAGGAGGCCCGGGTCGCCGGCCGGGTGGTGGCCCCCGTCCAAGCCACGCCAGACCGAAAATGACATCCTGCGGCATGACCCGGGAGCAACCAACTCATCAGAATCAATGATCGCGTCCGTGGCCCGGACGTTGCAGAAGGACGCCGCGGAGAGGAGGACTCCGCCTTGAGAACCTATTTTTGTGCCGCGGCCCTGGCCATGGCCTGGGCT
>Ga0316576_10000091_pt1 | contig 32045 bp, 22 predicted proteins | sample S0NA_FD_203075 | JGI IMG/M metagenome (GOLD analysis project Ga0316576, IMG submission 203075) | Rhizosphere microbial communities from salt marsh grasses in Alabama, United States - S0-2_050615r3r5 | ecosystem: Host-associated > Plants > Roots > Rhizosphere | place: USA: Alabama | collected...
GCCCTCCGCACCCTGCTTGGCCGGCGGCGGGTTCCCTGGGCGGTGCTCGGTCACCTGTACGCGCTGGCCGAGGAGCCGTACCCGGCGCTGGTCTACCTCCTCGGGGCCCAGGAGACGGGGGCGCGCTACGGCCCCCTTGGAGAGGTGCTCCGGGCGGTGCTCTACGACCGTGGTCAGCACGAGGTGGCGAGGGACAAACACTAGGATTTTGCTTGACTTATGGTCGACGGGGCGGTACCGTCCGACCGGCTTGGTCGCGTTTCGAGCCAGTTCTACCGAACCACAACAACGAGGGGTCCAGGCGTCATGTTGAGCACGTTCAGAGTCAAGATCAGCCTGATAGCTGCCGCGCTTGTCCTTGTTCTCGTTGTCGCCGCCTACCTGATGACCGTGCAGCCCATGGCCTCGAGCACGGTCGAGGCGGTGCACAAGAACGTCCAACGCGCGAGCAGCCTCGTGCTCCGGAGTCAGCGGCTCCACTCGTTCGACCTGCTCGAGCTCGCCCAGGCCGCGGCCCAAAACCCAAAGCTTATCAAGGGAATCCAGGTTTCCGAGGAGGTCGACCGGCGGAACATGGTCTTTGGCGCCATCGAACAGGAGGACGACAAGCTCAAGAGCCAGGGCCGCAAGGCGCACTTCCTCGGCGTGATGGACACCCAGGGCAAGATCATCGCCCGGGACCTGGACCCGGAGAACCTGTACGGCGAGAAGCTCGGCTTCAAGAACATCGACAAGGCGCTCCAGGGCGAGGCGACCGCCGATATCTGGCGCATGAAGAACTCGATGATGCGGGCGGCCGCCGCCCCGATCTATGCCAACGGCAAGGTGATCGGCGCCGTGGCCATCGCCTACGACTTCACCGCCGCGGAGGCCCGCGAGGAGCGTGACCAGTTCGACGCCCAGGTGGCCTACTTCATGGAGAGCAGCGTCCGCGCCTCGTCGTTCTCCATGCCCGGCGACGACAACACCGAGGACGCGCAGCGGGTGGCGGCGCTGAACAAGGTGCTGTTCAGCGGCCCCGACGCGCTGGGCAACAAGGCGCTCTCCCAGGGCAAGGCGACGGAGATCACCAGGATCGACCTGCTCGGCGAGGAGTACCTGGCCGTCGCCGGACAGCTGCCCGTCCACCTGACCCACCAGAGCGTCGGCTACGTCGCCCTGGCCTCGCTCGACCAGGCCCTGGCCCCGGTCTCGCGCATCCGCTGGATGTTCCTGATCCTCGGCCTGGCGACGCTGGTGCTGATCCTGGGTGGAATGTGGATCGTCTCCAAGCACTACGTCGACGAGGAAGACAAGCTCGAGCTGGGCGTGAACGAGGTGATCAACGGCAACCTGGACTACACCTTCGAGCAGGTCCAGGAGTTCGAGGGTCTGGCCAACGCGATCAACGTGATGCTCGCCCGGTTGCTGGGCCGCCCGGAGCCGGGCGAGGAGGAGGACGCCGAGACCGCCTGGCGCTCGGACCTGCTGTTCGTCGAGGAGGTCACCGGCGACCACACCCGGGAGGCCCAGAAGGCGGTGCAGCTCGCCTCGGAGTCCGAGGAGCAGTACTACGCCCGGATCCACCGGGAGTACGTCGCCGCCAGGCAGAGGCACAACATGCCGGTGGATGGCATCACCCTCGACAGCCTGACGCAGAAGCTCAAGTCCAACGAGGCGCTGCTCAAGGCCAAGCACAAGTGCCGCGCGGTGCGCTTCGAGGTGCGCGAGGAGGGGGGCAAGGTCAGCCTCAAGCCGACCCGCATCAACTGAGGCCGCCGCACCGCGGGCCCCGTTTGCAGGGGCGCGTCCCCGCGTGATAAACCTCCCCCATGGTCCTGACAGGTCTGCAACGCCTCGCCGATGGGAGCGCTGGTGTCTCGCTGGGGCGGGCCCGCTGCGGTCTGCTCTGCCACCCGGCCTCGGTCTCCGCCGAGCTGCGCCACGCCGTGGACGTGGTCCTCGCGGCCGGCGCCGACCTGCGCTGCCTGTTCGGCCCGGAGCACGGCGTGTGCGGCGAGGCCCAGGACATGGAGGGCGTGGGGGACGGACGCCACGCCCTGGGGATCGCCGTGCACAGCCTCTACGGCTCGACGGTGGAGAGTCTGCGTCCCCGGCACGAGATGCTCGAGGGGCTGGAGGTCGTGCTGGTTGATCTGCAGGACGTGGGCAGCCGCTACTACACCTACGTCTGGACCATGGTGATGACGATCCAGGCCTGCGCCGAGGCCGGCTGCCGCGTGGTGGTCCTCGACCGACCCAACCCGCTCGGCGGCGCGGACATCGAGGGGCCGGGGATCGAGCCCGGGTTCACCTCCTTCGTCGGCCTCCTCCCGCTTCCCGTGCGTCACGGCTTGACCCCCGGCGAGATCGCCAGGCTGGCCGTCGCCGAGCTGGGGCTGGAGGGCGGGGCGCTCCAGGTCGTGCCCCTCGAGGGCTGGCGCCGGGAGCAGCTGTTCGACGAGACCGGGCTGCCGTGGGTCCTGCCCTCCCCGAACATGCCGACGCCGGAGACCGCGCTGGTCTACCCGGGAGGCTGCCTCCTGGAGGGCACCAACATCAGCGAGGGCCGGGGCACGACACGCCCCTTCGAGCTCGTTGGCGCCCCCTGGATCGACGGCCACGCCCTGGCCGACGAGCTGCACCGACAGGACCTGCCGGGCGTCCGGTTTCGCCCGACGAGCTTCTGCCCCACGTTCCACAAGCACGTGGGTGAGAGCTGCGGGGGGGTCCAGCTCCACGTCACCGATCGGCGAGCTTTCAGACCGCTGCGGACCGGAGTCGCGCTGCTGGCGGCGACGCACCGGCTGTGGCCCGACAGGTTTCGCTGGCGTGAGCAACCCTACGAGTTTGTCCACGACCGTCCGGCCATCGACCTGCTCGCCGGAGGGGAGTGGTTGCGGCGGGGCGTCGAGGAGGAGCGCCCGCTCGGCGAGCTGGTCGGGCGGTGGGCCGCGGAGGAGGCCGCTTTCTCCGAGCGGCGTCGCCCGCATCTGCTCTACGGCTGAGGGATCGATGGAGCGTATCGCGCTTCTCGGCGGGAGCTTCAACCCGCCCCACGTGGCCCACCAGATGGTCGCCCTCTGGGTCCTGGCCACCGGGCGCGCCGACCGCGTCTGGCTCGTGCCCTGTTTTCGGCACCCCTTCGGCAAAAAGCTCGTCGCCTTCGAGCACCGGCTGCGCATGTGCGACCTCGCCGTCGAGCCCTTCGCACCGGGGAAGCTCGCGGTCTCCCGCGTCGAGGAGCAGCTGGGCGAGAGCCGCACGTACCACACGGTGCGCCACTTGGTGGACCGGCACCCCGATCGCCGCTTTTCGCTCGTGATCGGGGCGGACATCCTGGCCGAGAAGGACTCCTGGTACCGCTTCGAGGCCATCGAGGAGCTCGTCGACGTCCTCGTCGTCGGGCGCGCCGGACATCCCTCGCCACCTGACGCGCCGCTGCTGCCCGAGGTGAGCTCGACCGAGATCCGCGGGCGGCTCGCGCGGGGGGAGCCCGTGGATCACCTGGTTCCGGCGCCGGTCTGCCGCTACATCGGCGAGCACGAGCTCTACCAGGACGCCGATGACTGACCTGACGCCCGTCGCGGTGGTCGGCGCGGGTCGTGTGGGCGCGGCCCTCGCCGCGCTGTTGGCCCGGCGCGGCGTCGAGATCGTCGGGCTCTGGTCGCGCAGCGAGGCCGGCGCCGCGGCGGCCAGCGCGCTGGTCGGCCAGCCCTGCGCCCACGGCCCGTTCCCCGCCGCGATCGGACGCGCCGCCCTGGTCGTCCTGGCGGTCCGCGACGCGGTCCTCCCCGCCGTCGCCGGCGCGCTCCTCGACGGCGGCCTGCTGCGTTCCGCCCGGGTGGTGTTGCACTGCGGAGGGGCACGTCCCGCGGCCGAGGCGCTCGCGCCGCTGGCCGGCTGCGGCGCGGCGCGCGGCACGCTGCACCCGCTGCTCGCCGTCGCCGACGCCGCCCGGGGCGCAACTCTGCTCGGTGACGCCTTCTTCGCCGTGGAGGGAGATCCGGCCGCGCGGGACACCGCGCGGGCGCTCGTGCGGGACATCGGGGCGCGTCATTTCGAGCTCGACGGGGCGCAGATGACCGGCTACCACGCGGCCGCGGTCCTCGCCAGCAACCACCCGGTGGCGCTCTGGGCCGCGGCGGCCGAGCTCCTCGGTCAGGCCGGCGTGCCCCCGGAGATGGCGCCCCGGGCCCTGGCCACCCTGGCGCGGAGCGTCGTGGACAACGTGGAGCGGCTCGGACCGGCCGCGGCCCTGACCGGGCCGGTGCAACGAGGGGACCTTGACACGGTGCGGCGTCACCTCGACCTGCTCGAGGAACGCGACCCGACGCTGGCCGCGCTCTACCGGGTGTGCAGCCTGGCCACGCTCCGGCTCGTGGATCCACAAGATGAGGCGGCGCTGGCGGCGATCCGTGGGCTTCTGGAGGGAGACTGAGCTTGGCCTGTGATCCATGCACGTTGCCTGCTAGTCTTCGGGATGAAAACTGGTCGCGGGGTCGTTAGGGAAGGGGTACCACCACACCGCAGCAAGGGGCGCACCATGACCCGTCACGTCCTCTCGCACCGCCTACTCTGGGTGAGGCTCGGCATCGGCCTCGCGGCTCTGCTGTTCAGCGTGGCCTGTGGCCGGACGATCATCTGGCCGGGTGAGGAGCCGCCCCCCGGGAACGAGAACTGCGTCAACGGCGTGGACGACGACGGCGACGGTCTGGTCGACTGCCAGGACCCGGACTGCAGCTCTGCCCCCGCGTGCCTGAAGAAGGAGAACTGCGTCAACGGCCTGGACGACGACGGTGATGGCTTCGTTGACTGCCAGGACCCGGACTGCAAGAACGACCCGAGCTGCAGCGGGGCGCCGGAGATCTGCAACAACAACATCGACGACGACGGCGACGGGCTCGTCGACTGCAACGATCCGGAGTGCTTCGCCGACCCGAGCTGCCAGAGCAACCCGGAGATCTGCGACAACGGCGTGGACGACGACGGCGACGGGCTCGTCGATTGCAACGATCCCCAGTGCTTCGGCGACCCGATCTGCATCACCAACCCGGAGATCTGCGACAACAAGATCGACGACGACGGCGACGGCCTGATCGACTGCAAGGATCCGCAGTGTCAGAACGACCCGTCGTGCAAGACGGGGCCGGAGATCTGCAACAACGGCACGGATGACGACAACGACGGCAAGGTCGACTGCGACGACAGCGACTGCGCCGCCGATCCAGTCTGCCAGGCCAAGCCGGAGAACTGCTCGAACAAGAAGGACGACGACGGCGACAGCCTGGTCGACTGCGATGACCCCGACTGCTTCAAGCACCCGGACTGCAAGATCCCGGGCAAGGAGGTGTGCAACAACGGCGTGGACGACGACGAGGACATGCTCGTCGACTGCGACGACCCCGACTGCAAGAGCCTGCCGATCTGCCAGCCCGGCAAGGAGGTCTGCGACAACAACAAGGACGACGACGGGGACGGCGCCGTGGACTGCGACGACCCCGACTGCAAGAGCTTCCCCGCGTGCATCAACCTGGTCTGCAACCCGACGGTGGACTTCGGCACGATCAACCCCAAGGGTTCCAGCTCGACCAAGACGGTGAGCACGAGCGGCCAGAAGGATGTCTACACCTCGAGCTGCGTGATCCCCGGCGGCGGCGAGGTGGTGACCAGGTTCACGCTGACGGGCAAGACCGACCTCAAGCTGGAGTACGAGCAGCAGAGCGGGGACCACGTCTTCGCGCTGTTCCGGGCCGGCCTCGCCGAGCCCTGCAACGCGAACCCCGAGGGCTGCTTCGATCCCCAGTCGGCGCCCAAGGGCGTGTTCAGCATCAAGAGCCTCGACGCCGGGGTCTACTACCTGATCGTCGAGGCCTTCGCCGCGACCCTCGAGGGATCGGTGAAGCTCACCCTGAGCACGGGGCCCGGGGCGAGCAAGGAGATCTGCGACAACGGCCTCGACGACGACGGCGATCTGGCCATCGACTGCGCCGACCTGGACTGCGTGATGTCCTCCTACTGCGTGAACCAGCTCTGCAAGTACGACGTCAACCTGGGGACTTTGGTGATCAACGGGGCGGCCAAGACGACCACGGTGAACACGTCCACGGCGCCGAGCACCTACGACCTGACCTGCGCCGCCGGCGGGGGCGGGGACCGGGTGATCCGCTTCGCCATGCCGTCCGCGGCGATCCTCGGCGTGACCACCCAGCAGCAGGGCTGGCACGCCTTCGGCCTGTTCAAGGACCTCGGCCCGGGCACCAAGTGCGACGCCGACAACGGGACCTGCGGCCAGAAGCAGTGGCCGGCCTTCATCACGGAGTACGGCACCCAGGAAAAGGGGGTCTACTACTACATCGTCGACGCGATGCAGCCGGGCACCGGCGGCCAGGTGACGCTCTCGTTCCAGGCCTACAAGAACCGCGGCCCCGAGCTGTGCAAGAACGGCATCGACGACGACGGCGACGGGTTGATCGACTGCATGGATCCGGACTGCACCGGCGTGCTGGGCTGCCCCGGGCCGGTCTGCGTCCCGGACTTCAAGACCGGGCCGCTCGTGCCTGGCGGGCAGAGCGCCTCGGTGACCATCAACACCACGACCCAGAACAACGACCAGACCCTGTCCTGCGCCCTGGGCGGCGGCAAGGACGCGGTGATCGAGGTGCAGCTGCCCCAGGTCTCGGCCCTCGAGGTGAACTGCAACCAGACCGGCGACCACATCCTCGGCCTGTTCGACCAGGGCGCGCCGCGGGACCCCTGCGACAAGAACGAGCTCTCCTGCGCCGACCCCAAGGTCGGGCCCATCGGCTGCCACTTCTACTGGACCAACATGCAGCCCGGGACCTACTACCTGATCGTCGAGGCCTTCAAGCCCGGCAGCGAGGGCAGCTTCAGCATCACGCTGGACGCGGTGCAGGACTTCGTGCAGGAGATCTGCAACAACAAGATCGACGACGACGGCGACGGCAAGATCGACTGCCAGGACTACAACTGCGCCACCAAGCCGATCTGCCAGGGGGCGACCTGCACCCCGGACAAGAAGCTCGGCATCCTGCCGGCGGCGGGTACGCCGGTCAACCTGGCGGCGACCACCGTGGGCGCCGGCGACGAGAACAACCCGGGCTGCGCCACGGGCGGGGGCGAGGACTACGTCGCCAGCTTCACCCTTGTCAACCCGGCCAACGTGCAGGTGGACTTCGCCCAGTTCGGCAACCACGTCTTCGCGCTGTACAGCAACAAGGGGACCGGCTTCGCCTGCGACGCCGCGCCCCTGGCCTGCCAGGTCTCGAACAACCAGCCCGCGGGCAAGGTGCTGTTCAGCGGGCTCGCCGCCGGCGAGTACTACCTGATCGTCGAGGCCTCGGCCGCGGGCAGCGAGGGATCGGTGGTGATGCAGCTCTCGGCCAAGTAGCGCGCGGCCGTTTCGAGGACGCGTCCACGTAACTGGCGCCGCACCTGCGCCGGGTTTCGTGCTCTAATGACCTCACGACAAGCCACAGGAGCAGGATGATGCGAGCGGTGCTGATCGGCGCGGATCTGGAAGAGAACCTCGGCCTGGGAATGGTCGCGGCGGCGGCCCTCGCCGACGGACACCAGGTGCAGGTGGTGCCCTTTGATGGTGACGAGACGGGGGCGCTCGCCCGACGCATCGCCGCGGGTGCCCCCGATGTGGTGGGGCTGGGGATGCAGTTTCAGCACCGCGCGCGAGAGCACCTCGGTCTGGCGCGGGCTCTCCGCGAGGCGGGTTACTCGGGACACATCACCGCCGGCGGACAGCTCGCCACCCTGGCCTGGGAGCGCGTGCTGGAGCAGCGCGGGATAGACAGCGTCGTGCTCCACGACGGCGAGGAGACCTTCCCCGCCCTCCTGCGCGCGCTGGAGCGGGCGACGCCGCTGGAGCAGGTGGCCGGCCTGGCGCTCCCCGGGGACCGGGGACCGCAGCGCACCACGCCGCGGGGGCTGGTCCGCGACCTCGACCGGCTCTCGCTGGCCCATCGCTACCGTTCGCACGCGATCCACATGGGCGTGCCGTTCATCCCTGTCCTCGGCGGCCGGGGCTGCTGGGGGCGGTGCGCGTTTTGCTCGATCCGCTCGTTCTACCGGGGCGGGCGCGCGTCAGGGGGCGGCTCCGCCCTGCGTTTGCGGAGCCCCCAGAACCTGGCCGCGGAGATGGCGCTGCTCTGGCACCGGGCCGGGGGGCGAGCGGTGTTCTGCTTCCACGACGACAACCTGCTTCTGCCACGGCCCCAGGACACGCTGGCGCGACTGCGGGCAATCCGTGCCGAGCTGGACCGGCACGGCGTGGGCCGGGCGGCCCTGGTGGGCAAGTGCCGCCCAGACGCGCTCACGCCCGAGCTCGCGCGGAAGCTGCGGGAGCTCGGCGTGGTCCGGCTGTTCGTCGGCGTGGAGAACGCCTCGCAGCGGGGCGCCGACCACCTCGGCCGCGGCGTCGACGTGGCGCAGGCGCATCGGGCGGTCGAGGCCTGCCGGGAGGCGGGGATCTTCTGCTGCTACAACCTGCTCGTCTTCGAGCCGGAGGCGACGCTCGCGGACATCGAGCAGAACGTGGCGTTCATCCGCGCCCACCCCTACTTCCCGGTCAACTTCTGCCGGGCCGAGGCCTACGTCGGGACAGCGCTCCACGACCGGCTCCGCGCGGCGGGGAAGCTTTGGGGCGACGCGATGGGCGGCGACTACCGCCTCGAGGACGACCGGGCCGAGACCCTGTTCCGGATCTGCGCCGCAGCGTTTCGCGAGCGCAACTTCGCCCGGCGCGGGGTACACAACCGCTACATGGGTCTGGGCTACAGCGCAAAGCTGCTCGAGGTGTTTTACCCGGCGGGGGAGCGGCGCGACGCTCTGATCGACGAGGCCGAGCAGCTGACCCGGGCCATCGCGCTCGAGACCGCGGGCCTCCTCGAGGAAGCCATCGGCATCGCGCGGGGCCTCGCGCCCGAGCAGCACGATCGGATCGAGCGCGAGGCCGTGCTCCTCGCCCTGCGCGTCGCGGCGGCGGACCGCGACCGGCACGCCCACCTCGACCGGCTGTTCGACGAGATGGAGGCCTTTGTGGCCGAGCAGCTCGCGCCCCCCGCGCCCCGACGACGGGCGCGACGGGCGCGGATGGTTCAGGCGGCGCGGAGCCTGGCCCGAGCCCTCGCGATGGCGGGGTTGCTGAGCGGCGGTGGGACGGTCCTCAAGGGCTGCGGTGACGACATCTGGCCCACGGACGACGCCCCCAGCCCGGACTCGAGCGACATCTGGCCCACGGACGACGCCCCCGGCCCGGACTCGAGCGACATCTGGCCCACGGACGACGCCCCCGGCCCGTACGACGACATCTGGCCCACGGACGACGCCCCAAGCTCGGACTGGACCGTTGACGGAATGGTGGTGGATCCCGCGCCGGACATGGTGGTGGATCCGTCCCCGCCGCCGGACATGCAGGGGCCGCAGGACGCCGGGGCGCCCCAGGCGCGACGGGGAGGTGAGCGGCCCCTGGACAGCTGGCACGACAGCGGCCCGCGCCGGGTGCGGAGAAGCTCGGATCTTCCGCTCCATGATCCCCCGCTTCCCTCGCTCCAGGCCGAGCGAGACGGGGAGTCCGTGGTGGTGCGGCTGTGCGGCGGCGGTGGCCGGCCGGTGAGCACGCGGTGGGAGGGAGACGGCCGGATCGAGGGCGAGGGGATGGAGGTGCGCTGGGTTCCCGAGTGCGACGACGACCAGATCCGGGTCGCGGTGCGCTCGACGGGAGGGGTGGCGGTGGTGACCCTCCGGGCACGCGCGGTCTGAGTCGATTCTGGCGCTGCGTTCGCGCCGGCGCTATCTTGGATCCATGCGGTTCATTGTTTGCCTGTCGGCGCTGGCGCTCGGGTGCAGTGGGGACGGCGAGAGCGCGGGCGGCAAGGGGCAACCCTGCCGCCCGGACGGGAGCTGCGACGCGGGCCTGGTCTGTCTGGCGAGCGTCTGCGTCGACAACCCGGACAGCGGCTGGCGCGACCTGTTCGTGCCGCTGCCCGACCACCGGGTGATCCAGCCCGACCTGCCGCCGGCGGCCGACGGGCCGTTGGCCGACGGCAAGGCGCCGCCCAAGCCCGACCTGAAGCTCCCCGCGCCGGACACGAAGCTCCCCACCCCGGACAAGGGCGCCCCGGCGAGCTGCGCGCTCTGGTCCTCCTGGAGCTGCATCAAGGCGCCGCGCTACGGGGTGGTGTGCTGGGCGACCTGCCCGGGCGGCAAGGGCGCCATCTGGTGCGACGGCGGCGGAAACTGCTACTGCACGGCGAAGTCGGGCAACTGCGCCACGGGCGTCCCGATCAACCTGAGCCAGCCCTGCGCGGCCTGTCAGGTCGCGCTCGAGGCCCACGGCTGCTGCCAGTGACTACCCGCCGCCCGACGGCGTGGTCCACACGGGGGCGTCCGGTTCGAGGTGGGCCTTGTGCCGCGTGGTCTTGCCCGCGCCCTGGCCGTTGGCCCCCAGGGTCGAGCGCCGGGTGGCGGCCCCGGTGAAGCCTGCCCCGCGAAGACTCGTCGCCTGCAGGCTGCGCCAGGTGTCGGCGATCCGCCGGCGTCCGCCCGCCGACCCGCGGCTCGCGGCGAGCGCCAGGACCTCGTTTGCCGCGGCGGCGGCCAGGCGCGCGAGGTGCATGCGGGCGCGCCAGCCCGCGTTGTCGGCCAGGATCTTCCTGAGCACGGCGCCCGGGGCGGGCGTGCCGTCGTGCATCGGCACGTTGATGGAGACCGTCGCCTCCTCCACGTGGCCGTTGATGCAGTCGACGTACTCCACCCGGCCGTCCGCGGCCCTCAGCACCCAGCTCACCTCCCGGTCCCCCTCGAACTGGAGCGTGACCTGGACGGTCTGGTCGCCGAGGAGACGCAGAAAGCGCGTCATCTCGAACATCTCGTCGAGGCGGTGGGTTGTAGTGAACGCGCGGAGCGCGGGGTTCGGCATCTCCTGCACCAGGGCGAAGGGGTCCAGATCCGACAGCTCGTCGCGGTTTTCGCCGAGGAACTGAAAGAACCCGAGCAGGGCGGTGAACCTGGAGGCGTAGTCGTGGAGCCGGCGCTTCCTGCGCCCCGAGGAAAGGTAGCGCCGCCAGGCCTGCGGGAGCATCAGATCGTCGTACCACTTGCTGTTGCAGCGGATGCACAGCTCCTTCATCTTGGCCGGATCGAAGTGCTCGTGCTGCATGACCAGGTCGTAGAGCTTCCACCGCCGGTGGTCCGGCTCGAGGAGCTCGCCCCGGGCCAGGGCCTCGTCGTAGAGCTGGGAACCGGGCAGAGGGCAGACCACGGCGAAGTAGGCGTCCTCGAGCTCGAGGGAGCGGGCGTAGTCCAGCAGCTCGAACACGTCGCGTTCTGTCTGGCCGGGGAGGCCGAGCAGGAAGCAGCTCATCACCGCGGCGCCGTTCTCCCGGAGCAGCTGCACCGCGCGCGCTTGCTTCTCCCCCGCGCCGCCGCCCTTGCGTATCCGCTTGAGGTCCTCCTTCTTCGGCGACTCCATGCCGACGAAGACGAAGTCCACGCCGGCCTCGCCGAGCTTGCGGACGAGATCGGGGTGGTTGGCGATGGTGCTGGTGCGCACGCTGATGAACAGGTTGACCTTGTTCTCCGTGCGCTTGCGGAGCTCGATGAGCCTGTCGCAGAGCGCGTGGGTCTTCTTGATGTCCCCGCCGAAGTTCGGGTCGGCGATGTGCAGACGCAGGCGCTTGCCCCGGTGCAGCCGGAGAAGCTCCTCGATCTCCTCGACCACGCTCTCGGCGCTGCGGTAGCGCTGCTTGCCGTGGGACATCATCGGCTCGGTGCAGAAGGTGCACCGGCCCCAGCAGCCCCGGGAGGTGATGATCATCTCGTAGGCCGTGTTGGCGTCCGGCTCCAGGTCGGCGAAGGGCAGGGCGTAGCGGTGCTTGCGCCGCTCGCGCTCGGGGAAGGGCAGCGTGTCCAGGTCCTCGATCTGGGGCCTGTCCTCGTTGCGGCGGACCACGCCGTTTGGGGACCAGGTCAGCCCGAGGATCGTCTCCGGCGGCCGGCCCTCGACGATCTCCCGCAACGTGAGCTCGCCCTCTCCGCGCACCACGTAGTCGACAGCGGGGTCCGAGGCGAACTGGTCCGCGAGCGCCGTGGCCAGGTAGCCCCCGAACACGGTGTCGACGCCGTGGCGCTTGGCCTCGACCGCGAGCTCGAGCGCGCTGCGGTGGGTGGAGATGTAGTTCAGGGTTACCCCGATCAGGTCGGGCTTCAGCCGCCGGATGAAGTGCGCGAGGGGCTTCTTCTCCTTGATCAGGTCCACGATCTCCACCATCTCGACGTGGGGCCGGATGAAGGCCGCCAGGTACTCCAGGCGGAGCGGCGTGTCCTCCATCATGAACTCGGCGCCGATGGCGTCCATGGTGGGGTTGACCAGCAGAACGCGGTTGTAGCGGGCGCGGCGAGCGCCATTGCCGATTCGAGGCTGTGTTTGGAAGAACAACACGATCTCCTGCCGATTCCGGTTGGAGGGCGACCTGCAACGGGAGTGGGTAGAGGGTCTTGGAAAGGTGAAAACTACACGTTTTTTTATCTCATCCGCGCGACAGTTGCCATGGGCCAACGCAACGCCGCGTTATCAAAATTGAATGATGTGATCGCCCTGGCGACCTGCGGGCGGCGAGGGCGCGACCTGCGCGACAGGGCTGCTAGCCGCCTCCCGACGGCGTGATGATCCACACGCTGTCGTTCGGCTTGAGCGGGGTCTTGCCCCCCTTGAGCTTGCTCACCGCGCGGCCGTTGACCACCAGAGTCGAGCGCGCAATGGCCTCGGTGAAGTCTGCCCCGAGACGGCTCGTCGCCTCGTGGACGAGGTCGTCCACGGTTCTCGCCTGGATCTCGACCTTGGACATGCCGACCTTCTCGGCCAGATCGAAGTTCAAAATCAGGAACGCCATGGCTCGTCTCCTCGTCAGGCCCGGATGTGCAGTCGCTCGAGCGTCTTGCGCGTGGGCACGCCGCTATCGTCCCAGCCGCGCAGCTTGTAGTAGCGCGGCAGCATCTTTTGCAGTGGCACGCCGCCCTGGATCCCCTCGTAGGTCGACTCGTTGAGCAGCCGCGGCGGCAAGGTGTCGTCGCGGCGGCTGAACCCCTCGCGGATGTTGTAGATCCGCTCGAGGTTGAAGGTCCGCTCGCCAACCTCGACGAAGTCGCCCATGGTGACCTTCTTTCCCATGATGTAGGTCAGGAACTTCTCGAACCAGAGCAGCGGTATGGGCGCCTTGCTCTTGAGCACGATGCTGAGGATCGGGCCGGAGTTCAGCACCACGTTGGTGATCAGGTTGTACAGCCGGCTCTGGGGGTCGAGCTTGAACACGACGGAGGGGATCATCGCGTAGGAGGAGAACATGCAGAACACGCTGGAGGAGATGGCCGCCATCAGGTTTTGCTGCAGCATCACCAGCTCCGGCTTGGCCTTGACCGAGTGCGGGTCGATGGACAGCGGGCCGGTCGCCTCGAGGTACATCGTCGCACCCTGGACGTGGCAGCCGCCGCGGTTGGTGGTCGCGTACTCCAGGCCCTGGCCGTAGCAGCCGCGCGGATCGTAGGCCGGAAGCTCCATCCCCTTGACGTGGATCGCGAACTCCTTGCCCCCGTACTTCTCGCTCATCCGCTTCACGCCCTCGGCGAGGTCATCGCCCAGCCCCCGGCGGTGGGCGGTGTCCCTGATTAACTGCGCCACGTCGTCGTGGCTCTCGAAGGAGAGCTTGCTCTCCAGCATCCCGCGCTGGGTCAGCTCGGTGGCGAAGCCGAGCACGCCGGCCATGGAGATGGTGTCCATGCCCAGCTCGTCGCAGAGCTCGTTCCAGTCGAAGATGGTGGGCAGGCTGTAGTTGCCGAGGTTCGCGCCCATCAGCCCGACGGTCTCGTACTCCGGGCCCTTGGTGATCTTGCCCTTGCGCTCGATGCCCCGGCCGCAGTTGATCGGGCAGCTCTGGCAGCCGACGCGCTTCTTGAGGTAGCGCGCGGCCAGGGCCTCGCCCGAGATCTCCACCGCGCGGTGGTCCGTGCCGCGTTGCCAGTTGTCGACCGGGATCATGTTGCGGCCCGCGGTCGTGTGGACCAGGTTGGCCGTGCCGAGGCGCGGCAGGATGCCCCCGGTCATCGGGTGTGAGAGCAGGTACTTGGTCATGGTCTTCTGGAAGGCCTTGTAGGTCTTCCCGTCCATGATCTCGATCTTCTTCTTGCCGTTGGCGATGACCGCCTTGAGCTTCTTGGCGCCCATCACCGCGCCGCAGCCGCCACGGCCGGCGACCCGATCCTGGCTGACGATGGCGGCGAAGCGCACCAGGTTCTCGCCGGCCGGTCCGATCACCGCCTTGCCGAAAGCCTTGGGCAGCGCGTCCTGGGTCTCCATCGCGTCCTTGCCCCAGAGCTTGGCCGCGTCCTTGATCGCCACGCCCTCCTCGGTGACCTCGAGATAGACCGGCTTCTCCGCTTTTCCACGCACAAGCAGCACGTCGACGCCGGCCTTCTTCAGCTTGGTGGCGAAGTTGCCGCCGCAGGTGGCGGTGACGATGGCGCCGGTGAGCGGGGACTTGGTGGTGACCACGAAGCGGTTGGACTGGGGCGCCGACGTGCCGGTCACCGGGCCGGTGGAGAAGATCAGCACCATCTCCTCGTCGTAGGGGTCGAGGCCGGCCCGGGTGTGGTCATAGAGCAGCCGGACGCCGATCCCCTTGCCGCCGAGGTACAGGTCCCGGTCCTCCTGGTTGATGTAGAGGTCCTTCACCTCGCCCGTGGTGAGGTTGACGTCGTAGGCCTTGTTCATGTATCCGCCCAGCATCCACTTGCTCCTGTCTAGTCGGTTTTTCCCTCGGTCTCTTCGGCGGCGCCTTCGCGCTCCTGCCTCTCCACCACCAGCTTGTCGTCAGGTCCCAGATCAACCCGGATCCGGTCCCCCGGCTCCACGCGCCGGAGCAGGATCTGCTCCGCCACCGGTCCCTCGATCAGACGCTGAATCGTGGTCCGCATCGGCCGGGCTCCGAGCTGTGCGTCAAACCCCCCGTGCTCGATCAGGTACTCCAGGGCCGGCTCGGTGGCCTCGAAGCTGATCTGCTTCTCGGCGGCCAGGCGGTCGCTGGAGTCCTTGACCAGCAACCGCGCGACCTCGAGGATCTGCTCCCGGCTCAGAGGCTCGTAGACCATCCGCTCCTCGATACGGTTCCAGAGCTCGATGGGGAAGGCGCGCCGGGCCGTGGTCAGCACCTCGTCGGTGATTCGCGACCACTCCGGGTCCCCCTCGGCGCCGCCTTCGCCGCCGGCGATGCCGAAGCCGATGGGGCCGCGGCGTCGGTCGTAGTGCTCGCTGCCCAGGTTCGAGGTCATCACCACCACGGTGTTCGAGAAGTCCACCGTGCGCCCGCGGCCGTCCGTGAGCCGTCCTTCGTCCAGGAGCTGGAGCAGCACCTGCAGCACGTCGCGGTGCGCCTTCTCCACCTCGTCGAGGAGGACGATCTGGTAGGGGCGACGGCGGATCGCCTCGGTGAGCTGTCCGCCCTCCTCGTGTCCGACGTAGCCGGGGGGCGAGCCGATGAGGCGAGCCACGGAGTGCGGCTCCATGAACTCGCTCATGTCGAAGCGGCAGAGCGCCTCGCGGCTCTGGAACAGAAAGTCGGCGAGCACCTTCACCGTCTCGGTCTTCCCCACGCCGGTGGGGCCGAGGAAGAGGAACGAGCCGATGGGCCGGTTCGAGGAGAAGCCGGCGTAGTTGCGGCGGATCACCTGGCAGACCTGCCGGATGATCCGGCGATGGCCGACGACCCGCCGCTCCATGAACTGCTCCATCTGGAGGAAGCGCTCGGTGTCCGTCATCAGCAGCCGGTCCACCGGGATGCCCGTGGTCTCGGCGACCAGCTCGGCGACCTCGGCGCGGCCGACGTTCTGCTTGCCCTTCCTGCGCCCCCGGCTGCCGGCGAGGTCCAGCATGTTGATCGCCTTGTCCGGCAGGAAGCGGTCGGCGATGTACCGGCCGGAGAGGCGCACCGCGGCCTCGTAGGCCTCGGGCATGAAGGTCACCTTGTGGTGCTGCGCGTAGGCCGGCAGCACGCCGCGCAGGATCTCCAGCGCCTCCTCGACCGATGGCTCCGGGACGAGCACGGGCTGCAGCCGGCGCCGCAGGGCCGGGGTCTCCTCGATGTACTTGCGGTAGTTGTCCGTCGTGGTGGCGCCGACGCAGGGGAAGGTGCCCCGCGCCATCGCCGCGCTCAGCTCGCCGACGGCGTCCAGCGCACCGTCACCCACGGCCCCCGCGCCGACGATGGTGTGGATCTCGTCGAGGAACACGATCACCTTGCCCTCGGCCTCCTCGACCTCGGTGCGCAGCGCGGCCATCCGCTCCGAGAATGTCCCGCGCAGCTGGGTCCCGGAGAGGAGGGCGCCCATGTTGAGCTCGACCAGGATCTTGTCCTCGAGGAAGGGCACATGGTCCGGCTCGCGCACCTGGAGGTAGGCCAGCCCCTCGACGATGGCCGTCTTGCCCACCCCGGGCTCCCCCACGAGGCACGGGTTGTTCGCCTTGCGTTTGCCGAGGATGTCGAGGATCTGCTCCACCAGGGCGCGCCGCCCGACCAGCGGCTCGATCTGGCCCCGCTGGGCCGCCTCCGACAGGTTCCGTCCGAGGCTGGACAGGGTGGGGAAGGTCTCCTCGTCCAGCGTGAACGGGGTGGGGGCCTCCTCCTCGGGCTCGGCCGTCGCGCGGCCACGCGTCACCCGGGGATCTTGCAGGGCGAGCTCGCGTCGCCGCACGCGGCTGCGCGGCGTGTGCACCGGCCGCTCGACCAGCTCGGCGACGCGCTCGGCGCGCTCCGCTGCGCTGCGCGCCAGGGAGGCCTCCTCCGGGGCCTCCTCCTCGTCCGCAGCTGGCTCCTCGTATGGGACCTCCTCCGGCGGCGCAGCCGCCACGCGGGCGCGGCGGCGCCCGCCGGTGACCAGGGCCAGGGCCACCGTGCGCAGGCTGTTGGGCTCGAGCCCGCACCCGGCCATCACCTGGTAGGCGAGGCTCTCTTTCACGGAGGAGAGCACGATGAGCAGGTGCAGCGTGCCGGGGCGGGCGGAGCCACAGCTCGTGGCCAGTCGACGCACCCGGTCGCGGATGCGGTTGAGGATGTCCGGAGGCTCGTCGTCGTCCAGATCGGCGGAGACCCTCGCCACCAGCGCCGTGGACAGGCCGCGGTCGACGAGGAGCGGCCGCACGTCCGCGTCGGTGCCGGAGAGCATCGCCATGAGCAGGTGCACGCTGGTGTGGGGGACGCCTGCACCTGCGGAGATACGGCTGGCGTCGTCCAGCACCCTCTGCAGCTCATCGTCGATTTGTTCTTGTGGAGTCGGGGGCGTATCCATGGCCTCGCCGCAGCGGCAGAGCATACCATGGTTGGGGTCGGAAAAAGAGGGGGAAGGGCAGGGGGGCAGGCAAGAGCTCCAGGGGAGGGAGGCGGCCCGGGTCGCCGCGCGTGGGGGCGGAGGAGGGCGAGGGAGGGAGCCGCCGGGCGCCGGATCCATCCCCGGATCCGGCGGGATCCAGGCGCTGGATCCATTGGGATCCGCCCGGATCTGACCCTGGATCCGTCCGGATCCTACTTTTCCCTGAGATTCACACGCCCGCACGAGCAAGGCCGCTCCGCGCCCGTGCCGACGACGAGATCCTCGAGGCCGAACGCGACCATGGAGAACGGTTGATCCACGCCGTAGAGCCACTGCCCGTCGACGGCGCGCTCCGCGCGGTTGGATCCGACAAAGCAGGCCCGTTCGGCGGCCAGCTCGGCCGCGAGGTAGGCCGGTCGCGCGCCCCGTGGCATGGCCAGGTCCTGGGCCAGGCGAAGCAGGCTGTGGGCCGAGGGGTAGGTCTCGGCCAGGGTCGCGGGCTGGGTGCCGCCGTAGAACAGCTCGCGCTGGGCCTCGGTGAGCGTTGGGCCGGGCCCGGCGTCGACCACCAGGTGGCCCTGGAGGCAGTCGTAACAGGGGCCGCTGGCGCCGTCGGTGACGATGTGCTTGTAGTGGGTCACGCCCGGAAACGCGCTCGGGGTGATGTGCCGGATCCCTCGCCGCCTGAGCTCGGCCGTCACCATGAAGTTGTCGTCGTGTGTCCGGCCCATGCCCACGATCGCGAGGGTTGGACGGGCGACGTCGAGGAGCTCGATCAGCTGTTCTTCCGCCCCGGGATCGGCCGCGGTCAGGTGGAGCTGGGCCGCGCCCAGGCGGAAGGACCCGCTTGTCCGCCAGCTCACCGGCCCCTCGTTGCTCGTTTGCCAGTCCGCGGCGGGATCCAGCCGCTGGGTGAGGATCCTGGCCAGCGCATTCGCCTTGGGGTCGCCGATGTCGCGTGTGCTGTAGACCTGGCGCACCGGGTTGTACGGGCTGACCGCCTTGGCGTCGACGACGATCAGCTGCCGGGCGAGGAGCCCGGCGGCCTCGGCGCAGAACAGGCTCGCCGTCCCCAGGCCGATCACGAGCAAGCGCGGGTCTCGCAGCAGGGCGAGGGGCGCGTTGTAGCGCGGGCGCGCCCGGGCGAGCAGCCCGTCGAGCTCGGCCGGCGCCAGGAACCGAACGGCCCAGGGCCAGTCGGGACGGCCGCGAGCGAGGATCACCCGCCCCTCGGCGACGAGAGGTCGCTCGAGGTCCGGGCGAGAGGCGCCCAGCAGGATCCAGCTGGCCAGCGCGAGCGCGCCGCTTCGGGCCTCGAGGCCGTCGATGTGGGCGGCCGGCTGATCGAGGTCCAGGGAGGGGAGCTCGGCGAGCCTGCCGCAGGCCTCGAGCACCCGGTCCGCGGGGCAGGCGGTGCCGGGGATCCAGACAATGTGGAGCGCGCCGAGGGCAGGGGCAGGGACGAAGGTCATCACCAGCGGCGTGCCGGCGGCGATGGCCGCGGCGGCGACGTCCCTGGCCCGCTCGTCGCCCCGGGCGACGAGCACGTCCGGTCTCTCGTCGAGCGCCCGGTGCAGCTCTTCGAGGCTGTCTGGCCTGGTGACCAGCTCCCACTCGCTCTCGAAGGTGTTGTGCTCCCTGCAAGCCGCGGCCAGGGCCTCGCCCCGTCGCCCGTGCCCCGTTGCCCACCGCCCGAGGCTTCGCACGAAGGCGCCCTCGGGCCGGGCGTCGTCGAGCCAGAGCTGGCGTCGGAGGCCGGTCCGCGCCAGGGCCTCGGCGGCGAGGTAGCCGTGGCCCAGGTCCCAGAAGACCGCGCGGGCGCGGGCCAGGGTCTCTCCCACCACCGGACGCACGCGGTCGAAGTAGGTCTCGCGCCAGAGGCCGTCGCTCATTGGCGGGCCTCGAGCGCCCGTACCAGCTCGAGGAGCGCGAGCCCGGAAAGCCTGCGCGGCAGCGGGAACGGGAGCGGCAGCGGGCGGAAGTCGTTGGTCATGGCGTTGACCACGTGGAGGATGCGCGGCGCGAGGCGTGGAAGATCCGGGGGCAGGGCAAGCACGATCTGGCGCCCCAGGCGGTCGTCGACCAGGTAGCGCCGCCAGCCTCGCCCGAGGAGGTTTCGGCTCACCCGGTGTCCCGCGGCGCGCAGGGCGGTCTTTTGCGCGTCGCACCACCTGCCCCCGCCGCGCGTGGCCCAGTACGGGCGCCGCCGGGCCGCGGCCACCGACGGGTGACGGTTCGAGACCACCTCGGCGTCGCCGAGGTCCTCCATTCCCCCATCGGAGGTGGACCCCCAGCTGTGGATCCGCCAGGTCACCCGTCCGGCCCGGGCGCCGCCGTCGCACAGGCGCCACGGACGGTCTGTGACCTCGGGGTCGCGGTCCGGGTAGACCACGTGGAGCAACGCGGTGGCGAGCCCGCGCCGCTGGCGCCAGCTGACGGCCTTGGCCGAGGTCACGCCGTGGTGCAGGTCGCCCGCCGAGAGGAAAGCTCCGTTCTCGAAGGGGTGGGCATGCAGCTTGGAGAGGACGGAGAGCCGCGGTCGGGCGCGTATCAGGCGGTCGATGGCGAGGTTGAAGTCCAGGTTCGCGCGCTCGATGTCCACGGCGGAGAAGTGGCAGTTGTGGGGCGAAAAGCTCTTCACCGCGTCCGGAGGGATCGCGACTCCGTCGATCACCAGCTCGTCGATGCCGTGAAGCTCCGCGAGCTCGAGCGGCGTCGCGGTGGTCTCCGTCGTCGCTGGCACCATCGCGGCGAGCGGGTAGAGCATCGACTCCAGCGGGACCCCGGCGGACTGGAGCCCGTGCTCCACCCAGCGTCGCACCTCGTCAAAGATAGCGGTTGCGGCCTCGCGCGAGACGATGACCTTCATGGCTCGCCCTGGTCAGGTTGGCCAATGGAAGCCGGCAGCAGATCCTCGTAGACCCGGCGCAGCTCGTCGCTCCCCTCCGGGTGTCCGACCATGTTGTAGACCTCGTAGAGCGAGGCGTTGAGCCGGTCGAGCGCGTCGTCCAGGCGGCCGACCGCCTGGAGGTCGGCCATCATCAGGTCGATGAGCAGGCGCGGGACGATCCGGCTCTGGATCACGCGGCAGGCTGGCTGCTCCAGCCACCTGGCGTAGAGACAGAGCCGGTAGTAGGGCGGGGCCATGTAGACATGGTCGGGAGGAATGTCCAGCACCTCGAAGTACTCGGGCCAGACCATCACCGGAGGGTCGGCGTGCGGCCAGCTGCGCGCGAACCACACGCCGAAGCGCGGCGCCAGGTAGGTTTTTCCCTGGACCTTGAGCAAGGAGCTGGCGAACAGGTCCACCCGCGAATCCTGTCGCCGCCGCAGTCGGCCCATGCGTTGCTCCAGCGCGCCGAGGAACGGACGGCCGGAGATCAGGGCGGGGATCCTGCCAACGAAGCCAACCACGCCGTTTTCAGGGACGTCCACGCGGCGTCTGCAGGCGGCGCAGCGCGCCCCGTCGTCGAACACCACCAGCTCGTCGTGACAGTCTGGACAGAGCAATGGCTCCGCCGCCTCGACCCATCCGTCGTCCTCGTGGAGCGGCACACCGAGGGCGGCGACAAGCGTTGGGAACGCCTCGAGAATCTGCCGCGCCTCGTCCGCCAGCAGATCCGGACGTCTCCGGGACCAGCGGGCGGCCGCGGACATGGCATCCAGATCGAGGGTCCAGCTGCGTTGCTCTCCCGTGACAACGACCTTGCGCTGCGACAGTGCCACCTGGCCCTCCCTCGACTCGCCGCGTCAGTGACGGCTTATGGTTGGTAGAAATCGTCCTGGCTCAGGTCGACGTGTACGGTTCGGGGGCGGGACGCTCGGTCCCCGGATGGACCGGGGTCGCCGCCGGTGTCGCCGGACGGGCGATCGTCGTCGTCGTCCACCGTCGTCAGACGCTGGAACCCATCGGCCGCGACCCGCGCCACGGTGCGCCCCTGGCTGTCGACGATCTCCCCCGACGGGCTGAGCGAGAGGTCCGGGATCTGGACGAACACCCCATCCCCCCGGTTTCGGTAGACCGTGGGCTCGGGCTCGTGCAGCACGCAGAGCGCGTACTCGGCCGCCCCATCGGTGAGGGTCCCAAGGTCTGGTCGGAGCACGAGCGGGTTTCGTGGGTTGCAGCAGGTACACAGGTGCTCGCCCTCGGACTCCCCGGGCGATGCTGTCCCCACCGCCACACCAGCCCGAGCACCGGGTCGCGCGCGCTGTCTGTTAGGTCCTGTCATCCACGCCTCCTACAGCACAAAAGGTAGCAGAGGGCAGCGATCTATCAAAGCGGCGGATGGGGCATGGCTGGGACAACGGACCAGGCTCTCCGACACGTCCATACAGCGCAACGCCATTGAATGATGGAGTGAATCAGCGTACGATGGATGACTGTACTCACCCCCCACAAGGGAGGATCGATGCCACGTCGCACACTGCTCTCCACCCTGGTTTGCGTCCTCGCCCTCGGGCTTGTGAGCTCCGCGGAAGCGCGGACCGTCGAGCGGATCTTCGCCGGCAAGGTGATCATCACATCCAAGCGAGCGCCGATGAGGTTCCGCTCCCAGGGCGCGTTCGCCTCGTGGCTCCGTCGGAACAACAAGAAGCACGTCTGGCCGGCGAACAAGAAGGACAAGAAGTGGAAGTTCGAGTTCATGGCGTTTTTCCGTCGGCCGCTCAACGACCTCGAGTGCAAGATCAAGTTCTTCGATGTGACCGAGGGGAAGAAGTTCATCGCGGCCGACAGCTTCTACACGCCCCAGCGAGGGCAGCGCATCCTCGCCTCGAACATGACGCTGGAGCAGCCCCGGTTCTCCATCGACCGGAAGTACCTGATGCAGGTCATCAGCCCGCGGGGGAACGTGCTGCTCGCCAGCACCACGTTCTGGCTTCGTGGGCAGAAGGAGGTTTACTCCGGCCGGGTCACCTTCACTGACGACGAGGCGCGCCTCAAGTAGCGGTCTGGAGCGGCGTCCTCCGCATCTCCTCTCATCCATTGAAGCTTTCTTGACTCTGCACCCCAGAGTACGCTAAGAGGGCCAGCGGAGGTGGGGCATGCTCCGCTATGGTATACCGACCCTCGTGCTGCTGGTGCTGGCCATCCCTGGCGCTGTTTCGGCCCAGATGACCGGCAACGTGGACAAGCTGAAAGCCGACCTTCACGGCGACAACCTGGACCGCGCGGTGGCGGCGGCCAGCGCCCTGGGCTCCCTCAAGGGGCAGGAGTCGATGGAGGCGCTGATGGGTGCGCTCCAGCTCGGCGCGCCGCCGAAGCTCACACTGGCGCTGCTCGAGGCGCTGGGGATGCACCAGAGCCCGAAGAGCATCGACCTGCTCGAGCACTTCGCCACGTACAGGCGCCCCGAGGTGCGCGTGGCCGCGCTCAGGGCCCTCACCGGGATCAAGGATCGCCGGATCGGCACGATCCTGATCGTTGCCCTGGGCGACAGCAGCCCGATGGTGCGCGCCAAGGCAGCACGGGAGCTCGGCGAGCTCAACGACCGACGGGCAGAGCGGCCGCTGTTCAAGATGCTGCGGCGCGGGGACCGCTCCGCGGCGCGCCCCCTCGGTGTGGTCGGGGGAGTCGAGACCGCGAAGCAGCTCGCCGAGCTGATCGGTGAGCTCCCCGACGCCGTGCTGGCGACGGCCCTCGGGACCATCGTCAAGCGCAAGGACTTCGGACCCGATCCCCTTCGCAGGGAGGTAATCAAGACCCTGTGCAAGATCCCCGGCGCCGACGCGACCGCGGCCCTGGTGGAGTACATCGCCAGCGTCCCGGAGAAGGAGGTTCGGCTGTCCAAGATCACCGCCGACAAGTGTCTGGAGGCGCGACAGAAATGACCAGACAGGCTCTGAAGCTGAGGACGCTGCTCCCGCTCTTCCTCGTCGCCGGTTGTGGCACAACCGCGTTCAGCCCCCACTTCCGCGACAACAACCTCGAGGACCTGAAGAACGCCTTGGCCGGGATGTCGACCGAGCCCACGGCCGCGCCCATGAACGCGACCGGCCGCTCGCTGGCCTTCGTGGTGACCGAGGCCCCGACCGAGATCCTGGCCTATGACCTGCAGAGCAACAAGGTGATGTGGCGGGTCAAGGCCCCGTTGACGACCCGCGTGGTCGTCGGGCGCTCGAGCATCTTCCACGGAGAGGGCAAGGACAAGATCGTGGCCCGCAGTCTCGAGAGCGGGGAGCTGCTCTGGAGCACGACGCTCGCTGGCGGCGACCGGCTGCTCGGGGTGACCACCGACGGCGAGAACGTGTACTACGTCAGCGAACGGGTCAAGCGGTCGTCGGGCGGAGAGATCGCCTACCTCGCCTCGCTCAAGGGGTCGAGCGGTGGAGAGCGCTGGGTGCAGGCGTCGTCGGGACGGCTGGGCGCTCCGGTGGCGTACGGCGGCCGGCTGTTCGTTCCGCTCCGGTCCCAGTCGCTGGCCGTCGTGGACACCTCCAACGGCACGGAGCTCGCGCGTATCCGCTCCAAGGACGAGACCCTGCTCTGGGTCCGCCGCTCTCCCGCGGGGCTGCTCTACGGCGGCAAGAACGGCGTGTACAAGCTGGACGAGCGTTCCGTTTCCGGGACGCAGAAGGGGTCCACGTTCACGGCGGCCGCGCTCCCCAAGTCGGTGCGGCCGGCGTACTGGTGGGACGGCTACAACGCCTCCCTCGCCGGCTACACGGCCTACGACCGCAACCGGCTCCTCTGGCAGCTCGCGCCCACCGGGCAGCAATTCGTGGATCAGACCATCTTCGTCCACAACTACCGCTTCTTCTTCGCCTTCGACACGACGGTCACCGATCCGAAGAAGTCCCCGCTGCGCTGGGCCTACAGCTACCCCCGTCACGACGTGGTCGCCTCGACCTTCACCGGCAAGGCGCTGGTCCTGGTCACCGACAACGGCAACCTGATCGTCCTCGATCCGGCGACTGGGGTCCCCGTGGCGAAGCAGGAGCTCAAGACCAAGGTCAGGGGCGCGACCTTCGACGCCGCCGGCTTCGTGGCGGCGAGCCCCCCGGCAGACGCCAAGCCCGACCTGCGCCAGGCGCTGACCCAGATCATCTGGGATCCCGATCGTCGATTCGGAGCGGTCAAGCTGTTCTGCGTCGACGAGCTCTCCCGGCTCGCCGGCGGGGACATCTCCCGCGACCTGGTGAAGATCGTGACCTACGAGGACGTCGATCCCGTGGTGTACAAGCGGGCCGGGGAGGCGCTGGTCGCCCGCCATGACAAGCAGGCGATCCCCCTGTACCTGGAGACGCTCAAGTCCCACTACAACTTCGTCGAGGGCACGCGGTCAAAGGCCGTGGACATCATGGCCCGGGCTCTCGGGGACCTGAAGGCGGGCGAGGCGGTGCGGCCGCTGCTCCAACACCTGGCGGACCATGAGACCCCGCTTCCGGCCGTGGTCGAGGTGGTGAAGGCGCTGGCGGATATCGGCGACAAGTCGATCCTCGAGCCGTTCAGGGACTTCCTGCTCACCTATCGTTGCGATCCGATTTTCACCAAGGCGCCCGCGGCCCTGAACCAGGTCGCCGAGGCGCTCCTGAGGCTGGGGGGGGAGGACGAGCGCCAGCTGCTGAGCTTCGTCGAGAACGATCCCCACACGCTGCTGTCTCTGAGGAACTACCTGGGCGAGGCGCTCCGGCAGTCCAAGCCGTCCCCCAAGTCGAAAAAGCCCGCGAAAGCGGCCGCGAAGAAGTAGGGCTGCGGCGCTGCGACAACGGCGTCGGCGTAGTATACTGCGGTGACATTACTTCACGGGGTGGGAGACAAACAGGAAATGTGGAAGCTCGCGAAAGGTATCGCAATCGCCGTTTCAATCGTCGTGGCGGGGGGCTGCGGGGGGAACAAGAAGTGCGTTGATGTCTCCAAGCCTGCCCTCGACAAGTGTCGTGAGGAAGGCGACCGACTGCGCAAGGAGGTCGTCGACCTGAAGCGGACTCTGGCGCAAGCCCTCGCCAACCCGGGCACGATCAAGGTGGACCCGTCCGTGCTGATGATTGACGGCCAGCACGTGGTCCCCAAGCTGAAGGAGGGGACGCTGAGCCAGGAGCAGGTGATCGGCACGATGCAGCAGAACAAGAAGGTGCTCAAGGCCTGCTACGAGCGGGCGATGAAAAAGAACCCGTCGCTGCGCCGGCAAAGCATCACGCTCACCGTGGGCTTCTCCGTCAGAAACAACGGAGTGCCTGCCAGCATCTCGGTCCGGCCAAACTACGACTCCATGATGATCGACTGCATGCGCAAGGCGATCCAGCGCTGGCGCTTCCCGAGCTTCAGCGGGCAACCCGTCGGGGTGGAGAGCCCGCTGACCCTGACACCCAAGCGCTAGGCCCGGCGGCCGTTGCGTCATGGGCTCTGATGTTCCGGCTGCCTACCAGACCGAGCTGAACCGGCTCCTCGATCAGTACCGCGCCGTCCTGGAGCAGGACCCGCAGAACCCGCAGATCCTCGTCGACATGGCCAACGTGCTGCTCAAGCTGGAGCGCACGGATGACGCCATGGGCCGACTCCGCATGGCGGCGTGGGTCTACTTCAACCGCGAACAGTACGAGGACGCGATCGCGACCTGTGGTCGCGTGTTTCGCTTTCGGCCGGTGGACACCGAGGCAAAGCAACTGGTCGACGAGGTCCGCAAGGGACGCCTGATGGACGACCGCGCCATCGAGGGGGCGCTGCGCCTCGGCCGCTCCCGCCGTGTCTCGGAGCGTCAGGTGGTGGTCCTTTCGGGGCAGGTGGACCGAGAAGACGTCACTGTTCCCCAGACCGAGTGGGACAAGACCGCGGAGCGGCGGTTGCCCACCCCGGCCCCGACCGACGCGACCCCCGAAGCGGACCTGCGCAACCTCCGGGCCCATGTCCTCGCACCCCGCGTGCCGCCGGTCCCCACCGCCGAGAGCCCCACCGACCTGCCCATCGCCGAGACGCCCACTTTGCTTGACGCTGACGAGGAGGACCTTGAACCAAGGGATCCTGACGAGCCGACGACGACTCCGGCGGGTCAACCGGCGAGAAGCGGTCTGGCGGCGGGATCGACGATCGCGCTGGAGCTCGCTCGGGGCGCCGAGCGGCGGCGTTTCCCCCGCGGCGCCGTTCTGCTGGCCGAAGACGACCGGTGCGACACTCTGATGGTCGTGGACCAGGGCAGGGTGGGGCTGAGCAAGCGGGGCAAGGACCTGGAGGTGCTCTCTCCCGGCGGCTTCGTGGGCGAGCTCGCCCTCCTGGGCGACGGCGTTGCGCACGTCACCTACCGCGCGGTAGATCCGTGCGAGGTGCTGCTCTTCGGCGGGGACATGCTGTCCCGGGTGATGGAGGACCCCTCGACGAGCAAGGCGCTGCGGCGAAGCTATCGCGACCGCCTGCAGCAGATGGCGCTCCGGGTGTCCCCCATGCTCGCCCCGTTGCAGGAGAGCGACGCCAGGGAGCTGTTCTTGAAGAGCCGACCGCTCAGGGCGAAGGGCGGGCAGGTCGTGGTGCGACAGGGGGCGCCGTCATCGGGGCTGTACCTCGTCTTGCTTGGTCGACTGGCGCTTACCGATCTGTCAGAGGAGGAGCTCGTGCTGGAGCGGCTGGGGGACGGTGATCACTTCGGCGAGATCGCCCTTCTGGACGACATCCCCGAGCCTGCGGCGGTGACCGCGCGCGGGTTTTGCCAGCTGATCCACCTCGCCCCCGCGCAGGTCTTCCGCTTCGTCCAGACGCGGCCTGACCTGTACGACCACCTGCGGGCGGGCGCGGAGGAGCGGAAGCGACACTACGAGGAGCTTCGGCGGGCCGGAGCGCCGAACAGGTAGGGCTACTTCAACGAGTGGCTCAGCTGGACCGGGAGGATCTTGTGGTCCCGGATCGGGACCGGATCGTCTCCGTTGACGTTCAGCTTGATCGTGTCTCCCGGCGTCGGCGGCCGGTCGTCGTCCTCCGTGCCCTGCTGGTTGCTGGATCCGCCGTTGTGTGAGTCGGTCTGTTTCTCGCTGTCTCCGTCGGGCATGATCGGAACCGGGTCGTCTTCCGGAATTACCTCGAGGGCCGGGTCGGCCCCGCCGCCCGGGCCGAGCAGGAGTCCCGGCCTGATGGAGGAATCGTCCCTCCGCGTCGCTTCCCGTCGGTCCGCCACGCAGCTCGCTTCGCCGTTGGCGACGGCGATGACGAGCTGGTCGTCGTAAGGGTGGACCAGCAGCCTGTCAGCGTGCCCTGCCGCGCCGCAGTCGCACCCCGGCAGGTCCAGCTCGGCCATCCAGGTCGGCGCGTGCTTCAGGGCCAGACCCTGCCCCTGCACCGCGGGCTCGACGCCACCGCAGGCGGCGATCAGCCCGAGCATCGCGACACCAAACAAAAGACCAGACCTTCTCATTGGCCTCTCTCCTCTCACTTGTTGGGACCCGCCCACCCACCCCACCGTCCTCACTGGGCACCCCCCGCCTGGCAGCAGTCGTCGCTGTGGACCCGCCCGTCCACCCCGCCGTCCGCGCCGAGCACGATCCCATGCTCCTTGACCAGCTGGGACAGCCTCGGTCGCTTCATGCCGAGGAGCTCCGCGGCGCGCGTGATGTTGCCATCCGCGTCTGCGAGCGCCTCGGCGATGCACCGCGCCTCGATCTCCTTCTTCAGCTCCTTGAGGCTGATCCCGCGATCGCGGATCCGCGCGTAGGGGCTGTGGCCGTTGTCAGGGGCCACTGGCCCCGGTTGCGGCGATGGTCCCGCGGGAGCGGCCTGTCGCAGCTCCGGGTAGTCACCGAAGTCACCCGCGTCGAGCAGCTCCGTGTCGGCGAAGAGTGACACGGATCGCAGGACGTTCTCGAGCTCGCGGACGTTCCCCGGCCAGCCGTGCGAGCGCAGCAGCGTGGCGGCGGCGGGGGTCAGCCGCCGGGGCGCGGCGCTGCGCTCGCGCGCGATCCGCGCCAGGAAGTGATCAGCGAGCAGCTCGATGTCGTCTCCGCGCTCTCGCAGGGGCGGCACCTCCATCAGCACCCCGCGCAGCCGGTAGTACAGATCCTCGCGGAAGGTCCCGGCTCGAACCATCTCCTCCAGGTCGCGGTTGGTGGCGCAGATGATCCTGACGTCGACCCGGATCGACTCCGTACCGCCAACCCGTTCGAACTCCTGGTTCTGCAGCACCCGCAGCAGGGCGACCTGGGTCTTCGGCGAGATGTCACCGATTTCGTCGAGGAAGATCGTCCCGCCGTCGGCGATCTCGAAGCGGCCCTTTCGTCGCTGCGTCGCTCCGGTGAAGGCCCCCCGCTCGTGGCCGAAGAGCTCGCTGAGGAGCAGGCTCTCCACCAGGGCGCCGCAGTTGACCTTCACCAGCGGGCGGGAGGAGCGACGGCTCAGGCGGTGGATCGCCTCGGCGATGAGCTCCTTGCCGGTGCCGCTCTCCCCCCGGACCAGCACCAACGCGTCCGTCGGCGCGACCTTCTCGATGTGGGCGAAGATCTGCCGCATCCGCGGGTGCTGCCCGACGATGGGGCCGCACGCGTCGCAGGGCTCGGGCTGGGGGGCCTCCGCTCGGCGCCGGGGAGAGGAGGGCACCTCGCGGCTCTGCTCATCGCCCATGGCGCGACGGAGCGCAACCCTGAGCGGCTGCTCGGCGATGGCCTCGACGAGATCCGCCGGTACGCTGGCCCGCACTCGGTCCTCCGCCGCCGCCGCGTCGCGCAACAGCCGTCGCGCCTCTGCCAGCCGGCCGAGCTTCCGGGAGACCGATGCGAGCAGGAAACGCGCCTGCCAGCCGGCCTCGGGGTCGCCCTGCGTGTCGCTGAGCTCCAGCGCCTCGCCGAGCTGGGCGCGCGCCGCCTCGAGCTCCCCTTGCTCGAGCGCCGCCCGGCCGCCGAGGAGCAACGCCTTGGTGCGCAGCGGACCCTGCACCGGGGAACGGAGCTCGTCGGAGAGAAGCCGTTTGGCGCGGTCCGAGCGCCCGCGCTCGAGCTCGAGGGTCGCCAGGTCGAGCAAGGCCCGTGTCTCACGCTCGGGCTGGTCGGCCTCGCGGGCCAGCTCGCGGGCGTGGGAGAAACGCTCCGACGCCTCGATGTAGCGGCACTCCGTGGCGGCGATTCGTCCCCGAAGCAACGCGAGGTTGATGCGAGTCGCGACGGGGGGCTCACGGTCGCACAGGCGCTCCGCCAGGTCGGCCATCGCGGTCGCCCGGGAGACGTCGCCCAGCCGGAGGTAGAGCTTGCCCAGGTCGAGCCCGACCCACGCGAGGTAGCTCCGGTGTCCGACCTTCTTCCAGATGGTGACCGCCTCGTGGTAGCGGTCCAGCGCGCGACCGTAGTCCCGGCGACGCTCGGCGAGCACGCCGAGGTGCTGGAGACAGGCGCCGAGGTAACGGTGCTCGCCGATCCCGTCGGCCAGCTCCCGCGCGGCCTGGTACCACTCCTCGGCGTGACTCAGGTCTCCGAGCTGGAGGCTGGTCTGACCGAGCTGAACCAGGGCCCGCACCTCCTCCGCCGGGAGCCCCATGGCCCGGGCTTCGTCCAGGTTCGCCAGGAAGAGGCCGCGGGCCTCGTCGAAGCGGTCCTGATCCAGGTGGATCTTGCCCTGGGTGTTGCGCAGCCCGATGCGGATCGACGCGACATCCTCGCCCTCGGCAAGCTCGTTGCAGAGCGCCAGGCCGGCCCGCGCCGCTCCCTCCGCCGCGTCGCCGTCGCCGGCGAGGTAGCGCGCCCATGCCCTGTCGGCCTGGATCCGGGCGGCCTGGGCCGCGTCCAGGCCGGCGCTCGTGGCCTCGATCTCGTCGAGCTCGACGCGGGCGGCGCCGAAGTCCCCCCGCACCAGGTGCAGGTGCGCGATGCGCAGGGCTCGCTCCGGATCCTCGGGGCGCCTGGCCCTTGCCCGCCGGGCGTGCTCGAGAGCTTGGTCCAGCTCGCCGGTGACCTCGTAGGTCGCGCAGAGACGGTCGGTGAGGATCGTGAAGGTCTCCTCCGTGATCGCCGCGCTCCTCAGCTCGAGGGCCCGCTCGTAGAGCTCGGCGGCCCGCTCGAAGCAGAACGAGCGCTCGAGGCGCTGGCCGGCCTCGAGGGCCACCTCCACCGCGCGGCGCTCGTCCCCGCCACGCAGCAGGTGGTGGGCGCAGGCCTCCATCTCGCGCTCCCCCCGGCTCTCGAGGTAGGCGCCGATCTCGCCGTGCAGCACACGGCGCTCGCTGTCCGAGAGCGCGTGGTAGATGGTCTGCTGGTCCCCGGCCTGGGCCAGGCCGACGCGCAGCTCGCCATCCACCACCATCTTCTCGATCACCTGTCGCTGGGACAGGCCGGCGATGGCGCGGGCCAGGGCGTCCTGGGGCAAGCGCGAGAGCAGCCGCAGGGTCTCGGGCCCGAGTGGCCGGCCGAAGGTGGCGAGGATCGCCAGGATCCGGCGCTCCGCGCCGTCAAAGGTCGCGAGGTCCAGCTCGAGCTCGGGCTGACCGTTCACCATGTTGTCGATCACGATCCGGTCCATCCGCTGGGGCACCCCGTCGGTGAGCTGGAGCACCCGACTGACCACGTCATCGGAGGCGAGGTAGGCGCGCACGCCGTCCTCGTCGAGGCCGCCGAGATCGATGTGGACCAGGTTCACGCCCCTGCTCCAGCCATCCTGATCTGGTATCGCCGAGGCGTTCTCGGCGTTGGCCATGAGCAGGCCGCGGAACCGCCCCCGGGGAAGCTCGGGGCTGCCAGCCAGCACGCGACCGAGGTAGCAGAGGAGCTGGAGCGTGCCGCTGTCTGCGAACCCCAGGTCGTGGAGCATGACCACGACGGGGCGGGAGTCGCTCACCGCCTGGAGCAGGATCGCCATCTGGTCGAAGAACGACGTCCGGTTGTGTCCGCGGCGCTCGCCCAGATCCTGTCCGCCCAGCACCTCGAGCAGGTGCTCGCCCACGAGCAGGATCTCCTCCGCTGCGCCCGCCTCGCAGAGGTGCTCGACGGCGCCACGGGCGACCTCGAGCAGAGGGCGATAGGAGAGCAGCCCCGGACGGCAGCGACCCTCGAGCACGAGGGCGCCACGGTCCCGCAGGCGTCTTTGGGCTTCGATGAGGAGTGTGGACTTGCCGATTCCGGGGGGGCCGGAGACCAGCACGAAGGCGCTGTCTCGCTCCAAGGCCCCGTCGTAACAACGTATCAGCTGTTCCAGCTCCCTGTCCCGTCCCAGGCAGCGCCCTGCTTGCTGCAGAGCTCGGCCTGGACTCTTGACTGTGCTTGGTTCGCTCATGCGGGGAGGTGTCCTGAGCAAAAAGTGAGCCAGCAAACACTCTGCGCCAGGCGGCGTAATGCCTTGAAATCGTACCACTGCCAGGTGTCCGTGGCAGGTGTCGGGGGCGGCGTTATGACTTTGACTCGTTATTTATTTAACGCCAGGAGGGACTTCATGGCCCAAGATCTTGTATTTGCTTACATTGGTTCCCAGCGGCAGGCATGTCGTGGGGTGCGTCATCATGTCGCGGTTGATTTCCTGGTCTCGGATGCCTAAGGTGTTCAATCCCGGGTCTGGCCGGGGACCCCAACGCGGATGCCCCTGAGAATCGCCATCACCACCCTGGGCTGCAAGGTCAACCGGGCGGACGCCGACCAGCTGCTCTCCAGGCTAGGGGATCTGCAGCCGGTTCAAGTGCCCTTTGACCGGCCCGCCGATGTGTACATCATCAACAGCTGCACGGTGACCGGGACCGCGGACCGCCAGTCGCGTCAGCTCGTTCACCGCGCGCGGCGCGCGAGCCCGA